>Ga0181408_1000186_pt1 | contig 19732 bp, 25 predicted proteins | sample 31SPOviralmetaG_FD_130137 | JGI IMG/M metagenome (GOLD analysis project Ga0181408, IMG submission 130137) | Marine viral communities from the oligotrophic San Pedro Time Series (SPOT) site, San Pedro Channel, CA, USA - 31 SPOT_SRF_2012-02-16 | ecosystem: Environmental > Aquatic > Marine > Strait...
AAAGATAAAGATATGGACTTATGGAAACATTACTGGACAAGACAAAATATGATGCTGGATCTTGATCAATACACAATTAATGCCTGCGTGGTAGTGGCACATCCAGATGACTGTGTAATATTTGCATGGCCGTTGATGAAAATGGCTCCAAGTTTCAAGTGGACAATAATTTATCTAACCTATGATGAAAGTCATGACAGAGCAGGAGAAGTTCAATACAACTGGAGTGAAGAAAACATACAAACAAAATTTTGTGGCTTGGAAGATCATTACCGAGACAATGACGGAGGTCAATTGATTACATGGGATCCAAATGAAGCGTCTGCCAAATTGGTTGCACAATGCTCCGGATATGATTTGATTGTAACACATGGTGCCAAAGGTGAATACGGACACATACATCATAAGTTTGTGCATGATGTCATGCAAACAATCAACACACCTAAGATTTATTTTGAAGATCAAGATCAAGCAAATTTAACTGTTACTCCCGAAATGTACTACAACAAACAACCAAATTTAGACACATGGCCTGAACACAGAGATGTAATAGAAATGTTCAAAGACAGAACCACAGGCAACTACAAAGTTACTGATGAGGCTCGAACTGTTTTAAATACACTGAAATGAATCAACAAACCATAGAAGAAATACGCGAATGGATGGAATCATTTGTTGAAAAACCTAATCCAAAGTTTGGTAATATGCCTCCATGTCCATACGCTCGTCAGGCACGTTTGCAAAACAAAATAGATATCAAAGACTTAGACAAGGATTATTTTGTGTGCCTTACTGATGCGGCAAGAACGTGGACCGATGAATTTGATGTTATAATATTTGTTGAACCAATTCTAAACAGATATGAACCACAGGAACTAAGTGCCATTGTAGAAGAAGTCAACAAACGGGTGATGCCTATGGACATTGTGTGTCTAGAAGATCATCCACACGAACCTGAAATTATAAATGGTGTAAAAATGAACAATGGCAAATATGTTTTAGTGTTGATGCAAAGACTTAGCAAAATTAATGAAGCCAGTAAACATTTAGAAAGCACACCCTACTACAATACATGGACCAAAGAAAATTTAGACGATGTTAAAAATTGGCGTTTTAAATAGTTTTTAATGCTTCAAGTTTATCCAGTGCCGTTGCTAGTGTATCTAGTTTTTTTTCAGCAGTAGCAACATAATCAATATGTTCTGCTACCCCAATTTGCTTTTCTAAAAAAATTTTTAGATCTGCTTTAGCAACTTCTATATCACCTTCTAACTTTTTAATTAGTGCTTGTTTAATCATACCTGTTCTCACAAAAAAATTCAAACCCTTTCAGATTCTCTCCGTAGGTTTCGATATGAGGTAGAAGTAATGCCATTTTGTTTTCTGAAATGTATTCGTGACACTTCCAGGTGTCTTCAAATTGCAAAACAGATTCAATGTGTATTGCTGGGCCAGAGAATAGTGTAAGCCATACAGTAATAATAAAATACATAAAACTCCTTGTTGCTATTGCTAACTATTTGCAATATGCTACTCATAAGAAAAGGAAACACAAGGTTTCCTTTAGTTTTAGTTATCCAAGTTAGCAGATTTCATCCAATTAGTTTCATAATCTGCTAGATCTCTGATTGTTTGTATGCGGGAATCTGCATCACATGATTTACGATACAGATCTTTGTCTCTGCTCCATTTGGATCCTGTCCACCATTCGAAGCCTTTGTAGTCTGCTTTGTATTTGCTGGCCACTTCATATCCTGCACTTAGGTAAAGATATCTTAATTTTTTATTTTTTGCATACAACATTTCATGCAACAAAGAAAACTGTCCTAAACGTAATTGTGGATGTTTATAGTTCCATGCAAATATAACACTTTCCATTGAATGTTTATGTTCCTCACACAGAGTAAATCCTATCAATTGTCCTTCGTATGAATATTCAAACAAAGTAGAAGCAGGTGTAGGTTTGTCCCAACTGTCAAACTTTTTATATGCAAGATATTCATTATATAAAGTTTGTATTTTATCTTTGTCTGCTTCTGCATAAGGTTTGACTGCAACATGGATTTCTTGTTTTAGTGTTTTGCGATGATTTTTAGATGCTTTGTATTCATTAAGATTTATTCTGGTACTGCGTATCTGTTGCCACAAGTCTGTGGGATTGTTTTCATCATCCCAATATAATTTTACCCAACCAGTGCCTAGTGCGTGTTCAACTTCATGCGGTTCCACAGTTGCATATACAGGTGTGTACTGTATGTCCATCTTTGTTATTTTTCCAAACACGTGGTTGAAGTGTATTTTCATATATGGGTATTTAAGTACTTGGCGATGCCAAGTAGCATTTCGCTATCGCTCATGCGTTGTTTCGCCGCTTATCATGTAGATATTTTGGTCACAATTCTGCCGTTAGGCAGAACTGGATCTCATCATGTGAGTATTCCGGCTCCATAAGTCGCTGTCGTAACTGGGCGGTCAGGCTGTACCCATTGGCTCATTCTATCTGACGCAACACACTTGTTCTTCTTATGGTAATACCAAGTGTGCTAGTGTTGTATCTTTTTCACAGAGCACTATCATTTTCCATGTTGTCCTAGGATTCACCACCTACCGTTGTGACTTCGGCGCATTTCCATTTGTGTGGGGGACGATATAGCCTTAGTTAGCCTGTGCTGGTTACGAATTAAAAGTTATTTTTTGATTGAAATTTTTGTAATTTAATAGTAGCATATAATTAACTATATAGTTGGTGTGTTTACTAGCCAGGAAGAAACTGAATGTCAGGTACAAAATCTAAGAACAAAGGCAAGACGTATGAACGCGAACTTGCAAATTTTTTAACAGACTTATACAAAGAAAAATTTACAAGGGTGCCATATAGTGGTGCGTTTGTTGGAGGATCAAACATCATAAGAATCAATGACTTAACTGAAGCACAGACAAGATCATTCAAAGGTGATTTGATACCACCAGAGACATTTCCTAAGATTGTGTTTGAAGCCAAACACTATGCAAACTTTCAATGGAATGCTCTAGCACTAGGAAAAAGTGTTGCACAATTAGATGAATGGATTCAACAGTCAGAAGAAAGTTGTGAAGCAAAAGACAAATGGTTATTGTGTGTTAAAATTAGCAGACAAGGTTCGTTTGTTTTATGGGACCATACACAATGGATGGACTTAAATTTTTCACATACATATCGCGACAAATATCAATATTTGGAATTTGCAGATTTCTGGAACACAAACAGTAGACAAATTAAAGAACAAAGTGTATAATATGTTGAATGGCCCAAGTAAAAGATTATAATGTAGATCTACAACAGTTGATGTTGGAAATGTTGTTGAATGACGCAGAGTCTTTCGTGCGTGTTCAAAATATATTCAATCCAAACTATTTTGATAGAACTTTACGACCAGCGGCCAAGTTTATGAAAGAATATTCTGAGGAGTACAAAACACTTCCAGCAGTTGATATTGTAAACAGCAAATCCAATATACAATTAAAAGATGCCAACAACATAGAACAAAAACATTATGATTGGTTGTTAGATGAGTTTGAAGAGTTTTGTAGACACAAAGCACTAGAAGGTGCAATATTAACATCTGCAGATATGCTTGAAAAAGGCGAGTATGGATCTGTAGAAGACAAAATTAAAGAAGCAGTACAGATCGGGTTGACCAAAGATTTAGGATTAGATTATTTTGAAGATCCAAAGTCTAGACTGATGGCATTGAAAGACAACAATGGCACAGTTAGTACAGGGTGGCCAGGCTTTGACAAGAAACTATTTGGCGGATTCAACAGAGGCGAGTTGAATATTTTTGCAGGTGGTTCTGGTGCAGGTAAGAGTTTGTTCTTACAGAACATGGCAATCAACTGGGCAGAAGCAGGATTAAATGTTGTGTATATTACACTTGAGTTGAGTGAACTGTTGACGTCAATGAGACTTGATGCAATGATGTCTAGCACACCAGCCAGAGAAGTTTTTAAAAATATAGATGATGTTGATTTAAAAATTAGAATGAAAGCAAAAACAAGTGGTAAAATGCGTATTAAGTATATGCCATCTGGTAGCACAGTATTAGATCTTAGAGCATTTGTAAAAGAGTTTGAAATACAACATGGTTGTAAAGTTGATGCGTTGTGTATAGATTATATGGACTTGATGATGCCAAAAAACAAAAGAGTGTCGCCAAGTGATTTATTTGTGAAAGACAAATATGTATCAGAAGAACTGCGTAATCTAGCAGTTGAATTACAAATATTATTTGTTACTGCATCACAGTTAAACAGAGGTGCAGTTGAAGAAATTGAATTTGATCATTCGCACATAGCAGGCGGATTAAGTAAAATACAAACAGCAGACAACGTGATTGGTATCTTTACAAGTCGTGCCATGCGTGAACGTGGCAGATATCAAATACAGTTTATGAAAACTAGATCAAGTTCTGGTGTAGGTCAGAAGGTTGATTTAGAGTTTGATATAGATACATTGAGAATACGTGACTTATCAGATGATGAGGAATACGAAAAGTTTAGTAAACAAAGAAGTACTATCTATGACAAAATGAAAAGGTCAAGTGAAGTAAGTCCAGCGGATACTAAATCACAGAGCGATGAAGACTTTGAATCTAGCACATTAGGAAAAGTTAGAGGCAAACCAGAAGGATCAAAACTTCGACAATTAATATCAGAAATAGACATGGAGGATGATGATGATTAAATTAATAACAATTATAATGATGTTTGCAACATCAAGTTATGCGGCAGATATCACAGTTGATATGTTAAACAAAAGAGATGATGGTGCTAAAATGGCATACTCGGAAGACATATCAAGAATTGATGTAGGCGATACAATTACTTGGGTATCCACATCCAAAGGCCACAATGTAGAATTTATAGCAGGCCCAGAAGGTGCTACATTACCAAAGAAAAGTAAACTGAACAAAGACACTAGTGTAACATTCGATACACCCGGTGTTTACTTGTATCAATGTACACCACATAAGGGTTTAGGTATGATCGCACTAGTTGTTGTTGGCGGTGATACATCAAACAAAGATGATATCGCTAATGCTAAGACATTTGGTAAAAGTAAAAAAATATTACCTAATTTGATAAATCAATTATGATGACACTCGAGCAATATTTAAAAAAGATACCAGACTTTAAAGGTGCTAACTGGTTACTTAGAGTACCTTTAGGTGTTATTTTTATATTGCAAGGGTTACAGAAACTACCACTTGATGTATCAGACGCAGAGGCATTTGGATTACCTATGTCAGTTTGGTTCTTTGTTGCCTGGGGTGAATTCTTTGCAGGTGTAGGATTATTAGTCGGCGGTCTTACGATTGCACTTAAACCTGGCGTTGGTGATATGCTCACTAGATTTTCAGGTATAATTATGTGTGGTATAATGACAGGTGTTATATTAATATTAGAACCAGAAAGTTTATGGTATGTATTAATGTATGAGCATTTTCATTTACTACTTTATTGTGGTGGTTTATTTTTTGCATTGAGAGGAAATAGAGTAAAATGAAAGTTGGTTTTATAGGCGTAGGAAAATTAGGCCGAGATGTTACTGAAGTCATGGCAGAGTATCATGAAGTAACTGGATACGATATACAAGATATTGAAAAACCAAAAGGCGTCAATCTAGTAGATGCACCAGAACTATGTGTAATGGGTAATGATATCACATTTATAGCAGTACAAACACCGCATGATCCAAAATATGTAGGCGAATATCCTATTGCTGAATTAGAACCAAAAGATTTTGATTATTCGTATGTTATCAAAGTGTTAGATGACATAGCACCACACACACCAAAAGATCATCCTGTTGTTATAATATCAACTGTGTTACCAGGAACCACTAGAAGAGAATTTGCACCACGCATACCACAAGCAAATATAATTTACAATCCGTATTTTATTGCTATGGGTACTGTTAAAGATGATTTCCGCAATCCCGAGTTTCACACAATAGGAACTAGTGACGGAAGAGGATCAAAACCATTGAGAGACTGTTACGATGCAATATATGGTTGGGCAGGACCTAAACTGTGTATTGGCACATGGGAAGAATCAGAATCAACAAAAGTTTTTTACAATACATTTATATCTTTCAAACTAGCATACGTCAATATGATTCAAGATGTAGCACAGAGAACTGGACACATGAATTGTGACAAAGTAACAGACGCTTTAAAAAATGCAACAGATAGATTAATATCAACCAAATATATGAATTCAGGTATGGGAGACGGAGGCGGATGTCATCCACGTGATAATATTGCACTTAGACATCTTTCTCAAAAGTTAGATTTACCATACGACATATTTTCAGCAGTGATGCTGGCCAGAGATGGCCAAGCACGGGCCATTGCTGAATATTTGTGGGGTTTGGCACGAGCAATAAACACACCACACGTTATCATAATGGGTAAGTCATTCAAACCCAACGTGACAGACTCCACAGGTTCTGCTTCAGTACTAGTTGGCAATATAGTTGCTGATATGGGTGCTGAAGTAGATTATGATACTGTATTAGAAATTCCTGCAGTATATCTTATTGCACACCCAAATAAATTTAATGATTTAGAATTTGCAGAAGGTTCAGTTGTGGTTGATGTCAACAGGCAGTTCCCACATCAAAAAGGAATCACTGTGATGCATTATGGCGATACACGTCCAGAAACACACTAAACAAAGTAATCATCATCTTCACACCAACGTCGATACACACCATTGTGTGCATATCTAGGAATCTTATACTGTATTAAAGTTTTAGGTACATAATTCCAAAGTTTGTTATCATGTTCTTTGTCTGATAACCCTTGTGAATGTTCATACGGAGAGAAACTAGAACGTTCACAAGGGTTCATGCCATATTCTCCCATCACATGATGGATCCACAATAAATGATCTGCATTGAACAAATAGTTAAAACGCAAATCAAAATTTTGTGATTGTGATGTCGACGGAGATTGAGGAACTGTTTTGTCAGTAGGCTTACGAACCACTAAGACTTTGCAATACTCTTCTGGGTCGTCTACTTGATTACAAAAATGGGGCCATGCATAATCACTGTCAGCAACCGATAATATTTTACCATCATTTCTAGTTGCCCAATGATCTAGGTCTTCCGAATACACACCCTCTAGGTTAGGACTTGTACCTAACCTAGGAGCAAAAACTGCCAATTTAAGATGTTCAATCAAAGCGATCATAATTCTATTTAACAAGCCTTATAATCTCAGCATATCTTCTGTGTGCCTCTGTTTTTGATGTACTTGGATCACACACGGGATTGCGATTGAGTTGTCTCTTAATTCGGTCGAAGTTAATTGTTTCGGATTGTGTTGGTCTTGAAAACCAACTGCGGATTTGCTTTAGCATAAGAGCCTCCTTTTGCCTTGTTTGCTTTATTTTTGCCTAACTGTTTTTACAAACAGTAATGTTATTTATCTCGATCAAAATTTTATTAATTGATATTGACATTTTTTTCTTTGCACCATTGATCGATTGAATATGCTTTAAACTTGTTTACTTCTACATGATCAGAACCGTTACGATATTTTACTTCTCCTTGCCCCCATATGATATCATACTTTGAATGTGACAACGGTTTTTTGATTACAACGTCAATGTATTCTGAGTTATCAACACCTAGTGTTGCAAAGGTCACATACTTGCCTCCATGACCTTTATACACTCTGCCATTTGCAATCATGCCAGCAAACTCTACATAGTCGCCCCAAGTGTTCTGCACATACATACCAGGCACAAAATCTTTGCGTGACCACCAACCAAATTTTTTATACTGGTACACAGGATCATCTATTACATCAGACTTTGATTTAGTTCTTTGAAACAGTCCATGTTGCTTGGCTTCATTCTTATGTACCCATCTACGATAAGATCCTTGTGCGTGTTTCAAACAGGCATCCCAAAACTGTTTTGGATTGTGTGCTTTTTGATATGCCAATGCCCATATCAGTCTGCCAAGATTAACTGCGTGTGCTCTACACAAACCAAATCCACTCAATGAATTGAGAGCATCAATGGCTTGTTGTTTTTGAGGATGATTACCTAATTTTTTAATGAAGTCAATTATTTTATCTTCTTTGCGTTTGGCAAATGCTCTGCGATACATATCTGCTTCATAGTAATCAACACCAATCAACGATGCTATACGTTCAATAGCATCATCTTCATACACCACAGTATCTGTTTGTCTTTCACGTGACCAGTCCATAAACATGGATGCAGTTTTACGTCCGCTGGTAGCAACGGGTCTTATCAGTGCAGTTGCAAACACACAATCATACACACTGGTTGGTTTGACTGCTTTAAAGAGTTTACTCATAGCAGGCGACTCTGCCTGTGTAACACCCAATACATCACCACGACACAGTAACTTGGATGTTTCCTCATCTGTTTCTGGATAGTCAGTAAGTGCCATTGGAGATATATCTACCAACTGCGACAGTCCGCGATTTGCTAGTATGTCTACTTTTAAATGTTCTAAATCTTCAACTTCATTTTTGTCTAACAGTATTTGATTGTCTTGTGAAAACAAACTTTTAGGCAACTGTCTTGTGAACATTAATATACCGCCACAATGTTTTGATATACATCTTTTTTTACCTAGTAATTTTTTTTCTATACGTTTTGCTTCTGCTACATCAACATCATAATCTTCGTACTTGAATCCACGTGGCAAGTTTCCTTTTACACCTAGTCTTTTGAGTGCTTCACGTTTAGCAGACTTTTCTTTGTACATCACATAGTTTGATATCCTTGCTGACTTGCCTGGCCATTTTTTAAATATTCTTTCCATAACTTCTTCTTGTTTGTGATGAGGAAAGTCTATGTCAATGTCAGGTAAATCATCTCGCAAAGGATTCATAAATCTTGCAACAGGTATATTCCATTTGATTGGATCAACATCAGTTATGCCTAACAGATAACAAATCAAACTACTGCCTGCTGAGCCTCTTGTCATGTGTGTTATATCTGTTGTAAGATCAAGTATGTCACATACTTGTAAAAAATATTGTGTAAATCTTTGATTAAGAACTAATTCGAATTCTTCTGCTAGTCTATCTTGGTAATCTTTTCCGGGTGGGACTGTTCTTTTGAATCTATCAAGTAACGCCTGTATATCACTTTGTTCGGACATTGTATCTGCCTCCTTTTGCCTTGTGCCTAAAGTGATATTTATGTCGATGTTTTTTATCTACTATACAATATGGCGTTTACCTTCTACTTCAATACCAATTTCGCCATTGTTAAATTTTTGATCAATTTTCACATTAGTGTCTTTTTTAATTTTAAACATTGTTTTAAAAACGTCCCAATGTCCTGTGTCTAGATAAAATATTGATGTTCGGTACTTCATTCCAAATCTAAAAAACACAAAGGAATCTTTTTCAATATCGAAATCAAATTTAATTGCTGTGTCTTTATTCCATTCCATATCGGCAAAACTTGTTACCTCTGTCCCATTTGTTGTCATTGTGCCTTTATTAACATCAACCCAGCATTTGGCAACACATCGTGCATCATCATACAAATTTTTATTATAAGTGATATTCATTACATCAACATTATCGTCTTGTAGGTTAAACATAGGATACACTATGTTTTTTAATTTTTGTAACCATTCAAGATCTGTAGATACACCAGGATCAATTAAAATATTTTTTTTCGGATTGGGCCAATTATTTGGTTCCCTTTCAAAATCAAAACCTGATTGTGTTTTTGTTACATATACTTCTGTTATAAATTCACCTGGTAACGCTATCCACGTAGGAGGTTTCCAATCTGTTACTCCATATGGTAGAAATAAGTGGCATCCTTCGTCCCATATTCTATTTCCAAGCATTTCATGGAATATTATATCTGGTGTTGGGTTCAAAGGGTTTTGGTATAAATTTTCTACAATAATATTTCTTAGATCAATGTTTTTATTCAAACATTGTTTTGCGATGTCGTATGCTGTCTTGGACCCTTCATATGCAATTAAAGACTTAGGTTCAAAGCCTATTGCAATTGAACTAAGTACACCTAATCCAGTTCCAATCTCGACACAGTCTTTATCTTTAATACAGTTTGCAAAAGATTTTAAATACCACATATTACGCAATTGGTCATTTTGCAAAATGAGATATCTTTCAATCAAATCTTTGTAGTCTCGCAAACGGCTTCCGCCTAATGTTAGGATCTTCATAAACTATGCCTATCTATTTTTTGCGTTTTTTTTTGTTCAGAGATAATTTTTTTACGTTCATGTATTCGCCACCAACTGGTACATCTTTTGTTGCATTTTGTTTAGTAACAATTCCTACACCAGCCGCTTCATTCTTCTTTTTCTTTTTAGTTTTTTTCTTCATGGAGTTTATAAATTTTCTATATACTGCCGCTGGGCCTGCCTTGCCTGCCGCTTTGGCTCTTTGCTCCATAGCCACTGCCGCTTGTATTTTGTGTGCGTGTGAACGTCCAGACTTTCTAATTTTTGACACACTTGATCTAGCAGTGGCTTCGTCTTTGAACCCTAGTCCGTGGATTGTGCCTTTTGGATCCTCATCAGTGTATAGATCAGAATGTTTTTTGGACTTTCTTTTCTGTCCTTTTTTGCGAGGTATTCTTTTGCCTTCAAGTATTATTTCGGTTATTTTCATAACCATATTTATTACGATAATTATTAATATGCAAACTTTAAAATACAATGGCATGGAAGTAGAACTTGTAGATGGTATGGGTTCAGATCTGTCTGTTGTGAATGCCGCAAGGGTATCGTTTGCCAAACGCAAAGAAGAACTTACAGACAACGATGAAGGCTTAATTAAGTACTTGGCAACACACAATCACTGGTCACCTTTTGCTCATGCATCCATGCAGTTTAGAATAAAGGCTCCGGTATTTGTAGCAAGGCAATTGGTAAAACATCAAGTTGGTTTGGTGTGGAACGAAGTGTCCCGCAGGTATGTAGATGATGATCCAGAGTTTTATCAACCGGAGGAATGGAGAGGTCGTGCTGAAGATAAAAAGCAAGGTTCCTTAGACGTTGCGGTATCAAACAACACGAACTTGATGCTTTACTATGCCCAGTACACCAAACAATGTTTTGATACTTATAAAGCAATACTAAGCGACGGTGTTGCACCGGAACAGGCAAGAATGGTATTACCTCAGTCAATGATGACCGAATGGTATTGGTCAGGTACACTATACGCCTTTGCTAGAGTATGTCAATTGAGATGTGCCAAAGATACACAATTAGAAACACAGAAGATTGCAAACTTCATAGCAGACTTTGCCACTGAAAGTTTTCCTATCAGTTGGAAATATCTATCTTAAACTATTGCAAATGATTCGTTGGTATTTTTTTGTCCAGCAAGTCTAATGCCCATATTCCAACTTGCTTTTTGATGAGTAGAAAATACTAGATCAGAATTAAAGTCACATTGTAACCATCTTTGACCTGTTGGGCGTTCCATTTCTAATTGCAGTTGACTTGCTGTCCAACCACAATGTCCTATAATCATTTTGTATGTGTTTGGTCCCTTTCCATCACGTATATCTTTAACTACTTGTAATGATTCCGACATACATAATCCATCTGTAATTTGCACAGTCAAATTTGGTATCATGTATTCTGAAGAATGTAAACAGATGACTCCGTTGTGCTGTACTGGTCCGCCATACCAAAGTTTGACGCTGTGTTCTTTGGGCCAATCTATTTTAAATTGTTTTGCTATTTCATGCCACTTGGGGGATTCAACTCTTCTGTTTGTAATTACACCCCAGCACCCAGCAACATCATTAGAACATAATGCTATTACAGAGTTTCGCCATGGTTCAGTTCTTTGTTGTGGAGGTGCTATAATAATGTTTCCAGCCTGCATCATATAACATATTTAATCACAAAAAAAGGGATTGCAAAAAAGCAACCCCTCATTTTGATAGTACTATAAAAGATTAAAACGTAACTTTTGCACCAACGGCATAGTTGTTTTGATCTTCTTCACTAGCGGATACGTTCTGCTCTAGTTGGTATTCAGCATATACAGAAAATGCTCCTGTCAATGCTTTGTCAATACCAGCAGTGATATAAGTGTCACCATCAACTACTTCTCCGTAACCTACAGAGATATCGCCAACTGATGCTACTAATTCATAACCTTTAGTTTCAGTTCCATTATCGTCTTTGATGTTGTACATACCAGTAACAGCCGCTGGACCTAAATCCATTGAGCCTGCAACAGCCATATAATCAACTTCGGTGTTTTCGTTTTTGCTGTAACCAGCATTAACATCAACCACAGACACAGCAAAACCTACAGCAGTTTCAATGATATCAATATCATTGTTGCTGTCTGATCCGTCCATTTGTACCAGTGTTGAAACACTTGCTGGACCCATGCTAGTTGAATATACCAAAGTATTAGATAATCTAGAACCTTGGTTATTGTCTGCATTTGATCCATACACGTTAAACACGTCAGTTGCACCAGTTACACCAGTGAAGACAGAGTTTTGTCTACCAACACTAATTGCACCTAGAGGTGAATCAACACCTAAATATGCTAGACGTGATGAGAATGTGTCTGATCCAGCGTCGTCAACATTTACGCCAACTTCGATTTTACCGAACGCATTCATATCGCCTGCTTCAGAAATTTCAATTCCAACTCTAGAAAAATTGTTTCCAGACTTCCATGTTGCATTTCCTGAAGTGTCTTCATTATAGTAACCCATATAAGATAGTTTACCATAGACGTTTGCATTAACATCTGGTAATGTAACCGTAGTTTCGGCAACAGCAAATGTTGATAATGCAATCGTTACAAGAGCAGTTGCTCCCACAGTTTTGAGTAAATTCATAATTTATTCTCCTTATCATTTACTATGCGTTACTTTGTCAGTCTCCCCTCAGTACTCAAGGCTTCATTATAAAACTTTGATACTGACTGAGGGGTTAATTTGATTTACAAATTACTTAGACTTCCAAATGTTATATAAGACCCAGATAGCAACTAATCCTATTAGTCCTGCATCTGAAAAGCCTGACAGGATGTTTTGCACATTGCCAATTACATCTATACTTCCTACAAAAGGAACAGCCATGTTGCCGAGTAACACTTCGATAACAATGCCCAATGCAATTAGACTAGCACCAACTTCCGCAAGTTGTCCGGCCCAAGTCTTTATTTGTTTTAAGATATCCATAGACATCTCCTTTTTTGTAACACACACAAATGACTTGACGTCATTTGTATAGTTGTAATTATACATAAAAACGCCAGTAAAAACAACAGTTTATTTGGATTTGTTGAAAACCTTAGTTGGAGAAGTCTATATCAAAGGTTTTTTCGGAAAATAATTTTGCACAAATGTCAGCAAATTTGTCAGATTCTGCTTCTTCAACTCGATTGTTAAGACCAATTTGATACACATAATCACCTTCTTCGGTCACATAATGATCAATGTTCCAACTGCCTTGATCTTCGTTTACATATCCAATTAGGGCAGTTTCTGTCATAGCCGCAAACAACATAGGAATTCTTTCATCCTGCTCTTCTTTGAAAACTAATCTTACAAAATTATCTGACATACTAGTAATTATAAAGCACCTTGTCCACTGTGCCTGAAGTTAGAATTACCTTTGCTCGAACATAAGTGAAGTTGCCTGTGAAATTAAAACTAACAGTAGTGGATCTCACTGTGCTGTCTCCACCTAGTGTTGTACCACTAATATCAAAGTAGTCATTCTCACTTGGGGTTTGGGCCAACGTGCCTTGCATTTTTATGGTGCCATCAAAGGCTGTGGTGTTATAAGAAACAGTATGTAACCCGTCTGTCAGTCCAAAGTACCCGTCTGCTTTGTACTTGTCACCCACGGTTGTACTAACTGTGGTGGTTCCGCTCAATATGATTACACTCTGTTTTGGCATAATATTATTTATTGAAAAAGTCTCTGCAAGATTTGCAATTAATTTCTGTTGCAAATGCCGTCTAATTATAGTATATTTTTAATAGTACTTGATAAGTACCTATGTAACACACACAATCCTTAAAAAATTATGTGAGAACTTAGACTATCCGGTACGCACCACTTAAAATTTAACAGGTGGTGCGTACAAATACGGAAAAACAGAGCGAGAAGGATCTGAATAGAAAGGAAAAAATGACTAGATTTGTAAACAAAACAGTAGACTTTATAATAAAAGAATCAGAAGAAGTTACGCACAAGATAAACGCACCAAATGTATGCGGCGTAGTTTTATCAGGCTATTGTTTTCTTGTACTATACAATCTATTTGCTTGAATAAATTCATAGAATTTATCCTACCTGCCGTAGCCTTTGCTTGACCAATCACACAATTTACATTATAATAACAGTATGCTAGGAACAATATCGTACGCTATACCCACCGGTGTAGTAGAAATAGAAATAATAGATAACGCATTCACAAGACGTTGGTGGCCACACTATAAAAAAATTGAACCTTATTTAAAAAATAGTTTGCAAGTGTGTCATAGAAACTGTGTAGATGCACACGTCTTTGAGCAAATGAAACAAGGATATCATCCAGAGCGTAGAGCAGAACTTGTTGAATCAATCTGGAAACTAAAAAACTGTGTCAAAGTTTTAAACAAAGACGGATATAAATTTCCAATGAAGATCAATATTACAATTGAAAAGATACTGGCAGAAGAATCACATCTACAAAAACATTTGAATGATATCCATAGATGTTTTACCACTGCTGATAGATTGCGTGACAGATGGACAGAAACATCTCAACAAGTGTTTGAACTTGACAACGACGAATTCAAAAGAGCAAAATTTTTATCTATTATCCATGACATAAATTTGTGTGTGCATGAAATAGAATATTACATACCAACAGATAGAAAAAGGCAGTTTGGTGATATAATATCCTACACACAATTTATTGATCCAAATACATATCCAAAACATTACAAGGACGAACAATTTATAACACTTACGGAAGAAGATATTAATCTGTTTACACTTGATCATGTTGACGTTACCTTGAACGATAACATACTGGGTAAATCATATTTGGTTGCATTTTTAGATGACGACGATCCAAGATGTCCTGATATCACTCCAAATCAAATAGCCACAGGCGAACTAAAAATTGGTAGAGACAATGCACGAACAAATTTATTCCAGCATAGAGATTACACAGAGTGGTTCCATAAACACAGAATGAACATAAACAATCATCATGGATGTATGCCAATTGGTAATATAGTAAAAGGAAAAGAGTTACTGGATGGTAAACGGGCCGATTTCACCCTTTCTTGATTTAATCAAAAACAAACTACCCATTGTTGACGTGTACAATATCACAGAGCATCCAGATGTATTCTGTTTGGATATGCACATGGAGAGTGCTGTCATACTCAAAAAGATAATGCCTAAACTAGGCAAGGTAAAAAAAATGTATATACTGTCTGGTTCTTATTGGAAGCCTGACGACATAGATCTAGGCTGTAACTATGAAGTAATCACATATTCACATTGGCTTTATGCATGGATTGGTATTGCAGACAAGGCACCCTTATTTGACTTTGAAGATAAATCTTACAAGTTTTGTTCACTCGTAGGCAAAGATAGATATCCACGCCAAATGTGGATTAATCATCTACTAAGAAAATTTCCAAATAAAGATTATATTTTAAACTTCCAAGGAAAAATGTTAGCACAAGATTCATCAACACTAGATAATATTGTTCTATCCAAAAAGGAAATTACACACAGGCAAGGATTAAATCTACCTTTTGACTTGTTAAACAGTTGTAATTTTAACATTGTGTTTGAAACTGATGTAACACAACCAGATTTCTTCTTGACTGAGAAGACACTTCGTTCTCTAGCAATAGGACAACCCTTTGTGGTGTATGGCCAATATAACTTTTATAAGCATTTACATCACTTAGGGTTTAAAACATATGATTGTGTAATAAATGAAAATTTTGATAATACTGGTAGTTTCTCCGAAAGAGCACACCATTTGTTTAAACGTGTTGAAACATTATACAACACTGACTGGATAAAACATAAAGATTTACTAGAGGATATCCAACAGCACAACAGAAATGTGTTTGTGCAAGGTTTCAAAAAACAATACGAAAAAGAATTAGATCATTGTTCTAAGATTTTAAATACAGTATGATACCACAAATCAATGCTGTACATTTTGAGGCTAGTACCTTATGCGTAGCCGGATGCCCAGGTTGTCCACGTAACTACAATGGACACTCTACCCGTGAAGGTTATCCTAAGCACTCAATGAGTATTGATGAATTCAAAACAATATTTGGTCTCCATATGCACACAATAAAAGAATGGTTGTTCTGTGGTAACTTTGGCGATCCACTCAACTGTCATGACCTCGAACCTATACTAGATTATATAGATCAACACGAACATCAAATAGTAAAAATAAACACCAACGGCAATTATAGAACTCCAGAATGGTGGGCAACACTTGCCAAATATGATCATGTGTCTATTTGTTTTGCACTAGATGGATCAACCCAGGACACACACAAACTATATAGACAGTTTACTAAGTTTGATAGAATACTAAAAAATGCCAAAGCATATATAGATGCCGGCGGCGATGCTAGTTGGCAAATGATTTTATTTGAACACAACGAACATCAGATAGATGAAGCAAGACAAATGTCTGAAGATTATGGTTTTAATAAATTCTTTACAGTGGATCATGATCGTGATAATATGAGTGTGTTTGATGCTAAAGGAAATTTTTCACACGTTATTAAACCACAAACACATAAAGCACCAAGAGATGATGGATGGCGTAAAATAGATAATTTAAAGAAATCAATTGAGTCGCGTAGACAGATCAATAACAGAGTTGTAAAACAAACTTATGATCTTAGTGAGGAGGGCGATATAAAATTTAATTGTAATACAATAGAGTCTAACAGAGTCTATGTGTGTGCTAACGGTGAAGTGTATCCTTGTTGTTTTTTAGGACTGTATCCTAAAACATATGGCTCAGATGAACTGGCAGTATTCAAAAACTATCTTACATTTGAAAACAATGCTAACAACAGAGACATATTAGAAATAATAAAAGACTTCCAGTTTGTTAAAAACAGTTGGCAGAAGCCAAGTGTTGATCAAGGACTGATCAAAAAATGTTTGACTGAATGTGGACAATGTGTTCAACCAGAAGAAGCAAATCCTATTCATGCATCTTGGTCCAAAGACAAAGATAGAATCTACAGAGAAAATGGTATATGGTATCAAGGCGGACGAGCATTATCAAGTGAAAGACAAAGAGTACTTAACCAACGACAGGATGCTTTGGAAAAACTAAAGGCCTAGTATCATCTTGGCAATAATGTTTCTCTGTATTTCATTAGAGCCACCGTATATTGATGCTTTTCTAAAATTAAAATATTGTCCTGATCTATCAACTGAATGTGTTGGCCCAACAGTAAAGTTTGATCCTGATCGTTCTTGTATCCATGGATTAGCATAATATCCAACTGCCTCCATTGCCAGTTCAGTGCAGGCTTGCTGTATGTCTGTGCCTTTAATTTTAAGGAGTGAAGATTCTGCTCCGGGTCCTTTACCTTGTGCTTCTTTAGACAAGGATCTTAGTTCTGTGTATTCAAGTGCTTTTAATTCAAGTTCTACTTCTGCAATCTTTCTAGCAAAAGCAGGATCTTGTATCAATGGCTCGCCATAATTCATTTCATACTTTGCAATCTGTTTAATACGTTCAATTGCTTTTTGTGATCTTGCCACTCCTGCTATTCCTGATCTTTCATGTGCTAATAAAAACTTTGCATAGTTCCAACCCATGTTTTCTTCACCTATTCTGTTTTCTACCGGAACCTTTACATCAGTAAACCAAGTTTCATTTACTTCATGTGTGCCGTCCATTAGATATATTGGGCGAACTTCTATGCCAGGTGTTTTCATATCAATCAATAAAAAGGAAATGCCCTTTTGTGGTTTGTCAGCCTTCTTGTCTGTACGCACCAAACAAAATATCCAGTCGGCGTGCTGTGCTAGTGTTGTCCACGTCTTCTGTCCATTCACTACATAATGTGTACCATCTTCAGATAATACTGCTTCTGTTTTTAAACTTGCTAGGTCTGATCCTGATCCTGGCTCTGAATAACCTTGACACCAAAAGTCCTCACCTGACAATATACCAGGAAGAAATTTATCTTTCTGTTCTTGTGTACCAAAAGTGTACACAACTGGAGCACACATCACTACTCCAAAAGGCAATAAGAATTGAGTATCTGCACTTGCCATTTCTTTTTCAAATATGTATTTTTGCACAGGAGTAAAACCTGCTCCGCCGAGTTCTTTTGACCACCCAGGTGCGGACCAACCTTTGTGCTTGCCTAATATCTTATGCCAAGCCATTAGTTCTTCTTTGTTTAGTTCTTGTCCAAGTTTTTGTTTTTCCGCAACTGCATCACGCAACCACTGTGGATAGTTTTCTTTAATAAAAGTTCTTACTTCCTTTTGAAAGTTTAGATCCTCTTTTGTGAATGTTGAGTCCATCTTTTTTTTCCTTAAGTTTACGTTCTAATTCTAAAATTCTGTGTATAGGAGCATTTTTGTATGTGCTTGTAATCATCATACCTCCAACACGAGTAGGTTTGATTAGTTTGTTCACTTGTTAATTCCTTGTAAAATTTTAATACCTTTATCGGCAATATCCGACCCAGCAACTTCATCATCTTCATTATTTAATTCTTCCATATCAACAAATTGTGCATAGGTAGATTTAGTTCTATCAGTTATTATGTGTGCCTTCAATAAAGTTTTTACCAACACACGGAATATATTATTTTGTTGTTTCATCTCTACCCTTGCAGTTTCATCTCTATCAAGTCCTGCTATAAATTCTTTTGCTACCCATTTGTGATCTACCCCTACACTTTCGTATATCTCTTTCTTCTCCCATGGATTAACAAGATTAAACAACAAGTTTGTAAACAATCCCTCAGACCAATCCTCAACCTTATTGTGTTCTGTAGGTGAAAGTTTTGGAATAGTTCTGTCTGCCCATATCTTGCCAAACTTATGATGGAATGCTTCATCACTCATTGTGTACTTTAATAATCTTTTTAGTAGTGGATCATTAGTATCTTCATGTGCCATTGCAAAGGCTCCCATAGCCAATCCCTCTATCAGCATTTGCATACCAACAATTTTTTTATACACCACATCAGAAGATACAATGCTGTTTAGGACTCTGCCTAGTGTAGGACCTACTCTATAGGGTTTGCCCCAACGTGCTTCTATGTATTTTGTAAATCCTAAAACGTGTCTTGCTTCTTCTCTAGTTTGGTTAGCGGCATACTCTTGTGCTCCAGGATCTTTAAGTACATGACACAGACTGGCACTCAAACTTAAAGCACCTTGTTCGCCATGTAGTATCTGTGACAGCACCCATCTAAAACTTTCATTACTAAGTTTTATTTTTTGTTTTTCGTCCAACTTGTCTGCTATACTTGGAATGCGTAGTTCCATACAGAACACTCTTGGATCACAGATGTGTTTGTTCTCTGAATCAAAAGGTTCACTGTAATCTATATACTTGACATCATTTGGATCCCAAAAATGTTTGTGTGTTGCACTTATAATTTTATCAAAGGCATCCGAACGTTCACCATATCT
>Ga0181408_1000189_pt1 | contig 19424 bp, 20 predicted proteins | sample 31SPOviralmetaG_FD_130137 | JGI IMG/M metagenome (GOLD analysis project Ga0181408, IMG submission 130137) | Marine viral communities from the oligotrophic San Pedro Time Series (SPOT) site, San Pedro Channel, CA, USA - 31 SPOT_SRF_2012-02-16 | ecosystem: Environmental > Aquatic > Marine > Strait...
CGTGATCTAGACACTCACCCATTATAATCGTGTCTATTTTACTTCTTTAAGCATATGTTTATTACAAAGTGGATAATTTCCATGATAATTTTTATTGAAAAAAGAAATTCCACATTTTTTACAATAGAATAAGTTCTTTTCAGTCTTTTTAGACATTTCCTTAAGCGCGTCCCAGTCAACTACAATGTTTCCTTCAGAAATCTCAACTGGGTCCATTTGGTATATATTCACGCGCAATGTTAAAATTTCCTAAGAAATCTATTCCAGATTGATCTTTATATTTACTTGAATAAACTACACGAGATATACCGCTTTGAATTATAAGTTTAGTACATTCTTTACAAGGAGACATCGTGATATACAAAGTAGAACCAATACACGATTGTCCACATTTAGCTAGTTTAGTTATAGCGTTAGCTTCTGCGTGCAAAACGTACCAGTGAGTATTTCCACTGGTGTCTTCACAATCATTTGAATAACCAGCGGGAGTACCATTGTATCCATCTGATATTATAGAATTGTCTTTTACTATTAAAGCACCAACCTTTTTCCTATTAGCATAGGACAACTTAGACAAGTTACTTGCAAGTTCTAGAAAGACAGTGTCGTATTTGCTCATAATACACTTTTATGTATTTTATTTTTAAATGATGTAAGCATAATTTTCTGAAAATGTATCCAATGTATTTAAGAATATATTACTTTTTTTATATTCTGGACATTTTAGTTTAAATCTTTGATACGGAGTAAGTTCCCAAGGCCAGAGGTACAATACCTTCGTGTTAGAAATTTTATATTCAAGTTTCTTAGACCTAATTATGTGTAAAACTTTAAACATTAAATTAGTCCAGTTTTTGATACATTTATTGTTTAAATTTAATTTCTGAAAGTCTTTTTCAATTTCTTTACAAATTGTCGGCGGAAATGATATATATTCCTCGATACAACTAGTACGGACGTGATGTTTTTTAAGACATTCCGGAATATCAATACATTTCTCAGGTGACTGTACCCATTTAAAGGTTGAACTTTTATTGCGAAGGTGGCATATAGAACAATAATACCCTGGTCTATCATCTGTAAATTGTATACATTTAACATTTTGATTCTGTTCACCTTTAAAATTTTGGATGTGTTTTTTATTTTTCCAGATGTGTAAGTGAATTCCTTGGGGATCATAATAAGGTCCGGGCCCATTCGCGTCATGGGTGTATGTAGGTTTTTCAGGTCCATAGCCTTTTTTCTTAATGATTATACTATCTAAAGCCTCGATAGAACATCTTTTTCCATTAAAATTAGCTTCCCACTCTTCTCTTTGAGACATTTTCATACCGCGATATTCTTCGATTGTCATTGTCATCTTAACGAGTTACAGTATATTAAACAATAATTAATATATTGTAATTCTTTAATGTAATTTATTTTTTGCAATAATTTACTTTTTATCCGTAAGATACTTCTTTAGGTTGTCATTAAGTTCCCCAAGAATAGAAAATTCTTCGGGCTTAAAAAGTCCTCTAGAAGCACCAGCACTGAGAACTGATAGTACAATCTTAAGATCCTTAGCTGTAACCGTTATCTTTTTAGTATCATCAATATGTTCAATTCGTTCTTGCGCCTTATTCTCCGAGTCCATTTTAATTATAAATGTAAATGTTTCATTTCTTTAAATTCATTTAAAAATCATCTAATTCTTCTAATGTTTTATCAGAAATTTGTTCTGGGCGGTTATATTCTGTAACTCTTTGTTCGAAAAAATTACTTTTGCCGTCAAGCGACATGGTATCCATGAAATTGAAAGGACAAGTTTCATTATAAATTTTAGAATATCCAAGTTTTTGAATCAAACGATCAGCCTGAAACTCAATGTACTTCTTCATAGAGTCTGGATTAATTCCAATTAGATTACAAGAAAATGATTCACATATGAATTCTTTTTCGATGTCTACAGCTGATTTCATCATATCTGTTATTACATTCCCTGGTATTTTATTTACAATGTATTCATAGAGTAATACTCCAAAATCTGTATGAAGTGATTCGTCTCTGGCTATAAGTTCATTGCTCTTACCCAATGCTTTGGTCATCAATTTTTTAACGTATTTCAACCAAAATATAGCACAGAATGAACCCGCAAAGAAAATACCTTCTACAATTGTAAATGCTACAAGTCTTTCAGCAAATGGAATGTCTTTATTTAGCCATTTTTGAGCCCAATCTGCCTTTTTCTTAACACCAGGTAACTCTTTGATACCGTTTAGAGCTTTAATTTTAGCTGAGTGTTCGGATATGTAAGTGTCTATCATAAGAGCATACGTCTCTGAATGAATAGTTTCCATTGCTGCCTGCCACCCATAATAAGCCCTGATTTCAGGAACTTTTATCTCGTCTATGAAATTAATAGAAAGATTTTCAAATATAATACCGTCGGAGCCCGCGAAGAATGATAATACATTTGTAATAAAATATTTTTCATTTTCGTTTAATTTTTCCCAGTCTGAGATGTCTGCGGCAAAGTCTATTTCTTCTGCAGTCCAAAAAGCCTGTTGATGTTGTTTATAAGCTTCCCATACTTTTGTCCAGACAATAGGCTGTAAAACATATCTATTAGAGGTTTCTGATAAAATCGGCTCCATTAACATATAATAATTTATAACTCTATATTTTTTTTAAAAATTTATTTTTTGGAACAAATTTGACAAGTTCCAAATTTAAGTTTTTTACCGAAAAATGTGAACGGAATAGTATTGTAATCTAATTCCATTGTACCCTTTTTATTAAGAAGCCCCATTTTCTTTAATTTTGCCTGAAGTCTAGTTTTACCAAGTTCTTTACACTCGGTAAGAGAAATACCATTTGCTCTAGCAATTCCTTGGAGATCTGCTAGCGGAATAGATTTCTTTACCGTAACAGTTTTCTTTTTACCAAAATTATTCTTGAGGGCGCATGCATTACAACCGCCGAAACCACACTTAAATTTTTTCTTACCAAAAACCATGAATATTTCATCGTCAGAATAGTCTGAAATGTCAACAGGGTCTACGTTTCTAATTCTATTTAGATTTCTAGAAGAGTTCGAAGGATCATAACCGCCAGCTATGCGTGGTATTTTTCTCCATCTATTTGTCATTGGATCGCGGTAATAACCTTCCTTGGACGCTAACTGCGGCCTTCCTGTTCTAGGATTGATAACGTATCCAGGTTTGAGGTCTTTGCGAGGTCCAACACATCTTCCTCTTAAGTTGCGCATCTTTGGTGGCTCGCAAATCTTTCTGAGTCTTCCAGTTTCTGGATTGATTTCTTTACCGGGGGGAGGAACAACTGGTTTTCTACCTCTGCAACGGCCGTCTGCCGAACGATACTGGTAGTCCTTACAACGCTTTCTATACTTTCCAGTCTCTGGGTTAAATTCATAATCTACTAATCCAGGTGGGTTATACATATCAGCTGTAGTTCCAAACTTTTGAACCATTTTCCAGGCCTTCTTTAATGGAATACCCTTAGAATGATGTAATTTCATAGCTTTCTTTGCTAGACGCTGAGTTTTTGAAAGACCACTAGTCTTTTTCTTGGCGGTCTTTTTCTTGGACTTACCGAGAACTCTTTTCCAAGCCGCTTTGAGAGATATACCCTCGCGGTGATGGATTCTCATAGCACGCTTTGCATCACCTTTTCTACCAAACTCCATATATATTTAATATATCTGTATATAATAATTTAAAGAGAAATTATAATATACAAATACATTACATTGTATCATGAATTCTGTTTTTGCTTTATTGAATAATAATCAAGGTCTAAAATTGTCTGTGAAGAGTTTGTCTAAAAGACTTGGTATTAAAAAGAGAGAAGTATTTTATTTATGTTTTAAAGATTCTCGTATTCGCAGAGTTAATGGTTTAGAGGTTGGAACAAATAAACACCGTTTAAGCGTTTTTACAATTGACCCTCAGTAATATCTGGGAATTCTTCTTTTAGTTTTTCTTCAAAATTATCAAACTTTTTAAATGACCATGCTGTTTTTTCTTTATTCCACGTTCCATTAAAACTTGTTTTGATTTTATCTTTATTTTGATAGGTCTTCTTTCCCTTAATAAAGACATCATCTTCTACAATTATGTAATACAAATCTGGTTCAATATTTTCTTGTTTATTATCATCACGTGGCGTGTTTGTGTTTGTATTTCTAAGACCCGTGGTAACAATATCACGTAAGAGTTCAATGAGAGAATCACGCTCGGTATGTAGTTTTTTATCAATAGTGTCAAGCTTTTTATTAATACACTTCAATTCTTCTACTACGTGCGCAAGAGTATAAGAATGCTTAATTTTTTCAATAATTCTGTCCGTGTCTTCCATCTGTTCAAGACTGTAAACACGGTTCATTTCCTGACTTTCTTCTACAGATTCCATTATAAATGTAAATACATTATTTCCTTATACACGTTTAAATATTTTCCTTTATATTCATATGAGATCTATACATCAGTATGTACTTATTTAAAGAAAACAGGTCAGACTTAAGTATTTTTTCAATTTCAGATCTGTATTTTTCTCCTGATATCCAAAATTCTATTCTATAAAGGACACTTTTACCTTTTGTACAATCCACGACTCTAATCCCATTAATACAATCTAATTTTTCATTTCCAGAAATTAGATTTAGCATACTATTTAACCACTGCTCCTGAAACAAATCGAAATTGTAATTATTCCTAATAGAAATTTCAAATCCTTTGCTATTCATTGGATCTTCCCAGCAAGGAAATACACCTTTTTTAAAAAAAGAATAAGCACACGGCGTTGAATTAGTTCTCTTAATTTTTTTAATATTTATTCCATCTGAGAATATTTCATAAATTTTAGGGATATTATTATAAGTACCCCAGAAAGTTTGAACGTCTGAAATGTCTATCAATTTTTCAATATTGTCATTATACATTTTACCCAAGTCTTTATAATGTAAATATAATGACCACGTATCTTTTAGCTCCATGACACATTTGTATATTTTGTGTTTTTAAATTAAATAAATTAAATGTCCACATTGTATTAAATGAGTCTTTCAGGAAAATCTAATATTAATCCGGAAATGTGGGGGCCTTATTTTTGGCAGACTTTTCATTTCACTGCGTTTGGATATCCAGAAAACCCCAACGCAACTGACAAATCTGCTTATAAAACTTTTTTTATTCATTTTATGAAAATACTTCCATGTGACAAATGCAGTGTTTCTTCACAGGAAATTATTGATACAAATTTATTGGAAAAGGCTTTAGAATCAAAAGAATCTCTTATTCGTTGGTCTTATAATTTTCATGACAAGGTAAATAAAAAATTAAATAAGACTTCGCCAGATTTTGAAAAGTTTAAATATGATTTTCAAAATAGAAATTCTAATGTTACTCACATTTTAATTATTATACTATTAATTTTAATATTATTGTATATCACTATGCGCTACACATCAGACACTCTTTAGGCGCACTCTTTTCTTTTGATGCGTCAGTGGTGTAATTTTGATTTTCTAGTATAGGCTTAGTCCTAATGTAATAAGACCCGGTCTTTAGTCCATTCTTCCATCCGTACATATGAATTGAATGAATTACCTTTGGTTGTGGCGGATTAACAAATAGATTTAGGCTCTGACTCTGGTCTATGTACGGACCTCTATCAATTGCTAGATTCAAAAGACTCTTTTGGGGCATTTCCCACGCAGTCTTATAAATACTTTTAATGTCATCTGGCAAATTCAAATTCTGTACCGAACCCTTGTTAAGCATAATTTGTTCGATAAGTTCTTTAGTATACAAATTTCTTGATCGCAGTTCTTCAATGAGATGCTGATTCACGATGATATAATTACCTGATAGTACAGCTCGTGTATAAATATTTGATGTATACGGTTCAAATGATTCGTTATTTCCCATTATCTGAGCCGTAGAAGCCGTAGGCATGGGTGCAACTAGAAGACTGTTTCTGAGACCAAATGAAGTAATATCCTGCTTTAAATTGGTCCAAGATGACTCGTCAAAAAATTCAGGTGTTACACCCCAGAGGTCAAACTGAAGAATACCCTTAGAAGTGGGTGACCCTTCAAATGTTTCATATGAACCAAAATTTTTTGCCATGTTGCTACTCTCTTTAAGAGCATTGTAATAAATACATTCAAATACACATTTATTAATTTCCCTAGCTTTTTCAGAATCATAGGGAATTTTCATCATCATAAGAATGTCAGCAAAACCCTGTACTCCAATACCAATCGGTCGATGACGCATATTTGAAAATCTAGACTCTTCAGTAGGATAACTATTAATGTCAATGATATTATTTAAATTTTTCACAAGTTCCCTAGTTTTATCTCCTAGAAGTTTGTAGTTCATTTCTTTATTTTCATTAATGTAACTTGGAAGACACAAGCTAGCAAGATTACACACAGCCGTTTCCTTAGAATCGGAGTATTCTACAATTTCAGTACACAAATTACTACTCTTAATAATTCCGTAATGCTTCTGATTTGACTTTCTGTTTACAGAGTCCTTATATAGAATATATGGAGAACCAGTTTCAATCTGTGAATTAATTACCTTTTCCCAAAGAGACTTAGCAGACACTCGCTTTCTGAACTTGCCTCCCTTTTCATACATCAGATAAAGTTCATTGAATTTGTCACCCCAAGTATCAGCAAGTCCTTTACAATCATTGGGGCACATTAACGACCACATTTCATCTCTTTCTACCCTTTGCATAAAGAGATCTGGGATCCAGAGACCATAAAATAGATCTCTTGCTCGCAATTCTTCTGCGCCATTATTTTTCTTAGCGTCTAAAAAATCAAAAATGTCAGGATGCCAAGGTTCAATGTACATAGCGAATGAACCATTTCGCTTACCACTCTGATTAATGTGACGAGAAATATTGTTATATACCTTTAGAAGAGGCATAATTCCGTTACTCTTACCACCTGTTTTATTAATGTGTGAGTCTTTTGCTCTTACGTTACTGATGTGTACGCCGATACCCCCAGCCCATTTTGAAATTTGCGCCATATCAGCAGCTGTCTTATAAAGACCTTCTACAGAATCTTCTGTTCCGAGAAGAAAACAAGAACTCATTTGTTGGAATTTTGTACCGGCGTTAAAAAGTGTTGGTGTAGCATGTGTGTAATACTTAGAAGACAATGAATTATAAGTGGCAATTATACACTCCGGATCATCATGAATCGCCACTGCGACGCGCATAAAAAGATGCTGCGGTCTTTCATAGATGCCATTTTTATTTAGAAGATAACCCCCGAAAAGTGTCTTAAATCCAAAGTAAGACAAAGAGTAATCCCTGTCATAATTAATATTTTCTTCAATTAAATCTTTGTGCTTTTGAACCCTCTGAATAAATTCATCAGAAACAACACCATTTTCATTTAGATATGTCATGGTTTCATAGAATGACAATTTTGTATTTTTATGATGATTATTTACTGCAATTCTACTCGCTAGAAGTAAATAATCGGGATCTTCTTTGAATAGGGTAGCTGAGAAACTAGCTGAAAAATCGTCAAGTTCAGTAGTAGTAATACCGTCAAAAATAAGACTACAAATGTTTTGGGCAATATACACTGGATCTACATTTAGTTTTCTTCCCCATACATTTTCATCGGACAAAGTCTGTAGTTTAGCCGTAATGAAATCAAAACGGACATCTTCTCGCTTTCCACTACGTGTAATTACCTTCATTATAAATAATTATAGTTTATTTCTTAAAATACATTTATAATTATTTGTACATTGCACTTTTATTACGCGTACAATTTATCCCATTTCCACCCGGGTACTTCCATATTAGAAAAGATGTGCATCATTTCATCTTTACGAGGATTTGACTTATTGATTTCTCTATTTAAAGTGAAATCTACGTTTGGAACTGTGCGACGTCTTTGTTCGACTTTCATAATACACACCGCTATTAGTACCGCAGCTACAGCTAAAAGTACTTGAATTAAATTAATTTTCATTTATTATTAACAATTATTTTAATTTAAATTAAAATCAATTATCAAAACGGTAATGTAGCCCCATTTATACTCATTATATTTAAATTACAATTTTAATCTAATTGCCAAGTTCCTCCCGCGGTGAAATTAAAGTCTTCGTAAGGCTTCTTATTAATCTGCCCCTTTGTTTCAGTAATCATATAACCTAGTGTATCAGCAAGTTCATCGTCTACTGACATAAACTCGGTAGAGTTTGGAAATCTACGACTTTCGCTGCTGCTAAATATACCACCGAAAATTAAAACGAGAATGAGAGCGACTATGCCTATCATAAGAGGAATTCTAAGTTGAGGAGGAATAAATCCAGAGACTAACTTGGGCGCAAAAAATAGAACGCCTAGAATTACAAGTAAAGGTATCATCATCATCAATGCCATGCCACTAAACATTGAACCCATAGCATCGCCCATTGCACCAAGAGTGGCGGCGTCTGACTTTCCTTTAGCCTCTATCTGCTTAGCAAGGCCCTCGTTGGCCGCTTTAACAAGATCGTTAAAACCGTCCGATTTGGTTTCATCCTCATTAGAACTTAAGACTTCTGCACCTAGCTCAGCAGCTACGCGGTGACCAATACTGATACCAGACTTTACAGCCTGAGCAGTCTGAACGTTAGTTTGAACCATCATATCAAGATTTAAGTCAGATGCTCTTATAGCACCTTCGATCTCAATTAAAATTTCATTACTTGAAACAGCCTTAGTGAAACTGCTTGTAATCTTTTCATCTATACTTGTCTTTTCAGACTCAAATATATTATCAACCTTTTGTTGGATTAGCTGCTTAGAATTTCCGCTAGCTGCCTGAAAACCTAAATCTGCACTCATTTTTTGTTCAGCAGCGGCTGCGGCGATGCTTTTAATAGAATCTCCTATCTTGGCCTTATGTGCCATCTTAATTTTCTGCTCAGACTTCAATTTAACCTTGTTATTAATGCGGGCATTGATGGTACTGTTCTCAAGGTCTGACGAAGTTGGATTCTCTTCAATATGTTTTTCTAAAGCTTTTGTCAAATTAGCGATACTTTTTTGATGATTTTCAAACTTCTGTCTTGCCATTTCTTTGTCCATCCACGAGGGAATAACAACGTCTTTCATAACAGCTGCAGCAATATTTGCTTGCTGCTTCTCAGTACTTTCAAGAATTCGCGCAATAGACGCCTGACTAGGTCTTTTAGTTTTAACCGTTATTCTAGCACCTGAATTTACCTCTGTTGTTTGTCCGCTAAGAGTACTGTTTAAAGTGCAAGAAATAGACGCAGTCTCATTCATAATAGTGGAAGCAGCAACTGCGAAAGAGCCGCAACCTTTTTCCTGCATAGCAGATTCGTTGATATTATTCGTTACAGTAGTAGAGTTTGAGGCGCCACCTCCGCCAAACGGAGTGATTGCGAGCGCCATTGTATCAACGTCTGTCATACTTTGATCGGAGAAAGCTGTGGATGCTTTCTGGCATGTTTCGTTCATACCAATACTCTTAGCAATTTCAGCCATTTTCTTACCGTCTTTATCAGCTTTCATCATAGATTTTACATTTTTGGGCCCACCATTGCAAGCACCGGCGTTGCCGCTTTTTATTGTTTGACCACTAGCATTTTTTTCACCTTGAACTTTTGTAAAGTCAGCTGCAAGATCTGGTGGAATTGAGAGAACCATTTGTTAATTTATATAATATATATATTATAATTTTTTTAAAATATAAAATAGATTAAACCGGCTGTTATAATAAAGAGAAGTAAAACCACAGCTATAATGATATATAACATAGTATTATCTTGGTCTAAAGGTAAATCCGTTGTAACGGCGTCTTCGTCTGATTTAACGGCGGCATCACTCTTTGTAACAGGATCATTCGTTTCGTATGGGCCCCTGGGTTTTTCTGATTTAGCTTTTTTAACGGTTTCATCGGTTTCATCGGTTTTAACGGGTGCTTGAGAAGCACCACATGCAGTCTGCATACTGATGTCGTTACCCTTAGCATTGCCTGCTATATCTACATGATTTACACAAGATGTAATTGTGAGACTACGGGTTGGACATTTAGGGGCTTCATTAAATTTTTCTCCGCCTACATTTAGCGCATGATCACCTAGAGATAATTTGTTGAGATACGCGTTCGCGAGTATATTTACAAACGAAGTAGGGCCTCGTCCATCTGATCCAATGCCAAATAATCCAACCGTTGATGCATACGCAATTGGGGTATGTAGTGTTTTATCCCATTCAGCTTCGCAAGGCCAATGTAATTGGTTATTACCCGGGGCCTTCATTAGGATATTTTTACTAGATGAAAATCTAGCTTTTCCCTCGGCGGATGTACCATTAACGGGGGCATATCTGTCATACGCCAAATTAGATTGTGTAAAATTTTTTCCTAGAATTAAAGAAAAGTCTGCATCATTTTTGTCCATTGCAAAATTACAAGTTGGATCAGCGTAATGTTCGGCACGCATACCATTTGGTAATGTATCACCGCCTATTTTAATGGCGTTACAGTAACGAGCAAGGGTCTTTTTGTAGTTCGGTGCGGTAGTTATTGTTCCGCCCTCCGAAGAAGGAACTGTTGAAATGTCTTTGTTTTGAAAAGCACCGACGGAACCAGGTTTAGTTAATTTAGAACCTTCCCATTTACCTTCATAACCCAGTAAATTACTATAATAATCTCGAAACTTTTTTCTATGAATAGGATTATAAACTAGATAATATACAGAATTTTCGCTTGGAACTTTATCCTTGGTTAATATAAAATAAGTCATCATCGGATTTGCTATCATTTTTGTGTTGTAATAATAAACATTGGTACCGCTTAAATATTTACGAAGTTTCTTATACAATGTATTACTCTCAACGGCCGCGTTCAATAACACGTCAATATTACCCGACCGCGGTACGATAGGGTTATGTAAAATTTTATTTACTTCTCCATTCCAATACGCAAAGTTGCCGTATTTGTCAAATACTATATCTTGACCGTTGCCTTTTCCCGAACTCATGCTTGTATTTAGCGCTTCATAAATCATTATTGATTCTTCAGGACTGTACCGTTTAACAGCGAAAAAATTTATTTGATCATTCACTGAATTTAAACTGGATTTATCCTCATCAACACCACTTTTAGTAGTAGTTGGTAAAGATATCCAGCCGTAACCCCCCAATTTGGCAGCGCTTGATTTGTCGTCGTCTTTTATCGATCTAGAATTTAAAAATGGTCCTAATATAGGATCTCTCATGAGGCGATTAAGAGCAATTTGAGATCTACATTTATTAGGGTCCCTAGAACAAGTTCCATTATATGACATCTGTATTTATTATAATATATATTATATTTTTTTTAAATGTATAATATATATTACATTACATTACATTACATTACACTACACTACACTACACTACACTCTTCAATAACGCAATTTTTACAATACCGAAGTACTCTTATTAACATTTGCTGTTAAAAACTTAGTCTGCTCTCTTTGAAGAGAATCGGCAAATTGTAAATCTTCTATTTTCTGACGAAGACGTTCATCTTCTTCTTTGGAATCTTTTAGGTTTTTAGCCAGTGAATAAACAAGAGCCTTGAGCTGTTCCTTAGACATATCTTCTGCGTATTCAGTACGTGCATCGGAAGTAGACATTTTCCATATAAAGAAAGTGGCTAAGGCAAGGCCCGCAAGTATAGCAATATTTCGTAGAGTTAATTCAAACATTATTTAATAATACTTTACATTTTATTTTAATAATTTTAATTTAATTATAAATTTTCCCACCACGCGATACCAGTCTGTGTAAAAATAGAATTTGAAATTTTTACATTATTAATGATGAAATACGCGTTATTCATGTGAAATTCATTAAAGTATCTACATCTATTGATGATGTCACACATTATGTCTATCCAAATTCCAGGTTCTTGAATAAAAGAATATCTAATTCGTGTGGCATAAAAAGCAATCATTTTATTAATATGGTGTATTTCATCTGGATTTGCTCCCATCCAGCGTGACATCCGATTAAAAATTAAAAAGGCATCTAAATTTATCTTGACCCTGAGGTAGTACATCTTTTGAATACTTTTAGCAGCATTTTCTTGAACTTTCTTGAATATCATTTCATTGATATCAGCGGGGAAAACAGAGTTAATATTACAGACGAGGAATTTAATAGTGTTCATTGTCTGTAATTTTACAATAAATTTATACATTTTTGTTAAATCTAGTATTTATTTGCAATTAATTAGATGTATTTTCATTTTCAGGAACTTCAGTATTGTATTTTACAAAAGACTTTGCAATACCGGTGTAATTCACGCTGTTGTCTTTGATTGAATTTACTTTATCGCATATCCAAAATAGCGGCATCTTAACTTTTGTGTAAACGTTGTCGATAAAATCTATATGTGTAGACATTTTATGAGTATCTTCTTTTACATTTCCTAACAATTCTATCAAGGTGTCAATTTTTTGCTCAAGAGAAATTACCTGTTTTTCAAGGTCATCAATTTTACGCATCTGTTCCATTTTATAAATGTATGTATTTATTTTTTTAAATTAATTGTAACATTTTCTACAAACGGGCATATACATTTCTGTTGATCCTATTTCAATTAAATTATCTGTTTTTGTAATTTTTTTAGTGAAACTAGCATATGTTCCATTTTTACAAGACATACACAATGCGTGTAATTTTGTATAGGTGTCACACAATGGTATTAAATTCAAAATTTCACCAAAAGGTCTACGAAGATAATCCCCATCTAAACCACAAATGTGTACTTCTTTCCCTAGATTACACATGCAATTACAAAAATCAACCAAACGATCAAAGAATTGACCCTCATTAATACATATAACGTCTGCTTTTTCTACAACAGAGTCTTCTTTAAGCATGAAAAGTAGATCTTTGGCACATGGAACACAATCAAAAGACATCCCGGAATGTGTCATAACTTTATCAGATTCGTTGTATCTAGTGTCATGTTCATAATTTATTACAATTACAGATTTACCAAGTAATTTATTCATTTTAGCAACATTTATTAACGTCGATGTTTTTCCCGAAAACATACATCCTGTTATCAAATGAATAGACATAATTATCTGTATATGTATGTATATGTATGTATATGTATATTTTATTTTTTTAAATTTGTTCCATATTAATTTTTTTATTTACTCTCAAGTGTTTCTACTCTTGCTTCTAATGATTCTAATCTTGATATTAAATCTGAAGTTTTACTTTTCTCTGCTTGGAGTTGCCTATCTACTTCTTGTAAAGCAGCAGTAGCAACAGTCCAAATAGTATCCTTATTGAGTGTATGAAAATCGTCTATTTTTTTTCCATATAAGTATATTACATCATTAAATGTTTCACCCGTTGTAGTATCAGTATATACGGTGTCTTCTTTATTAAAAATCCTATCCACTTTAATTGTTTTATCATCAATAATTTCTATAACCTTAACACCCTCGATTAAATTATATTTATTATCTCTAAAAGAAAGAAAATCATTCACGATCAATGTATGAGATACGTATGTATCTATTATTGATGTATTTACATTTGTATTTATAATTTTACAAAAAAACATATGACTCGGTAAATACGAATTTTCTAAACGGACAGAATATGGTATAACCTCTGCTACCTCTTGTGCTATAAAACCATATACTTCCTGTGTTCCTTTATTGGGGTCTATATATTTATATTTTTTGGGTTGTAATACGCGAAGCTTATTAAGTGCTTCGTCGTCTTGTATATCCACGACGTCTTTTTTAATTCGTCTATCACTCATAATATACAACCGGGCCGCCCTGATGCCCTCATCTACATATAATCCTATTACGGCGGCGGGGTTGCCTCCCCAGTACGCACCATAAAAGGTGCCGAATTCGTTGGCCATCGACTCGCTCGCATAGAAATATAAATCGCCAGGGGTGGTCGGCCCGGACGAACCAATCCGAAGAGGCCATTCAGTCTGAGGTGTTGGTGAACCTATAGCAATACTCATAAAATTACTAAAGTTTTTAAATCCAGATATGTATTGATTTGTTGTTTTATCTACAAAATCATTTGACCACTCAGTTTCCGTGCCCTCTGCATTTTTTGAAACAAGGGCGTAATTTGTTACACCAGTCTCTGTCTGTACACCTATTTTATCACGGTTTGTGTACAAATTATTAATTTGATCTGATGTTAAAACCCCGTCATACATTCTGAAATATTTTGTTGTTTCAATATTTGAGTCGTAACCTTGAGACCCCGCAATCTGTAATCTTTGAAAAGATTCATACGAGTCGTATGTAATACTGTTACTATATGCATTACCGAGTTTTGTTACTTCATTGTCGTCAATATATAATTTTTCTGTAGTGCCGCCGCCGAATGTTAATACAAAGTGATGGAAATTTGTACTATCCCATTCTCCCACCGGAAAAGGTCTGTAAGACGCCTGACGTAATGTGTCGTTGTGCCACATCTCTAACAACCAGGCGTCGTCTCCTCTAATAACAATTTGAATATAAGATTCAGTCGCCGCATTTCTAAAAGAAAAATAAGTATGCCAGCTGGCTGTTGGTTCTTCCATTTTTGTATAAAATTCTATAGAGAAATGTCCTGTACCCCCAAGGGCAGGTAGAGGATTGGTGATTTCTAAATAATCAGTGGTCGAAGTTACAAGACCTTCGGATGAAGTAAAAGATGTACCACTGCTCACGCCTCCGACAATTACGGCTATTACATTTCCGCCGTCGTCTATTACATTACCCCCCGACTCGATGTAGTTTCGGAAGTCATAATTAAATAAATTACTATTGGGTAATATAAATTCAGGATCTGAAGAAACAGTAATTATGGGGGCGGGTACTCCCCCCGCGGCGGCGGCGGGCGGTAACCACTCAGTTACCGTACCGTCAGTATTTTTTGAAACAAGTAAATAATTTGTAGCGTCTGCTGGCGTTGCAGTGGGTTCAGCAACACCTCCACTAGAACTTGTAGGTAGCGACCCTCTTGTAACCTCCCCTGTGTCACTGTCGTAGTACAATACTTGATTTGCAGTATTATCTTCACGTATAGTTTTAATATAAGTGCTGTCTGTACTGGTTGGGTTTAATTCTGTACCACTACCATTTATAACCACTGTATTCGCATAATTATTCGTATTCGTATTCGCTAGATAACCTATAGCAACAGAATTGGCGCCTTGCCCGCTAAAGCCCGCTTCGAGTCCTATAGCAACAGAATTGGTGCCTTGATTGGTTCTACCTGCATTTCGTCCAATAGCAACGGCGGATTCCAACTGCCCTGAATTACCCGCTTCGAGTCCTATAGCAACAGAATTGGTGCCTTGATTGGTTCTACCTGCATTTCGTCCAATAGCAACGGCGGATTCCAACTGCCCTGAATTACCCGCATAATATCCTATAGCAACAGAATAACGAGCTTGATTGAAGTTTCCCGCGAATAACCCTAGCGCAATTGCATATTTCCTCTGTGTATTTCGTCCTGCGTAGCTTCCTAGCGCAACCGCATAATCCTCCTGACCAATTGCTCCCGCGGATAACCCTAGCGCAACCGCACCCGTTCCAGAACCAACTCCTACGTCCGCCCAACTTACAGAACTACCAGGACCATTACTGGTTAATACTTGACCAGCTGTTCCATAATTAGCACCACCAATACCAATAGCACCTACATTATCAATTCTTATTTTTTCACTTAAACTGCTGCCATTTACTTTTGTTCTAACACCCCAAATACCTCCATTTCCTTCAACAATCGCATCTACACTAACAATATCCTCCCCTGCTGTTGTATTATGAAATATTAATCTATCTGTTCCTCCACTTTGTAATCTTATATCACCTAATACATCTAATGCGTATTGTGGGGTAGTAATACCAATACCAACTCTATTATTTACTGTATCAAGATATATGGGGACTATGCTTGATAAAGAACCAGTCGTTCCTCCTCCAGATTGCGCCCTAGGTTCAAAAATATCATCAGTTGCATTGTAAACAAGAGTATCTCCATCGGCGGGAGTCGTACTAGAAACATCTGATAAATCTGATATTTTAGTAGGTGCATCAGAACTTAATAATTGAAGCGAATGCGATAAAGTTTTGATATTTTCTTGTATAGTTCCGATTACGAAATTATCCATATTCTTATTATGTGTATATTTTATTTTTTTAAATTATAAAACATCTGTAAATTCAAGATTTTGTCCTGTTAGTTCTTCCTTTAAATATTTATAAGCCAAATCCCAAATATTTGCTTCAAAAGCTTCAGACGAATTTTTCATTAATAATTTCGTTTCTATAATTCTTTCTTCTTTTATAACTTGATAAACAAAATAAAATTCGTGTATAGTGTTATCAATAATTTGTTTCGTAGTTTTAAGGTCTCGAATGTTTATATATACATTATCAACTACTGCCACACCTCTCATTATAGGAAAAGAATTTACTGTAAGACCCATTTAAATTATTATAATAATATATTATTTTTTTAAATTAGATAACGTATATTAAAGTTTTGTGAATAAAATCTTAGTAGCATTAATTTGTTACATTACATTACATTACATTACATTACATTACATTACATTACATTACATTACATTACGGCTCCTCCGACTAGTGACCCATAACCTGTTACTTAAAATAATTCTTATAAATAATTTATCCACAATGATATGTACATCCTACAAAGCATGCTATGAATACATTTTCTCCATTATTTAATCTTGATAAATATTCTTCTTCACCTGATAAAATATTACTATTTTCATCTAAAAATCTTGTATCGTATTCATAATTATATATAATATTTCCTGATTCATCTAAATCATATTCATATTGAAATTCATTATTATTTGTGTAAAGAATATTATTGTAATTATTTCCAGAATTATCTTGTAAAACTTCTATTTTTAATTTTTGTTTTATTATTTTTGTTAAAGAAAAATTGCAACCATTTGTAATTTTTGCTACAGTATAATTATGTAATAAATCATCATTTTGCTTTTGTCCATAACCTATTATATTTGATGTTGTTATATAATCACCATTTTCTAAAATACCATTTTTATTACACACCCAAATAGCACCTTCTCCTAAAGAGTTAATAATAAATCTATATTCATTATTATTTTCTTTTGTGAAAGGAAAAATAGTAGAACCAATTCTATAATGTCTTTCTTCTTCTTCTTTTTTATTTATTACACCAAATACTCTTTTATCATTGTTTTTATTTGAAAGTTCAAGTATAGGTAAACTTTCTTCAATACTTGGTTTTAAAGAATTATCTTGATTTATAAATTTACCGTTAGCTGAAACAATTAAACCAATATCCGTTGAATTAAAATTACCAAAACAAATATGAGTTCCTGTAAAAGTTGGAAAATTATACCAACCTCGTGTATCCCAAAAAGTAAGTGCGCGAGTATTAGAATAAACATTTGCTCTATTACTAGTTGACATTAATCCTACTTGTGCATAGCCGATCCGGTCTGCATATCTAAAAAATGTATATGGACATACTTCAGATTCATGTAAATTTATATCTGCATTACCCCTAAAGTATTTACCACCAATATATCTACCAGTTTGAAGTTGTGTTGCTGTAGTTGCATTACCAATAGCCCCAAATTCTATATATCCATTATTATAAGTTAATACATTTCCATTTGAACCAGCTAATCCAGGTATACTAAATAAAGTGTTACTACTGTTACCTAAAGTTATTTCATTAGTTAAATCATTTAATGTTATGATTGAGCCGGCGGAATCAGGTTGATAAGTAATTTCACCCGTGTCAGAATTGTAAAGTAGTTTATTTGAATTAGATGCTGAATTTATAGGTTTTACGTGAAAACCGTTCGAGCTCGCGGGATCTAAATTAGTATTTTGTGCATTTATTACTATATAATTAGTAAGACCGTTAGGATTGAGGAAGCCAGCTGCGGGTCCGATAGCAACTGACCAATCTCCTAAAGCTAGATGTCCCGCATTGTGCCCTATAGCGACGCTGTGAATTCCCTGTTGGTTTTGGCCTGCCGCGGGTCCTACAGCTGTACAGAAAACTCCCTGATCAGTTTGCCCGGCGTAGACCCCCAAAGCTACACCATATTCGTTCTGATTACTTTTCCCAGAAAAAGTTCCAATAGCTGTACATAGAAACTTTTGGTTATTTTTTCCAGCTTCATATCCTATTGCAACAGAACTATTTCCTTGGTTTAAATTACCAGCATCAAAACCTATAGCTACACACTCACCACCCTGACTAGTTTGACCTGCCTTATACCCAATTGCTATTGATTGACTACCAATCTGCGTATTAGATTGAGCGTAGGATCCTATAGCTATGTTCCTCTCCATTTGATTATCATAGCCTGCGCTGTTTCCTATTGCTACTGCTTCGTTGCCTTGGTCATTCAATCGTCCCGCATTTCTCCCTATAGCAATGCAATTGGTACCCTGGTAATCTAAACCAGCTGCGTTTCCAATAGCTATAGAACCTTCTCCTTGATTATCTCTTCCAGCCGCATCTCCAATAGCTACAGTTTGTGATCCTTGGTTATTTTTTCCTGCCTCCACTCCTAAAGCCGTAGCTTTCCAACTTTGATTATCCCATCCAGTATAAGCTCCAATGGCTACAGAATATTCATTTTGATTATAACAGCCACCCTGGTGGCCTATAGCAACAGCCTGTTGTTTTTGCCATGAAAATCCTGAGGAATTTCCGAGTGCTGTAGCGCTATTATGTTGATTGGAATGACCAGCAAGGCGCCCCACTGAAACACCTCCATATTGCTGATCGAATCTTCCAGCAGAATCACCTACAGATACAGCTCCATCAGCTTGGTTGTTGGTCGCCGAATGGTTACCCAGTGCAACTGTATAATTTCCTTGGTTATCGTTTCCCGCGTTGTGCCCGATAGCAACAGCAGAATCACCCTGTGCGTTATATCGCCCTGCGGCTGGGCCTATCGCTATAGCGAAAGAATCTTGATCATTTTCTCCCGCTAAAGTTCCAATTGCAATAGCTTCGATACCTTGTCGTTGATTGGCCGCGGTTTTTCCAATTGCTATAGAACTGTCACCTTGACTCCACCCTCCTGCAGCCCACCCAAGTGCTATTGCATATTGACTTTGTGAGCTTTGTCCGGCAATAGCCCCAATTGCTATACCAAAAAGACTTTGATTTTGCTCGGCCGCGAAATTTCCGATAGCAATTGTCCTATCTTGTTGTCCACTATTTCCAGCGTAATGACCAAGTGAAATAGATAGACTATTATTTACATTATTTCCAGGTAAAGTAGATCTTAAACTGGTTCCAACTATCTCTGTACCTCCGCTGCCACTATCAGGTTGATA
>Ga0181408_1000192_pt1 | contig 19304 bp, 15 predicted proteins | sample 31SPOviralmetaG_FD_130137 | JGI IMG/M metagenome (GOLD analysis project Ga0181408, IMG submission 130137) | Marine viral communities from the oligotrophic San Pedro Time Series (SPOT) site, San Pedro Channel, CA, USA - 31 SPOT_SRF_2012-02-16 | ecosystem: Environmental > Aquatic > Marine > Strait...
CCTTTAAGGTTAAAGCTTCAAGATTTGATATGGATGGAGACAGAGTAAGTCAATACAACAGAGTTCTAGAAACATTATTCTCTACTTTAATGGGTGCTTCTACTAATGAGTTGTCAAGGTCGCCTGCATTTAGACAGTACTACTGGAGATTTATAGAAAGTGCATACGCCAATATGGATGAAGTAGCTAGAAGAGAAATTATGAGAGCTGCTAAAAAAAGTATGAAAAGTTTACCTAAAGGTGGTAGTGGTAACAAGTATCTTAAAAATTTAGAAAACATGGGCTTTGCTGACGTTAGTAAACAAATAGGTATAGATGATTTAGAGCAGATAGATACACTAGCTAAAGCTTATTCCTTAAAAGAAACGCAATCATTACTATATGATTTAAACAAGAGACATGCTATCTCTGATATGTTAAGACTTGCTTTTCCTTTCGCAGAAGTTTATTTAGAGATTGCTGGTACGTGGACAAGGCTATTAAAGAATCAGAAAACATTATTCGGTAGAAAACTACAACGAGGTGTTGAAGGTGCAAGAAAGCCTAGCATCTTTGGTGAAGAAGATGATGAAGGCTTCTTTACTACTGACCCACAAAGTGGAGAGGAAATGTATAACGCACCTGGTTTTGGATTAAACAATAGTTTAGATAGACAACTAGGAAATCCTAGTCCAGAAAATTCAATTACTAATCCTATTACAGGTGCTCAAGATATAGATGCTCCTGGCGTTAATGCAAGAATAGAAGGCTATGCAAGCGGATTAAACATGGTAGCTGGTTCAGTAGTACCTGGTCTAGGACCATTAGTATCACTACCTGCATCAGCAGTATTACCTTCTACTAAAGGAATTGACCAAGCGTTGTTTCCTTATGGTAGACCACAGTACTCACCTTTAGACCCAAGTTATTATGTAGAGGCAGCTTTGCCAACTTGGTTAAATAGATTACGTTCTACAAGTGGTAGTGGAAGTCCACAACTACAAAGAGCCTACGCAAACAGAGTTAAAGAAGTACAAAGGGCTATGTTTGTTTCAGGTATTTATGATGACAGTACTCCAGAAGCAGAACAAAAAAGTTTAGAACAAGCACGTAAGTTAGCTAACAATATGTTAAAATACCAAGCGTTTATAGCATTCGTTGCTCCTTCACCTGCTGTAGTTAATTATGAATATGAAGTTGGACCAGATGGTGCAGCATTTTTAGACCCATGGGAAGCTAAAGCAAATGACCCACAACATAAGTTTTTTGCAGATACTTTATTTTCTGACGCATATTATCAAATGTTAGCTGGTGTAGATGGAGACAGAGTTACAGCTACTGCTGAGTTTATAAGGACATTTGGATTTGACCCTAGTGCATTACTTGTTTCTAAATCTAAAAAGATACAAGCAACAGCTTATACAAAAGAAGGTGGATATTTTTATAAAGCAAACAAAGAGATTATGGACAAGTATCCTGACATATCTTATTACTTATTCCCTGACAGTCCTTTGGGTGAGTTTGATTATCAACAATGGGCTGATGCTTTTACAGAGGGAAGAAGAGTAGATTTAACTGACGTTGAATTTAAACGTTCTATAAGACAGGCACAAGGTTCTTTAGCTTATGAAAATGCTAGAAGATTACTTTTAGATACTAATGTTTATGCATCTGTACCAATGGATAAAAAATTTGAACAGCTGTATTTAACTAAATTAGATTTACAAAAGAAATTTGTTGGTTATGGAACTACATCATCAGTAGCTAAGTCAATGGATATAGATTCTAAGATAGCACAGTTTCAAGCTTTGTTAGCAAATGAAAGTGGTAAAACAGTTAAGATGCCTGATGGTAGCCAAGTTGCTATAGAGAACTTACCTTCTATTCAAGGTGCAATGAAATATTTAATAGCTAGACAAAATGTACTGCAATCTATACGTTCACAGTTTGGAGCTAATGCTAGTTTAAGTAGGTCAGAAGCTGCAGAAGCAAGACAGTATTTAAGTACATTATCTAAACAACTTATGATGCAACACCCTGACTTCTACTATTTGTGGTATGATATTTTTAGATTAGAAATAGAGGAAGAAAACCTCGGAGGAGTATTCAGTGGCTGAAGAATTAACGCCTGAACAACAAAAAGCTTTAGAAGATGTTTTAAATAACAGAAAAAATATACCTTATGTAGAAGTTAAAGGTAACCTTTTAGATATATTTAGAGATAAAAACTTTCAAAATAAAAATGTTAACGAAGAACAACTAAAAAGATTTTGGGAAATATTTGGTTGGGTACCTAATGTTGTGTGGGGTGGAATTATTGGTAACACAATAAAGAATGTATCAGGGGTTGCAACAACTTCATATAGTGAAGAGGATTTGCCAACTAGAAAAGAAGACATTGGTATGAGTTATGCACAGTACACAAACATGATATCTTACTCTTTAGGTAGAGAGTGGGACAATTTAGAACCAGAAGTACAAGAAGGATTCAATTATATCTATGAGATAACCCCACCAGAAGATTTAAGAAAGATAGCTGTAGCTGCAGGAGACCATCACGATTTACTTATAGAAGCAGTACTCCAGGGTAAGAACCCTGCAGATATTAGAGTTAGTTTTGAAGATGCGAACATAGAAGTCTTAAACACTTACTCTGAAGAATCAGACTTAGCACGTAAAGCTTATTATGAGAAACAAGCTAGAGAAGATGCTTACAAAGAATCTGCATTTATGTTATACGATAAAGACAATGCTGAAAGTTTATTGCTTGAATTAGAATCAGGGAAAATAGATAAAACAGAATACTTAAAACGTTTGGACATTATGTTAGAAAAAAATAACATAGACCCTGCAGATTTTTTACAGAACCTAAAAGGTCAAGAGGTAGGTTCTGTGACTGGACCAGTAGCTATTGAAGATACTTATTTAAGCAGCGTAGCAATGGGTCTTACTGGTGGAGAATACTACGGTATTGCAGGTGAGGTTATTCCAGAAGTTTACGGAGAAGGTGAAGAACCTTTATACGAATATGGATTAGGCAGACAGTTGTTTGCTAATGCTAGTCCTGAAGAAATTATGGAAGTACAATTATTGCTAGTAGAATCAGGATTTTTACAACCATTTAGTTTCGTATATGGTGTTCTAGATAATAATGATGGTGGTACTGTACAGGCTATAGAGTCTGCAATGTCACGATTTAATTTAAATGGTGAGACTATATCACAAGAAGATTTATATTCTATATTGTTAACACCAGGTGCAACTGCACAAAACTTAACTGTATTTATTAAAGAGTTCTATAAAGATACTTTAGAAGATTATGGTTATGGTAAAGATAAGTTTGCAGCATCAGAAGGTGCTGGTGTCAATTACCAATCATTGTTTAAATATATAAATCCAAGTCCTTATTCTGTCAAAGCTACTATAGGTAGTGCGATTGAAGAAGGATTAGGTAGACCAGCTAGTGATTACGAATTGTCTGCTTATGCAGATTACATTAGTAAACTTTCTTATGATATACAAAAAGAAAACTTTAAAACAAATGAGAGTAATATACAAGCACAAATAGCTGCTGAAAGACAAAGAGCTCAAGCAGCACAATCAGGCATGCCATACGAAAATGATTTGGAATTGCAAGGAACAGTTTCACAAGAACAAATGGGTGCTGTTATTGGTCAAGAATTTGATGAGTTCGTAAAGGATAAGTATGGAGATATGTTACAAGGTCAAAGGGATACAGCTCTTTATAATAATACTTTTGTTAATCTTCTTACCAACATCGGTAATATTGGCAGATACGTTAGAGGAAAGTAACATGTACAATGCTACTAAACTTTATTACCTCTTACTAGGAGCTACTTATTACTTAGAAAATAATGCTGGTATGGAGATGCAGAGTAATGAATTAAATAAAAACCCTAGAGTTATTGAAGACATGCATTTTATGATTGGGTTAGCTTTTGCTGAACATAGAACTGGTGACAATGAAACTGATGGTATAGCAAAAAATGTTAGAGGAGCTAAAAATAATAATGGAACTTATGACCACGGACTTTGGCAAATAAATTTAAACCAAGCTAACTATACATACCTTACTTCACAACAACCTAGTAATGGAGTAAACTCTAATATCCCTATGTTTAAAGGACTTAGTAAAAGAGAGTTAAAAGATTTATTATATGAACCTGGTGCAAATGCCATAGCAGCTTTAGCTATAGTACAACTAACTGCTGGTGGTGATAAGTACAGTGGTATAAATAATTGGTCTACAGGAAAACTTGTAACTCCTAATAGTGCTTATTATTCTGAAGCAAAAAAAGATTTAACAAATCATTTAGGAGCTACTGAATGGGTTAATGCAAGAATAGATAAAAAGATTACTGAATCTTTTCAAGCGATTCCTACATTTCAACCACCAGTTACTCCACCAGATAATGATACTGAGTTTATTAACAATGAAACAAACAGAATAACAGGGAATGATGACTACAGTAATCTTAATTTTATAGATACTGCTGTAGCTAAGACAATACAAAAAGGTTATGACGCTTTTCAAACAACAAAGGGATATTTTAATAAAGTAAAAGAAAAATTAAACGAGCCTTTTATAGGGGATGCTTTATTAAAACAAATAGATTTTATGGAAAGTAAATACAATGAACGATGAGCAAATGGCTGAGTTAATTAAATTACAAGTACTTATAGCTAAAGGTCGTAAAGCAATTAAAAAAGTAAAATCAAACAATGGAAAATAAAGAAGAACTTTTAGCAAAGTTAGAAATACTAGAAGAGCAACTTGCCGCTATAACTCAATCTGGTCAACAACCTGATATTGCTCAGCTTGCAAAAATAGAAAAAGAATTAACTGCAATCAAAGAGGAACTTCAGATAGTTGATAATTTAGAAACCTCAGCTGCAGATGCTTTAACTTTACCAGATGATGAGGGCTATGAAAATAGAGGTGTCAGTTTTGAATTAAGTAATGATGTAGCTGATTTAGAATATTTACTAACACAGAAATACAGCGACTTTATAGCTAATGACCCAAGAGATACAGAACCTTTTGCTGCTATGACAGAAGGAACCCCGCCTTTTGAGCTGACATTAATTAATGATACATTTTTATATGTTGACTTATTAACTGTTAAACCTGAGATGCAAGGACAAGGCGGAGCTTCTCAGATAATGATAGAGATAATACAGTTTGCTAGAGAGAATAATTTACATGTTATTGCACAACCAGTTAACAGTAAAGTACAAGCATCTATGGTGAGGTATGGAGCACAACCTTTCTTTGGTACTTTTTATTTTGGTGATAACATAAAAGCCGCGACAAAAGCTGGTATAGATGCAGGTATCGTTGACATTAAAAGATTAGCAACTGAGTATCAAATATTTATGCAAGACATGCAAGACTTAACAGAACAAGAAGTAGAAGAAGTTTTATTCATAGGTGACCAAAGTGAAAGAACTAGAAACTTTATGCAAAGAGTAGCAGCAGGTGAATTAGATTTTAGAAGTTATCTTGCACAATACTTACCAGGTGTTTCTGAAAATGTTACAGAGGAGCAGTTAGAAGAAGCTTTAGCAGCTGTTCCTTTAAGACAACAAACTATGTATGACAAGTTTCAAAAAGAGTTAAAGACTTTATATTTCCAATCTGATGCTAATTTTACAGGCTGGCTTACACAAACATTTCCTGGGGAGAATTATTTATATTTATTAAAAAAAAGATTAGATGATAAAAACATAACACTAGAACCTGATGTACTTAAAAGAAGAATAGAGCAAGATTTACAATACATTATTAATAGTCAAGCTATAGATAGTCAACCTGACGTAAGATTTTTAATTAGTCCAGATGATATACTTTTTAACGAATCAGAAAAAGACCCCTACGTAAGAAACAGTTTCTATTTAGAAAGTACAGGTAATAGCTTTAATGAGATTACTGATAAAGAAATTGAAATTCTTCACAAATATCTTAAAAACCCAACATCTAGAAAACAATTTTCTATACCTAGTCCTAGTAAGCTACCTCTTTTTATAAATCCAGAAGACGATTTTCACAAGTATCCAGATATGTTACACAAAACAGGAGATAATTCATTCGTAATATATAGAAGCACTAACGTAGTAGATGCAGCTACAGGGATTAGACCATGGAAATTACCAGAGACATGGAACAGTAGAACTGCAGGATTAGGTAGTTTAAGTTATGCATCTAATAATCCAAGCTATGCTTCTGAGTATGCTTTAGACAAAAATAGGATAGGTCGTAATGTATACGCTATTGAAATTAAAGGGGTACACCCTATTCAAATATTAAATCTTGATACACCATTAAGAAATAATGCAGCATTGTTAGAGTTGTTTGACTTAGGATATCAAGAAGCTAGCAGTAAAACTTTTAGAAGTCATATGTATAGTTTAAATCTCTCTGCTGTTCAACAACGAGCAATATATTCACAGCTTAAAGATTATGGATTTAAAGTTCTCATTAATGCTACTACAGGTAGAGGTGGTGGTAGGAGCGTTAGTTGGATGGACGGTAATGGAGAAGTGTTTTCTTTTTCTAGAGAATTAACAGGTGGTACACCTTATTTAGAATCAGAAGTTTTAATCATAGATGATACAGTTGAAAACAAAGTATTAGGAACTGTTGAATCTAATCAAGGAGCTTACAATTTAAAACCTTTTAACAAAAATACTGCTATACAAGATGAGATACAAAACATAATAAAAAGAGCAAAAACTTCTTTGCCACAGTTTGAAACATCTAATTTTTTAAATAGTTTATCAGGTTTAATAAACGAAGTTAATTTTGAGATTAACAATATGAGACCAAGTATAGACAATGTAGCACAGCCAATAGACAATAGACCGTCAGAACAACTTGATTACAAACTTTTAGGAGAAGCAAAAGAAAAACTATCTATCTTACAAAAGAATATTGAAATGTTTATTGCTGATAATCCTGGACCTACTATTGATGGTATTGACTATCAATCATTAGATGAGATTGTAGCTAGAGTTAATATGAATTTAGATACACAAATCAGAAGTCAAACACCTGGACTATACGAAACAAGAACTGGAAAGTATGTAGAAGTAAACAAACTAAGAGAGATGATTAATGCTAGTGAAGCTGAAGACCTTGGTCTTGAGTTTGACGATGGAGCTATATATGATGATGCTAATGTTGATAGAAATTTTAAAAATTATTATTTAAGTCAAAAAGTTAACTTACCTAATGGTGGGGTACATAATAAGTATTGGCAAATAACTGGTGTAGCTCAAGCAGCAGATAGTCTAAACGTACTAGATGAGTATGGAGTAAATACAATATTACCTTTAACATCTGATTTATCTTTAGAATATATGCCTGACACAAGACAAGAGACCTTTGATAGATACTTTGCTCAAAGTAATAATTTACAAGAAGGTACAACAAAAAAAATATATCCTATGACAACTTCTGGCACATGGAGAGACGATATACAATTAAGTGAAAACATACTGCATGTTTTGAACCATCCTTATCAGAATACAATAGAGTTAGGTATGGTACACGTATCACCTAGAGCACCTATAAGTATTAATGATTTTGTATCTGGTGCAGAGGCATATGATTCTCCTATAGTTAATAGACAAGGTGAGGTAAGATTTGGCAGGATAGCTGCAGATGGAAGAAATAGAGATGGTCTATACGGTATAAGTCTTTCTTTTGAAAATGATGTAGTTGTAAATGAGTATGGTCGTATTACTGGTAAACAAGTTCAAGGAGTTCCTAATTACTTCAACGTAAGATTAAACAGTAACAATATACTTACACCTAATAATATTATGCATGGTAGTTGGTTTGAAAAGTTTGATGTATTCTCAGCTGCACAAGCTATAAACGTAAGTCCTGCTCAAGTAACAGAAGCTATGGTTAATAGTGGAATGATAAAGTATAATAACAATGGATATACTGCTTTTTATAATTCACAAAACTACTTTGGTCGTTGGGTTGATGGAATGCGTAAATTAGTAGAAACTATTACAGGAGCTTCTAATAAAACTCTAGTAACTAAATTTATTAGAGGTGGTGGTATAGATGGGGCTATACAGGTAAATCACAATCTGAGCTATAACAATTTTCCTGAGTTAATGTTGTTTGACCCTAATGACCAAATGAATATAGGTAGAGTAACAGAAATTGTTGATAGTACTAAAGAACTATATGATAGTAATAAAGACCAGTACAAGATAGTTAGTCCAGATGAACCACCTTTACGTACAGTAGAAGATGTCAATAGAAATATAAATCAAACTAAACTAGATGATGCATACTCAACCAGACTAAACTTTCAACAAGGATTTAAAACAACTGAACTAGAAGCCATGGGTTTACTAGATGATGTAACGATAGAACGTATTAATAACTCCTCATTAAGTAATGATGCAGCAACTGATATAGTGTTAGCCTTCCAAGATGTAGACATACCTACAGCATTTGCAGATGATGTTCTTGATGCAGCTAATGTTATAACCATGTTGGGTGAGGATGAATACTATAATACCCTAGGCAAGCTAGAGAGATTACAAAAAGGTGGACAACTAGGTGCTCTTTCTGTAGAAGAAATAGCTGAAAGGATTGCGTTTGAGACAAGTGCAAGTAGTAAATCAAGAGCTGTACAGAATTTAAGAAACACTATAGCTAAGTCCTATGGTAAGAGAGGACCAAAACAAACAGGTTTAATAGCATTAGATATTTATGAACTGTCACTATGGGGTGGTGCTTTAGCTTTTGGTACATCAGAGGTATGGACTACTTGGTTTGAGAATATAAATAAAAAGATTTCTAACCAAGTATTCAATACTAATTACACACCTAGTGAACCTGGTCAAATAGATTATGAAAAACTTGACAAGACAATTAGATTTGCAGAAAACATTGACCCATTTGAAATAGTAGTTGGTCCAATCATAGATGATATACAAGACTATAGAACAGTCAATCCAAGTAATCCACAGGCACAAGCATCAGAGTTAATACGTACTGCACCACAAGTACAAGTTACTGATGATATGACTGTAACTGACTACGGTATAAATGCAGATGAGATATCTCAAGGTAAACCTGTAAATAAGTTCCAACACTTTATGTCACTTGGAAAAGCAAGAGTACTAGAAGATATAGAAATGAGTAAAGAAAATCACGCAGAAAAGTGGTATAGTAATTACATTGATACTAGTAACAATTCCTACTATCAAGCATATAGCCAACCTGATGAGGATTTTTAATGGGAGACCAAAGTCGTTTTTATATAGACCCAGACGGATTAGTACAACCAGCATATCCTAATACTGTATTACCACCAGGTACTAAAGTATATAGTAGTCGTGAAGCAGCTAAATCCGCTATACCACCTAAAACAAGAAACGTTGGCTGGATGTATTCAGATAGAATGGTTGCTGACTACGTGTACTCAGAGAATGGTAAAACATTTTTCTTATATGATGTAAGTTCTGTTACAGGTGGTTCAACCTATATAATGTATGAAGCTGTAGGTCTAGCACCTGGAGACTATGCAAGTACTTGGGACGCAGACAGTTTAGGTAATGAACGTAATGGTCCAAGTCTTTCTACTGTTTTACCTGATGCAGATATAATACGTAGTACTGGTGAGACACGACTCACAATGCAAAACTTTACAGTGGCTAGAACACCAGAAGGACTTAAGCTAGGTGACTGGATAGGTCAAACGATGGAAGGATTAGAACAACTGTATCCTTTCTTGTATGAAGAAGTAGAAGGAAGAATGCCTGCGATAGGTTTAATATTTAATTCTTTAACAAGTGGAAATCCAATAACAAACGAACAACTTACATTAGCAGGTGTAGGTAAAGGATTTACTACATTAAAGTTAGACCATTTAAATGCAACAATAGCTTCATTAGATGACAACCCTGGTAAGTACAATGTTGTTGTAGATGGTAAGCTTGTAACTCGAACTAATCAAGACTACATAGCTTTAGAAAAGAAAGTAACAACAGGTATAGATACTGCTTTAGGAGCACTAGGTTTAAATGCAGATGTCTTTAAACAAGATAATGTTGAACTTTATAAAGCATTAGAAACTTCATTAGTAATGGGAGAGATAGAGATTGAACAATTTGAAAACTATCTTGGACATAGATTAGGTATTGATGGTTACAAGATAGCTAAGGATAGTAACCTATATGATGTATTTAAAACAGTAGATACTATGGTAGATAACCCAGGACAGTTTAATGCGTTTGTAGACTTCGATACTTTCAAACAATCTAACTTAGCGTTGTCAGAATTAAAAAGAGTAATTGGTGTAGGTAAATTTAATACATTAGATGAAACAGAAAAAAATAGATTAGTAGGTCTGTATTCCAGAGATACTAATGCAGGTATGCAAGAGTTTCAAAACATATTTGATAGTGACCCAATGTATGAGAGATACGCAGACAAAGGATTGAACTATGGTTTAGTTGTAGGTAATTACAGAGACCAGTACAGTTCTATACTTGGTGACAAACCAGATGAAACAAGTTCGATATTTATGGACTCAATCAATATGAGTTATGAAGATGCAAAGAAATCATTCTTAGATTATGGATACAAAACTGGTAATAAGAAATACATGGCTGACTTAGCTAGTTCTTTGTCGCAGTCTATGGGAGGGGTAGTGATTAGATAATGGTAACGTTATATAGAAAAGATGATTTAACAGGTATAGAGTTAGAAGGTACAGGTCTTAGTCTGGATGACATGTTAGCTAATGGATACACAGAATCTTATGATGAAGCATTAGCAGCAGCAAATGCAATGGATGCTAGTTCAAGTTCACCTAGTGCATCAACAGATGGTACGACTACTACTCGTACACAAGTTTATACATTGTTACCTTGGTTACAAAAGTATGGTGGTGCAGATGCTAATACGTTAGTTGATTCCTATGTATCAGGTTATAACAATAGCGGTGGTAAGGCAGAGTTTGCATTAGCAGAAATGAGATTTGGTAAAGATAGCAAAGATGCATACAGCAGAGTGTTTGCTAATATTGTAGACCCTAATACTGGTGCATTAAAGATGAGTGAATCTGAATACATATCAGGTTTAGAAAAAGTATTAACAACTTTAACAGCTTATGGACTTAATGGTTATGCTTCACAGAATGGTAAATCAGCATGGGCTAGAGCAGTAGCTAACAATACATCTGCTGAAAGCTACGCTGGTAGAGTAAAGCTAATACACGACAGAGTTATTAATAGAGTAGATGATGAATTACAAAATTCTATTATAAATTCTTACAATGAATATTTTACAAATGAGACAGGCACTCCTGTATCTATGGGACAAGAAAGTTTATTAGCATTAGCTATAGACCCTAACATAAGTGAAGATGTACTTAAAGGTAGGCTTAATGCTTCAGAGCTAGGTGCAGTATACACAGGAACTACAGGTGATGCACTTGACTTAGAGTCAGTACAAAGACTTACTGGTGCAGGTGTAACTACACAACAATCAGAAAAGACTTTTGCTACAGCATCAGCAACAGCTAAAGCTTTGGCTCGTATGCAAAGAAGACAACGTAGAGATGTAACACTAGGTAAAGCTATGGGTGTATTAGAAGCACAGATATTTGGTGATGAGGCTATAGCTTCTGAAATACAAAACGTTACAGCACAGAATTTATCTGGTAGCTCCGTACAATCTGGTGCAGCTAAGTCACAAACAGGTTCTGTTATAGGCTTGACACAGTATTAAATAGTAGTACTATATATAGTAGCGTGGTGAGTTCCGCTTAGAATAGGGTCACACAAAATCGATAACGTTACCGAGGTGCGTTATATGTAATTCGCAAACCCTTGTGAAAATTCCTTTTAATTACCTAGCGATTAATGTTATGGAATTTCAATATGCTAGAGAAAAGATGGAGAAAAAATATGGAAAAAAATACAGAACAAGTTGAGGAAACTGCAATAGTGGACGAACCAACAGATAATATTAAACAACTTAGAGAAGAGTTTAAAAAACTCAAAGCTGAAAACAAACAGTTTAAATCCGATGCTATGAACTCAGCCTTAAGTTCATTAGGACTTAATGCAGAGAAGGGCATAGGTAAAGCTGTGGTAAAACTCTATGAAGGTGATGTTACTGTTGATGGAGTCAAAGACTTTGTTGCTCAAGAGTTTGGAGAAGTTAGTAGTTCTGAACAGCCTAGCAACAACCTTGCTTCTAATGTAGTAGAAGCTCAATCACGTGTAGAGCAGCTCAATAAACTTGGTGTAAATTCAAATCCACAAAACATAGGAGATGAGTTTATGAAATTTGTAACAGATTCCAACACAAAAGTAGGAGATTCTATTAACGCTAAGTTGCGTATGATGGAAACTCTTAAAGAAGACAAGTAATAATTTATAATAGGAGAAGATAATAATGGCAAGTATAAGTGGATTGAGTGCAACAGCACCTATTTATGCCCAACAGATTAATAACTTCACTGGTGAATTGTTTAAAGTCGGTGGTCAAAGAACACCTTTGCTTAGTGCAGTTGGTGGTTTGAATGGCGGTAAAGTATTGAACTCTACATTTTGGCAAGTCCAAGTAGAAGATAATGCAACCGTTTCTTCAGAACCAACTAAGGCACAAGAAGGTAATGCACCAACAGAATATCTTGGAAGAGATAGAGCTGCATACACATATGTAACTCAGATTTTCCACAAGGGTGTACAAATGACATATACCGCTTTGGCATCTACCCAAAACCAAAACCCTTTCGACCTATCAGCAAATGCTGCAAACTTTTCCAATGGAACAGGTGGCAACACAGCTGGTGATAAATTGGCTCTTTTTGGTGGTAGCCCAGTGGCAGACGAATTTGCTTTTCAAATGGAAAAAGCAATGGAAAAAGTAGCAAGAGAAGTTGAGTGGTTCGCATTCAATGGTTCTTTCTCAGATGGTGCAAACACATCACCTGGTTCAGGAACTAGAGAAATGTATGGTCTTGATGTATGGATTACCATAAACAAGAACGCCAACAATGCTGCAGCAGTTAACCCATTAGGTGGTAACTGTTACTACAATGACGTAGACGGTGACGGAACTGGAGCATCACAAGTCATATCCTTTAAAACCATTTCAGGTGCTTTAAAGAGAATGTATGACAACCATGCACCAATGTCGCAGCCAGTACTCTGCGTGAGTCCAAAGCAATTACTAGACCTTAACAATGAACTTGTTAAAGGTACAGTTGACATAGCAGGAACAATTATTCCTAGAGATAGAAATGTTGCTGGTGTCGATATCGATACAATCATTACACCATTTGGTTCAATCGGACTAATGGTTATTGACCCTGATATCATGCCTGCAGGTTCTGCTTTTATCTTGGACTTAGCTTACATTCAAACAGTGTTTACAAATATCCCAGGATATGGAACAATGTTTGTTCGTGACATAGACCAAGATGCCAACGCTAGAATTGGTAAAGCAATTTATATGGAGATGGGATTCGAGTTCGGACCTCCTTCATATCACTGCAAGATTCAGTCAGTAGCATAATTTAATATTGAAGATTAGGGTGGAACTCCACCTCCGCCCTTTTCTTCTGCTATAGTAAGGAAGATATGATAAGTAAATTAGCTTTAATAGATGTTTCAGCAGATAACAATGACAGCTTAGGTGTACAAACAGAGGGAATGCTTCTCTGTGGTGTACAGTTTCCTGCAGCTATGACAGGTTCTGCCATTACATTTGATTTTTCAATGGACAATACTACATGGATGGACGTAAAAGAAACAGATGGTACTGAAGTAAGTTACACTGTTTCAGTAGGAGATGTAGTAAGAGTAGACCCTAGTGGCTGGGCTTTTGCTAGCAATGGATACATTAGAGTTACATCTAATGGTACCGAAGCAGCAGATAGAGAAATAGTATTACACTTTAGACACAGTTAGGAGATACTTATGAGTATGCTCTTAATATTAAAAGAGGGAAGAAATCTTAATATAGAAAGTATTCCTGACCAACCATTAGAACCTTCGTTCCCTATTGTTAATGCAAACAATACAGCCAATGATGGGTGGTTTGCATTTGGTAATTTTGGTGAAGCAATCTTTGCTACATCATTAGTTGAAGAAGGAGCAGCCTAATGAGTCAAAAAATAAGTGACTTAGTAAATAGAGTCTATAGGGAATACTTAGAACCTATGGATGATTTACAATCTTACACAACATTAAAGACTGAGGTTAATGCATCAGTAACTGAAATAATTTTTGATGGAGATTTGTTAACACAAGAAGAAGAAGATGCAATGGATGCAGGAACTATCATTGAGTGTGAACAAGAATTAATGAGGTGTAAATCTTTAGACACAGTAAACAATACTGTCACTGTTGCTAGAGGAGTATTAGGTACAACAGCAGCAGTACATCTTGTAGATAAAGTAATTAAAATTGCTCCTGTGTTTCCACGTAAGAATGTTTTTGATGCAGTGTGTGACCAAATTAAAAATTTGTATCCAACTTTATTTGCAGTAGAAACTAAATCAATAGTAGCTAAGGTAGGTTACGTGCCTCTTAGTGGTTCTACTGATAATCATTTGATAGCACCAATTAAATCTATATCACAAAACACAAATTTTTCTGCAGGCTCAGATGAAACAGGTACAGTATTTGCTGGTGTTTCATGTGAGTTAATAGATTTACCAAATCCTTTTACATACACAGATGATGACGGTGCTTCTCAAACAATTACTTATAGTAACAATGGTCCTGATAATGTTAAAGCAGTTCAGTTTTACAGTGTTGCTTCAGGTCATACTGTATTTGTTACATTTAAAAAGAAGTTTGTAACTCCTACACAAGAAGATGATACTCTATCTACAGTAGGTTTAGAGGACGAGTACGAACCTATTATTATGACAGGAGTAGCAGCTCAACTAATATCAGGTAGAGATATACCAACAGCTACAGCAGACTATATAACAGACCAAATGAGTGTAAATACATTTCCTGTTAACTCTGCATCAACAATAAGAAACTCTTTACTCCAATACCAAACTGCTTTGATAACACAAGCACGAAAGGATTTAAGAGCTAGGTACCCTGAACCAGTAACTATTAATAAGATAGCATACAGTTAATGCCTAGACTTACTACGCAAGCAGAAGAAACTAACCCTAAAAGAAAAGGTTATGACTTTCGTATAGACAATCAATTATATAGAAGTGCTATAGGTAGTGGTAGGGAGATGACTATACAGTCATCAGAAGTCCAAGATGCTGGAGTTAATGTCAGACAAAACCCTGAAGACTTTACATCTAACTTAGGACGTATATATTCTAGGAATGATTTTAGTGGTGGTTCTAATTTAGACTCAGCACATAAGGCTAATGGTAAACCAGATGATGTAAGAAGATTCTGGGATAGCCAAGGTGTAGATGTTTTTAATACAGACTTAGGTAAGGGATACAACGTACAGTTACTACACACTACAGAAAAAGGTCAAGCATTATCTTCTGCTGTAAATCATATGACAGTAGTAGGCACAAGGATATATGTATCTGATGATGAAACATTATACAAGTCAGATGATGGTGGTAATACATGGGGTACAGTGACTGAAGGTTTAACCGCAGGTTATCAAATAAAAGGTTTAGCTACACATGGTGACTTACTTTATATAACAGCTAACAATGGTTCAGCAGGTGAAATAGAAACACTGACAAGTGGTGGCACCTCTACTCAGAAAATGTCTGCTGCTATTTATGATAAAATATTTTCAGTAAAAGGTCAGTTCTTAGTTACTATAGGGAGTTCAATACATTCTTATGATGGAGCTACAACTGTTGGCTCTGCAATAATAACATTGCCTTCAGGACAAAGCTTTACAGATGTAACAGATGCAGGAGCTGTAGTATTAGCAACTGCTACTGATGGTAGAATCTATTCAATCAAAGATGTTGCTGGAACATTTACTGCTAAGGGGCAGACAGAAATATCAGGAGAGCAACCTACTTGCATAGTAGAGTCACAGGGTATAGTCTTTTATGGAACTAAAGAAGTACAGACAGGTACTAAAGTCATAGGAAGATTATACCGTGCAACTCTAACAGTCGCAGATGATTTATATATCTTGACACAAAATCAATTAATAAAACAATGGGACGTAGACAGTCAAGATAATTCACCTAACGCTTTGTTTACTACTAGGGATAGTGTTTACATAGGTGTAAAAGAAACAGGTAGTACAAGTTTTCTATGGAGATATTATCTACCTACATCAGGTATAGCTAGGTATTATAAAGCTAGTGCAGGTGGAGCTGTACATAATATAGTAAGTCTTAATGAAAAGTTTTTGTTCACTGTAAGTTCAGATGGTGTATATAACCAAACATCTATATATGAACAGGAAGGTTTTCTTATAGCACCCCCTGCAGATTTCTTCACTGCGGAAAATAAACAGTTTGTAGAAGCAAGTCTTGAGGTGGAAGCGTTATCAGATAGCAATACTGTAGAATTACATTTATCAAATAAGTACGAATCTATTAACGATAGTACTGATAGTACTTGGGATTTAGAAGTTAACGTCTTATCAGGAGTAGGTGAAGAAGCAGTACAGCTACAAAGGGTAGCAAGATATGTTGTAGCAAAAGTTGTTTTAAAATCTCCTAATCAAATTAACTCTCCTAAGTTTAAAGCATTTAAAGTAAGAGCATTAGCAAGACCAGAGCTTATAGTTATACAGATACCAGTAAACATATCTGATAGAGTAGAGAGACCATACAGAAAACCAATCCTTGTAAAAAATTTAGGTGAAACTATTTATCAATCTTTAAAAGAAAAAGAAGGAGCTGCTATAACTTTAGAAATATATGACCCTGCTGAGATAGTTAGAGGTGTTGTAGAAAAGATAAGCTACCCAATACAAAGTAATCCAAATGTTGGCAGCGTCACACAATATGCTATACTAACTGTCAGAGGTACAAGACAAGAGACCTTTAGCCAAGTAACATCAGGTGATGTACTTGGTATAAATGGTTTTGGAATAATGAGATTTGGATAAAAAAATAGTATATAATGGAGAAGAATGACAGCACAAGAATCTAATATAGTAAACGCTTTTGAAACTACGTTAGCTGCACAGTTAGCTAGTGGTGGTACATCAATGAATTTAGCTGCAGACCCAGGTGTAGATAGTCCTGCGTATTTTGTTATAGACCCTGATAATGACAGTAACAGAGAAATAGTTTTATGGGCTTCAGGTACAGACCACTCCGCTGCTACAATAACAAGAGATTTAGATAGTAAGCATGGTACTGACCCAACACACGCATCAGGAACAAAAGTAAGACTTGCAGTAGTTAAACAACATTTTGAAGATATACATGACAGAGTTAATGACATAGCTTTGACAGGTGATGTTACAGGTACATTAGCTTCAGCTACACAAGATGTAGCTACAACAATAGGTGCTGGTGCAGTAGATTTCGCTATGATAAATCAAGGAGATTTAATTACACAAGCAGAAACTATTACATCAAATGATAGTGATACAAAGATACCTACAGCAGCAGCAGTAAAAAACTATGCAGATGCAGAAGCTGCAACATTAACTAATAAGGTATTAAAAGACTATGCAGAAACAGACCAAGATGTTACATCACAAGCAGAATTATCTATTGATTTAGCTAATGGTAATACAGGTTCAGTTACTCTTGCACACAATGTTACCGATATAGATTTTCTAAATGTACCTGCCGCAGGTATATCAACATTTACTTTGATTGTTACACAAGATGGTACAGGTTCTAGGACCATGGCTATCAACAAAACAACTGTAAATGGTCAAGCTGAAACTGCAGGTAAAACTGCAGGTGCTGCAGGATTAACATTAAGTACAGCAGCAGCTTCAATAGATATTGTGACTTTTATATTTAAAGATGCAAGTACTACAGTTTTTATAGTCCCACAACTAGCGTTTGCATAATGGCTCCACTAGGTGCGGCTAGAGCATTAATCACTACAGGTGTTCCAGACCCAGGTAAATTAGAATTAATACAAACACAAACTTTTAGTGGTGTAGGTACTGTTGATTTCACAGACATAAAAGAGGATATTTATGAAGTCCACTTTATGACAGGAATAGTTACAGGTAATGGTAATGCTAGACCATTTTTAAGATTTTTTGAAAGTGGAACAATAGAAGATGGTAGTGTTTATATGGGTGCATATCAACAATTAACAGTTGGTGGTAGTGCTGAAAATAGAGGAAGTGGCTTAACTAACTTAGATTTTTTTGTTGGTGCTTCTGAAGTAGGGGAAAGTAGTGTAGCTTATTGTTATATTTACAATGCAGGGGATAGTTCAAAATTTACACATTTAACACAATTAGGAATAATGAGTAGTGTAGTAAGAGCAGAATTTGGTGGTGGTGTTTTACCTCAAGCTAGTGTAGTTGATGGATTTAGAATTCTGAGTAATGGAGAAACTACCTTAAATGGAAGTATATCCCTATATGGACTTAAAGAAAGTTAGAATATGTCAGGAAGTTTAGAACTTATAAATAAAACAACTTTTAGTTCAGTATCTACTGTTAATGTAGATAATGTTTTTTCAGCAGATTATGATGTCTATAAAATCACATTAGATACAGGTGGACAATATGGCTTGTTAAGATTTTTAGATAGTTCAGGAACTTTAACAACAGATAGCACTTATGATACTGCAAGATTAAATTTAAAAATAAATACCTCTTTTTCAGAAACAAGAGTTACTAGCACAGATGTTGGTATGTATGCTTTTAGTGAAAGTTCTGGAAGTGGTGCAGGTGGTGGAAGTGTTGTTTATGTTTACAATCCATTTTCATCTAGTTCTTATACTTTTGCTACTTCACAATCAGTTGATGTTAACACAAGTTCAGCACATAGAATTGCAAAAATGGTAGGTGTTTATAAAAATGTACAAAGTCTAAGAGGGTTTAGTTTACAAGCATTAGCAAGTGTAACTGGAACATTAGTAACATATGGAGTTAAAGGATAGATATGGCAGGTGCATTAATAAAAATAGATGAACAAATAGTTACATCAGCAGTAGCAAGTGTTACTTTAGGTGGTGCTGATTGGGATAGTTCTTATGATGTGTATAAAGTTGTTTATAATAATGTACAACCTGAAACAGACTCAGTAAATTTAAATGTAAGATTTACAGTTAGTGGAACTCCAGATAGTTCTAGCAATTATGATAGAGCTTTTAAAAAGTTGTCAGCTAGTTCTAGTTTTAGTGATATATCTTCAACTAATCAA
>Ga0181408_1000193_pt1 | contig 19300 bp, 21 predicted proteins | sample 31SPOviralmetaG_FD_130137 | JGI IMG/M metagenome (GOLD analysis project Ga0181408, IMG submission 130137) | Marine viral communities from the oligotrophic San Pedro Time Series (SPOT) site, San Pedro Channel, CA, USA - 31 SPOT_SRF_2012-02-16 | ecosystem: Environmental > Aquatic > Marine > Strait...
AAGAAAGTTGGAACACTTTCAGAAGGTTCAACCTTTAGTTCTTACTTTGGTCACCACATGACAACAGTTGAGGGTGGATTTGTAAGCACAGATGATACCGAGTTATACGAGTTGATGAGAGCAAAACGTAGTCATGGTTTGGCAAGAGAATGTTCTGATGAGGTTTATCAAGAATATATCAAACAATATCCAGATGTGGATAAGAGGTTTATGTTTATTACTGATGGGTATAATTTTAGAAACACCGAATTTGGTGGTGTTTTGGGATTATCACAGCTACCTAGATTGGATTCTATAATAGAGAGAAGAAGAGAGGTTTGTGATAAGTTTTATGACATGCTGTTGGACTATTGGGATGTATTTGAATTACCAGATTTTGAAGGTAATAGTAGTTTCTGTTTACCATTTATTCTAAAAGACAGAGCTGAGCGAATAAAATTTCAAGAACACTTAGAAAGTAAGGGTATTGAGACCAGACCGTTATGCAGTGGTAATTTATTACGACAACCTTTTTTATCAGAGTATGAACCATTTAAGGAATTTCCAAAGGTAGACTACTTACATTATCACGGTTTTTTTATTGGTAATAATCATTTGATTACAGATGATGATATTGAAAAGTTAAAAACTATAATAGATGACTATTTCAAAGTATTATAAATATTACTTAACTCTACACGAACATCCAAAGTGTAAGTTATTACACTTTATTGGGCAGGTGGTTACATTACTATTTATGGCAACAATTTTATATAATTCATATTGGTATTTAATTATTATAGTTCCATTCGTAATCTATCCATTTGCTTGGAGTGGACATTATTTTTTTGAAAAGAATAAACCTGCAGCATTTAACGAACCGATCAAAGCAAAGATTTCTGATTGGATAATGTTTAAGGACATAATATTAGGGAGGTTTAGAATATGGTAAAAAGGATTTTAGTTACAGGTGGAGCTGGTTATATAGGAACATCATTAGTTCCTAAACTGCTTGACTTAGGACATGAGGTTACGGTATTTGATAATTTAATGGTTGGTGGTAATCAATTACTTCCATTTTTTAAGTATGATAATTTTAAATTTGTTCGTGGTGATATAAGAAAGATAGATGAACTAAAAGAGGTTGTAAAAGATAAAGATGTGATAATACACCTAGCAGCATTGGTTGGATTTCCAGTATGTAGGTTAAATCCACAGTTGGCTAGAGAGATTAATGTAGATGGTACAGTTAATTTAATAGATTCATGTACAGATGAACAGGTCATATTCTATGGTTCTACTGGTAGTAATTATGGAGCAGTAACTGATATATGTACAGAGGAAACACCACTACATCCATTGAGTTTATACGGTGAAACCAAGACCAAAGCTGAACAATTACTGATGAAAAGGGGTAACACCATAGCTTACAGATTTGCAACAGCTTTTGGAGTATCACCTAGATTTAGGTTAGATTTACTTATTAATGATTTTTCATACAAATGTATAAAAGATGGTTATCTTGTGGTTTATGAGAAAAACTATATGAGAACATTTATCCATGTATCAGATATAGCAGAGTGTTTTACCTTTGGTATAAAAAATATGGATAAAATGATGGGTAATGTTTTTAATGTTGGTGATGATAATATGAATCATAGTAAAGAAGAAGTGTGTGATATGATCGGTAAAAAAACAAATGCATTCATACACTATGAAGAGATAGGAGAGGATGCTGATCAGAGAAACTATGTGGTTAGTTATGAGAAGATTAGAGATTTAGGATTTAAAACCAGTATATCTGTAGAACATGGTATAGATGAGGTTATAAATGCATTAAAGGTAACAGATTTTCAAAATCAATACACGAACGCTAGGTATATTTAATGAAGGAAATGGTATCATTTGTAGGATTGGGTAAGTTAGGACTACCATTATCAACCATATTTGCTAAGAATGGTGTACCCATTATGGGTATTGATACCAACCAGGCTTTGGTTGATAAATTACATAAATCAGAACTACCATTTTTTGAAGATGGTTTAGAAGAACATCTAAGTTTAGCTAAAGATAATATTGAATACACCACTAGTTATGCTGGGGTGGTTGATAAAACTGATATCAGTATAATACTAGTGAACACTCAAATCGGAGATAGTTATTCATCAAATGTAGTTGAGTCTGTAATTACAAATATATGTAATGAATTGGTAAAATCAAATAAAAGGTATCATTTATTTATTCTGAGTAGTACTGTTATGCCAGGAGAAATAAAAGATAAATTAATACCAATGATAGAGAGACTTACAAATAGAAAATTAAACACAGGGTTTGGATTTTCATATGTACCTGATGTGGTAAAATTGGGTTCGGTAATACATGATTTTCAAAATCCTGATATGGTTATCATTGGTAGTAGTGATGATCATGCTGGTGAAATTACAAAAAAACTATACGATGGTATTGTTAATGATCCACCAGTAGTAGAGGTGACACTAGAAGAAGCTGAGATTGCTAAGGTTACATTGAATGCTTACCTTGTTAGTAAGATTAGTTTTGCTAACTTTATTTCCAATTTATGTGAACGGGTGGATAATGTTAATGTTGATAATATTACCAACGCTATAGGTTATCATAAACCCATAGGACATCAGTTTTTAAAAGGTGGGTTGGGGTTTGGTGGTACTTGTTTTCCTAGAGATACTAAAGCTTTTATTGATTTTTCTAGAGATGTAGGACATCATGCATCACATATAATTGCTACAGATCAAATAAATAATAATCAACATAGAGATTTATATGAAAGGGTAATTGGTTATGACAGAAATTGCAAAAATGTATCTATAAGTATTTTAGGGTTATCATTCAAACCAAACACACCTGTAATACAAGAGTCTCCATCACTAAAATTAGCTGAACGATTGGTTAAGATTGGTAAAGAAGTTAATCTCTATGATCCATTATGTATTGATCAGGTTAAATCTATATTTTCTAATTTTCCGTACACTAAAATGAAAGATAAACCAGTTGTAAATTATCATGAATCTTTAAAAGAATGTTTTCAAGCTGGTGAATTGGTTATTGTTGCATTACCATGTGATGAGTTCAAGGTAATTAGTGATGATTGGAAGAGTTTTTATAACCAAATGATTTTAGATTGTTGGAGGATATTAAATCCGAATGACTTTAAAATGATAGAGTATAGATGCTTAGGTAAAAAGGAGTTAAAATGAATAATTTCAGTTATGAACAATATGTAAGTATCATTAGTATGATAAAGGGTAAATTACCAATAGTGGATTTTAATGATGTAATTGAAACTAATCTTGATAAATTTTGTGTTTTAAGACATGATATCGAGTTTTCAATAGATAGAGCTCTGAAACTAGCTAAGGTTGAACATTCACTTGGTGTGGTTTCTACATATACGGTACAGTTAAGAAACAATACATACAATGCTCTCTCAGAAAAAAATATTGAAGCAGTCAAGGAAATTAGGAATTTAGGTCATAGCGTTGGGTTACATCAAAATCCACCACAGATGTCTGATGATAAATTAATTGGTTATATATTAAAGGACATAGAAACACTTGAACACTATTATGGTTTTGAAGTTGACAGATATGCTTTTCATAGATGTGGTAGTAATCCTGGTATATTAGAGAAGTATGTTGAAGTACCTAATAAGATAAATTGTTATGCTAAGGAATTCTTTCATTATTTCAAAGGTGATAAACCAGAAAAGTTGAATGTAAATTACATAGCAGATTCAAATCATATGTGGAAGTATGGTAGTCCGTTAGATTTAAAATTAGATGAAGTAAATAAATTACAACTATTAACACATCCATTTTCTTGGAGTGAAACTGGTATGGAAAATAATTATTGGAATTATAAATTTTTAATAAGAGAAATGAAAGCTGAGTTGATAAGATCAATGAATACAGAAACTAAAACATTTCCAGAAAAAATATTAGAGAGTATACAATGAAAAAAAATGTAGTATTTATGGCTTGTGTTCAGAATAAAGAAAAGTCTAAAAAATATGGTGACTTTGATTATTTTGACTATTCAATTAAAACTTGGGAATATTGGTGTAAATTAAATGATTGTGTATTTTTTCTATTCGATGAACCTTATATGGAAGATATGGAAAAGTACAGAATCAACTGGCAGAAAGAAGTTTTTGTCTTTGATATCTTAGAAAAAAATAACATCGACTATGATCAGATACTAATATTAGATAGCACTTGTATGATTAAGTGGGATGCTCCAAACTTTTTTGAGTTAACTAATCATGAATTTACAGTTACCAGAGACATGGATAATATGAGATGGATTCATAATAGTATACAAGGTTATAAAGATTTCTTTAATGGATTTGAATTTGATATCAAAAAATATTATAATTCTGGTTTTGTAATTTTCAATGAAAAACATCGTGAATTCTTTGAGTCATTTAAAAAATTATACCTAGATAATGTAGATGAATTCTTAGAACTACATAAGAAAACTGGTACAGCAGAACAAACACCGTTGAATTATTGGACACAGATAAAAAATATGGAAGTTAAGTATTTAAGCACTGTTTTATTCAGATGTAGTCACTTGTATAGAAAAGAAATACTAGGACACAACTGGCAATTGAATGATGATCCAACACCATTCTTTATTAAGTACCCGTATGTTTGGATGTTTAGTGGATTCGATAAATCTCAGAGAGAACCATTGATGAAAAAAACTTGGGATTTGGTAAAACATTATTATACTTATAATAAAACAGATAGGTTATTAAATTTAGTGAATCATAAAGACACATTCAAGAACGCAACATCAAGAAAGTTCAAGTCAGACTTGATTGAATTTTTCAAAGATGATAAATATAAAGAGATGTCGGTTTTGGAATTAGGTGCTTGTCAAGGAGATACCACTCGTATATTTTCAGAACTATTCAAAAAGGTATATGCTGTTGATAGAGACCCAGAAAATATTCAAATATTAAAACAAAAATGTAAAGATGTTGATAATGTTGAAGCTTCATTGATGGATGTAACCAATGATACTTGGAATTTTCCACAAGTTGATGTTGTTTTCGTTGATGCTAGTCATGATTATCCACAAGTAGCAATAGACATACAAAAGTGTATCGACCTTTTTGATAATCCAATTATCATATTAGATGATTATGGAAATCCAAACAATAGAAATATTAGAAACTCAATAGATGATAAGATACGAGAGGGTAAAATTAAAGTTGATGTTGAGATAGGTGAAGATGTTGGTTTTCTTACTAAATCTGGTTGGAAAATGATTGATAGAGAAGGAGTTATTTGTAAAGTATGAGAATAGCTTATACAATAAATGGTTTAGTTGGTGGCTTATCTGGTAAAAATTCAAGTGGAAGCACTCGTGAAGATCAACTTTTGGTTTTAAAATATATCGGTAAATTATTAGACAAATATATAAAACCTTTCAATGATGTAGATTTTTTTATTTTCAGTTGGCATACGGATTTTATGGACGATTTTAATCAACATATATCACCAATTAAATGTAAGTTGATTCCTCAAATAAATTTTCAAATACCAGAACATTTGAGGGGTGGAAATATCAATAGAGTTATAGCTCATTACAGTAGATGGTATGGTTTTAAAGAAGTAATGAATTTAGTATCGGAGTATGAAAAAGAACATGGTTTTAAATACGATTTAGTTGTAAATGCTAGGTTTGATATCTGTTGGAATAAACCGTTTCATTTCAAAAATTTAGATGTTAATAAATTTCATATTCCCATACATCCTGATAAACCAACTTATGGATGGCCAGAAGGTGGAGTACACACCGATGTAGAAATATTAGATCATATCTTTGCATCGAGATCGGATTGGATGAAAGGTTACTCTAGTATGTTTGATTTTTTGGATGAGTATACACTACCAAGTCAATGTCCTCAATGGAATACCATCTCAAATCATTTTTTGATGGTGTGGCATTTGAGAAAATTAGGGTTATTACGAGAGGATATAGTGAAAAAAACTTTCACAACTTGGCATGAATCAAATCCTAAGATTGTTGGTGGTAGTCCGAAATATGCATATTTCGGAAATAAAGATGTAGATTATGATATTTTTAGATTTAGACAATTAACTAGAGAAGAATTAAATTATGAATAGACCAAAAACTATATTTTGTGATTTGGATGGTACTTTGGTAAAACATACCAACCCAATTGATATACAAAATCCAGACTTAGTATTAGAAGTTTTACCAGGTGTGCATGAAAAATTAATTGAATGGGATACTAAGGGATATCATATCGTGATAACAACTGGTCGAAAACACAGTGCTAGAGAAGCTACCATCAAACAAATGGAAAGAGCAGGTATCAATTATGACCAACTAATTATGGGTTTTGGTGGTGGTGATAGGATACTAATAAACGATAGAAAACCCAATAGTGAAAGAGATACTGCTTATGTTATTAATTTAGAAAGAAATAAAGGATTAGTAGATGAAAACAATCTATAAGCCATGGGGTAAGGAACTTTGGTTGGAATTAAATGATAAGTATTGTTATAAAAGAATTTATATTAATGCTGGTACAAAAACAAGTTACCAATATCACGAGAAGAAGTTAGAAACTAATTACCTAATATCAGGAACTGCTGAATTTTGGTTAGAAAATGATGAAGGTGTGGTCGAGAAAACAATAGAGGAGGCTGGATACTTCGTTACTGTAAAACCATTCAGAAAACATAGGGTGGTTGCAATTACTGATATAATTTTACAGGAAGTCTCTACACCTGAGGTTGATGATGTGATAAGAATTGATGATGACTCAAATCGTGGTTCTGGTAAAATAGAACATGAACATAAAAAACCAGCACTTTGTATACTTGCAGCTGGTGTTGGTAGTAGGTTAGAGAACCTATCCCATCATATTAACAAAGGGTTGTTACCGTTAGATAATAAAGCTGTCATAACACACATGATAGATAAGACACCAAAAGAGTATGATATAATTATTGCACTTGGTTATAAGGGAAGTATGGTTAGAGAATATTGTGAAGCTGCTCATCCTGATGTAAATTTCACATTTGTAGAGGTTGATAAATACGAGGGTGAGGGTACAGGCCCAGCATATTCTATAAATCAATGTAAAAAATATTTACAAAGACCGTTTATTTGGGTCACTGCTGATACTATTATTTCAGATGAGTTACCAAATATAGACAGTAATTGGTTGGGTGTTTATCCTACTGATATACCTGAATTATATGCAACGGTGGATGTATCTGATGATAAAGCTGTTAGTTTCAAGAACAAGGATAAAAAAGGTTACAAAAATGCATTTATTGGTTTAGCTGGTGTTCTTGATTACGAAACATTTTGGAACGAACTAGATGTAGATTGTGGTGAAATAGTTAGTGCTTATTATAATCTAAATAAATATTCCAATATGAAAACTAAAGTATTTGATTGGTATGATGTGGGAACGGTGGATAATTATATAAAAGCAAAAAAACTATTCAAGAATAGTAAGGTGTATAGTATTCCAAAAACGAATGGTGAGTTTTTATACAAAGTTAATGATAGATTCATTAAACTATCCTCTGATAAAAATTTTATAGAACAACGAATAAAAAGAGCTGACAATTTGGGTAAGTTAACTCCAACACTAAACTATAAGGGAAAAAATTTATACTCTTATGATTGGGTTGAGGGTGAGGTTTTTTACGATTACAATGATATAAAAACATGGAAAAGGTTTTTGGATTTTGCAAATAAAAATCTTTGGAAAGAAGTAAGTGTAGATTTTGATTTTAAAACTGTATGTAAAAAGTTCTATCACGACAAAACTATGAATAGAGTTAAATTATTTTTAGAAAGTAGAGATGATGTTTTCAAAGGAAAACACATAGTAAACGGAACACCAACAGATGGTATCTATGATTTATTAGAGATTTTTTATTGGGATAAAGTGTTTAACGGAATACCAACTAATTCATTTCATGGTGATTTCCATTTCGACCATATCGTATACGCTGGTGTTGAAAACTTTTATCTGTTAGATTGGAGACAGAATTTTGGTGGTGGTGATGTTGGTGATGTGTATTACGACCTGGCAAAGATGTATGGTGGTATTTTAATGTCATATAAATTAATGAAAAATGAGAAAAATTTCTCTTGTTTTGTTGACGAAAATGTTGTAAATTACGACCATAAATCAGAACCAATATTGGATGAGTTCAAACCCATATATGAGAGATGGATAAAACATAATAATTATGATTTAAATAAGGTTAAATTAATAACCTCTATAATTTTTTTGAATATGGCACCATTACACGAGAAGCAGTTTGGTAATTTATTATTTTTTAAATCAAAGGAGATGTTACAAAAGTTATATGATAAATAAAGATACAGAAATATATTGTTCATTTGCAGAAAAGGCTGGTAATACTGGTTGTCAAATGATGAACACTGCATTTTACTACTATGGATTGAATAAGATATACAAGTCATTTTCAGTTAAGAGTATCGAGGAAGCAGTTAACGCTGTTAAGACATTGGATATAAAAGGATTTGCAATAACAATGCCTTATAAAATAGATGTTCTTAATTATGTTGATGATATGTCAGATGGTGTAAAAGAAATAGGAGCTGCAAATACAGTTCTTAATTTCAATAACGGATTTCTTCATGCCTATAATACAGATGCATATGCAGCTACTATGTTATTAGATGAATATGATAATCGAAAGAAATTATATATTATTGGTAATGGTGGTTATTCTAAAGCAGTAAAATGGGGTGCTTATGATTGTAGATTTGAAACAGAAATAATAACAAGAAGTAATTGGAATGAAATATATGATATTAGAGATTCAGTTGTATATAATTGTACTCCTGTTGATATAACAAATATGGTTCATAATTCAAATGACTTTATTAATTGTTTAGTTGAATCAAAAACTGGTAAAAAGTTGGCTAGATTACAAGCGTCGAAACAATTTGAAATGTATACAAGAAAGGAATTTCCGTTATGAAATATTGGATAGGCCCGATGAGTAAGAATGTGGTTGATGCTGTGATAGAGTTTAATGGTGATATTGGATTTATTCCATCAAGACGACAAGTTGATTATAATGGTGGTTATGTTAATGATTGGACAACAGGTGAGTTTGCAAACTATGTAAATGGTAGAGTTCCGATAGAAAGAGATCATGGTGGTATTGGCCAAGGTTATAAATTTGATGATGGTTTTGAGTCTTATTTACACGATGCAAAATATTTTGATATAATACATATTGATCCGTGGAAACATTTTCAAAAATTTGAAGATGGTTTGATGGAAACCATTAACTTCATTAAATATATACATGAACTTAATTCAGATGTTTTATTTGAAATTGGAACAGAGGAATCTATTAAAAGATTTGAGGTTGATGATTTAGAGAGACTGCTCGGTGCATTGGAAAGTAAATTAAGTTCTAAAATATTTGAAAAGATTGAGTATGTGGTAGTTCAGTCAGGTGTTGGTTTGGATTTAGGAAAACAAATCAATACAGGTACTTTTAATCCAAATAGATTAGAAAGAATGATTAGAATGTGTAGAAGGTTTGGTAAAAAATCAAAAGAACATAATGGTGATTATTTATCACCTAAAGACTATAAGGATAGGTTTGACTTGGGATTGGACTCAATCAACATAGCACCAGAATTCGGTCAGTTAGAAACACTATGTTATTTAGATGAGATGGGAAATGATATAGAAGATTATTATCAGATTTGTTATGATTCCAAGAGGTGGGAAAAGTGGGTTGATGAAGATTTTATACCAGCTAATAATAAAAGGGAGTTGATTAAAATCTGTGGACATTATGTTTTTTCAGATGAGAGATTTAAAAAGATAAAACCAGAGATAGATAATAAAATTAAAGATGTTATTAAAAACAAACTAAGAGAGTTAGTATGAAAAATGTAGTTTTTATGATGGATGTAGACATTAAAGGTGATGGTAGGTACGCTAGTAGTAGAAGAGCAGCTTATAAATACTCGATAGATAGTTGGAAGAAGTGGTGTGATAAGAATGATTGTGAGTTGTTTATTTTAGATGAGTTATTATTGGATAACAATAAAATGGGTATATGTTGGCAGAGATATTATCTGTTCGATATACTAGAAGCTAATGAGATCAAATACAATCAGGTTCTCATGGTGGATGCAGATACAATTGTACATCCTGATTGTCCTAATTTCTTTGAGATGACAGATGGAAAGTTATGTGGTGTTGAATTCGATGGTAGTTGGGAGTGGGTGCTCAGAGGTATTGAAAATTATTCAAGGTATATTTTTGATGGTTACATGATGCCATGGGAGAAATATTTTGATTGTGGTTTTATTATTGTCAACGAAAAACATAAACAATTTTTTCAAGATATTGTAAATTTTTACTTTACATATCAAGATAATTTGGTTAAACTACAAGAAACTTTCTTCAATGGTACTGATCAAACACCAGTTAATATGTTGGTTCATAGAAATAAAATAGACATGAAGTTATTACCCTATGAGTTTAATATGAATGATATGAATAGAAAAGAGATACTAGCAGATGATATGTTATTCACCAAATGTGGATGGATATATCAGTATAACGCTATACCAAATAACAAGGAGAATAAATTAACTAATTATTTTATGGAAAAAACTTATAAACATTTCTATGGGGAGTTGGTTTGAATTTAAAAAATAAAATTGCTATTGGATGTTTGGTTCAATGGTATGAAATTGAAATGATAGAGGAATATCTAACAAGTATTAAAAATGCTGTTAATGAGGTAAAAAATAGAGAAAATGTTATAATAGATTTTTGTTTTAACATTAACGAGGATTTAGAAAAGTTAGATACTTCTAAAACTACAATGACTGAAATTAATAAAAGATTTGATAAAATGGTTCGTGAAAATTTAAGTAATTGTAATTATACAATATTTAGAAATGAAATGGATATCTACACAATAGCAGACTACCGTAGAGATTTTAATAACCAATACTGTACTCAATCAGATATATTGATGTGGGGTGAAAGTGATTCATTGATACCTAGACAGACATTTCAAATATTAGATAATTTACATAGTTCAGTAAAAGAAAAAACTCCAAAGTATGTTTCTTTCTTTGGAACTTGTAAGATGTGGGATGATAGCTGGTTACCGATTGAACATACTGAATTTACAGATAAACCATTTGTAGATGGTGATACTGAAAATTGGTGGAGTCTACGGTACAATATGAATATTGATGAGATGAATGCTTTCAATGATAAGGTAGAGGATTTGGATGTGAAAGTTATCCATCAGTATAAATTTAATGGGTGTGGGTTGGTAATGTCATCGGAACTAATTAAATCTGGTGTAAACATACCAAAATCATCTTTTTTTATACATGAGGATACAGCTTTCATGTTACAGTTACAACAGATGTTTCAAGGAAAAATACCACAATATGTTATTAAAAATATACTACTGGTTCACAACAGAAAACATACCAAGAAAAGATCATACATAAAGGGTGAGTTAGAATCAGATGATGTTAGCGGTGGTAGATTAAGACATGATTGGTATAAAAGAGCTAGTGATATGAGTCATCATAATTGTTATAATATGTTTAATCAATCCAAGACTTACAATTGGAAGGATGTCTTTGATGGCTAACATAAAAGCAAAACACGTAGATATACATCCTAGTGTTAAAATTGGTAAAAATGTAAACATAAAATGTGAAAGTATAAAACTAGGTGAGTTCTGTATAATAGGAGATAATGTAACCATAGAGTGTAGGAACTTCGAAGCTCATAGTTGGTTATTCATGTGGCATGGTGTTGAGGTTGGTAGAGGTGGTTGTAATGGCCCTAATTCAAATGTCAAGATTGGTAAGGGAGTTGGTATATTTGAGAATACTGTTATCAATCCATCAGAATCCGTGGAGATAGGAGACAACTGTGGTATCGGAGCTGATGTAATGATTTGGACTCATGGTGCTTGGTTAGATATAACACAAGGATTTCCATCAGATTTTGGGCCAGTAAAGATAGGAGATAATGTATGGTTACCTGCTAGAAGTATAGTTTTACCTAATGTAACAATTGGTAATGATGTGGTCATAGGAACTAACTCACTTGTCAATAAAAGTTTACCAAGTGGTTGTCTAGCAGCTGGGTTACCATGCAAGGTTATAAAAGAAAATCAGTATCCAAAAAAACTGAGTGAAGAAGAACTTAAAACTATGATTGAAGCAATACTGTCAGATTGGAAGATATTGTGTGATACAAAGGGAATAACTCGTTCAATAAAATTTAAGTATGAAAACGGAAAAATATATTTGTATCAGAGTAATTTTCAAACTATTTATAGTATAGATAATCGTAAGATTGAAGGTTATGTGAATGATGTCTCAGAAGATTTGAGAGATTATTTAAGAAGAAGAGGTATAAAAATATACACGGATAGGTTTTTTAAATCAATATGAAATTTTTAAATTTAGAAAAAGTATTATGTCTTTCACCACATCCAGATGATGTAGAAATTGGAATGATGGGTACGATTATGAGGCATGAAGAAACCCATTTTGATGTTCTATGTCTAACTAAGGGTGGAGCTAAGGGTTTTGATGAAACCAATAAATTAAATAGAAGAGATGAAGTTGACAATGTTTGGGATTTTTGGAAACCTGGTGTAACAGACCATGTTCAAGTACACCATTCTAAGTATGATTACTTTGAAGATTGTACCGAGCCTGGTTGGATTAATTACATTGAAAATGAGTTTATCAAGAAACATGATTATGATGGTTTATTCATTCCAACCAAAGAGGATTCTATGTTTGAACATAGATTTGTAAATGGGTTTGGAGCTGCTCTATGTAGGTTCTCACCTATCAGTATAATAGAGTATCACACCTTTAGTTCTTTGAACAGTTGGCAACCAAATTTGTTTGTAGACATAGAAAGTATATATTATGAAAAATGGAAATCATTACAAGCGTTTAAATCTCAAAGTCATAAATCTTATTTTAAAAAAGAGTCATTAGATGCTTTTCATAGTAATTTTCAATGCAATAAAAAAGGTAAGGGGATGGTGGAGCAATTCAAAATAATAGAACTATTTGGAGGAAAATATTGAAAGTACTTATAACAGGTGGAACTGGTACCGTTGGTAGAGCTCTCATAAAACAAAATAATAATGAGTATATCAGTATTAGTAGAAACGAGGAAAAAATAGCTGAGTTAAGGAGAGAACACCCAAATGTTAAGTGTTATGTTGGTAACATAGAGGATAAATCATCACTCATGAGAATATTTAAAGATGTTAAACCAGAGGTTGTAATCCACGCAGCTGCTATGAAACACATTGATTTGATGGAAACTAATCCAATCATCGGTTGTAATATAAATGTTATGGGTAGTTTAAATGTAGTTGAGGCCAGTATCATAAATAATGTAACGACTACCATTGGAGTCAGTACAGATAAAGCATGTTTATCCGAAAGTGTGTATGGTGCATCAAAGTATATAATGGAAAAAGTATTTATGAACACCAATACAAGTGAAAATAGATTCTCATTGACTAGATTTGCCAATGTGGCTCACAGTAACGGTTCAGTATTACCATTTTGGTTGAAATTAAAAGAAGAGGGTAAACCACTAAAACTTACTGATCCAGATATGAACAGGTTAATATTTACACAAGAAGATGCAGCTGATCTAATCAACAGAACTATTCGTGATACACAGAAATATGGTGGTGGGTTTGTTAAATCATATAAGATGAAGTGTGTTAATATGTTGGATTTGGCTAAATTTATTTCAGATGATGTTGAAATCATAGGTAAGAGACCTGGTGAAAAAACAAATGAAGATTTAATATCTGAAAGAGAAATCAAACGTACTTTTATATATGATGATGATATACATATCAGAATGGAAGAGAATGAGGATTTTAACAGGTTAAAAGTTCCATATAACTCAAAGAGTGCATTAAAAATGGATAAGTACGAGATGGGAACTCTGGTTTACGGATGAAAGTAGGTTTTTTTACAGAAGGTGGTTTCGAGGGTAAGATACCAAAAGAGTATAATAACATGCGAACTGATGCAGCATGGATGTATCTAACTGATGCTACACATCATCCTTTGTTTAAAATTAATACACTATCTGATAACACATATGATGTCGGTGTAATGATATTACCTAAGAAAAGACAGATGTATATGAATTTTCCATTGTTAGAGGAATATCGTAGAGTATGTAAAAAAGTTACTGTTATGCAGGAGAGTTATTGGAATTACTGGCAGGATAGTTCTATTGCAGAACAGATTTGGTACTTTAATTTCTTAACAGAGATGGATATAATTTTCTGTCATAATGACATAGATTTAGAATATTATAATGGATTGACCAATGTTAGGACTGCTTTATTACCAACGGTTATGGTTACAGATGGTATAGCTAAGAAAAGTAATATAGGTGAGGGTGTTATAATTGGTGGTAATTGGGTAAAGGATTACGGTGGGTTTGATTCATACCAAGTAGCATTGGAGATTACAGATGACATTACAGCTATAACTACGGGTAGAATGAAAGAAGAAGAAAAACAGATGTTAAAGCATATTCCGTGGGTTATGTGGGAAGAGTGGATAAAGTTATTATCAAATTTCAGAGTTGGTGTTCAATTGGGAACATCAGCTGCTGGTCAGTTTCAATTAAATTGTAGTTTTCATGGGATACCTTGTATTGGTTATTCTCAATTAAACACACAAAAAACACTACACCCAACAACTACAGTTGAACTAGGTGACATAGAAGGAGCTAAAGCTATAGCTAGGAAATTAAAAGATGATAAATTCTATAATTTTTGTGTTGATACAACAAAGAAAAGATACGAATTATTCTATTCAGAAAAGGTTTTTTTAAATCATTGGAATGAGGTTTGGAAGTGAAAAACAAAAAGATATTAATAATAGGTGGCACTGGTGCTTTAGGACAAGCTCTTATAAAAAGATATTATTCACATAATGATATAATGGTTTTTTCTAGAGATGAACACAAACACGTAGATTTAATGAAAGAATATGATAGGATAAAATCTCATTTAGGTGATATCAGAGATAAGGATTCTATACGAAATTGTTTTAGTAGATTTAAACCAGATGTGGTTATAAATACAGCAGCTCTAAAGCATGTACCAATCTGTGAAACCAATTCAATAGAGAGTGTAAAAACTAATATACTTGGTCATCAAAATGTTATTGAAACCATGCGTGAGTTTACAGATATAGAAACATTGATATTTGTATCAACTGATAAGGCTTGTAAACCAATTAACATCTATGGTATGTGTAAAGCTATTAGTGAGAAGTTATATTCTAACTACGCTGAAACTGAAACAAAAACTAAGGTCGTGATGGTCAGATATGGAAATGTGTTAGAATCTACAGGTTCGGTGATCCCATACTTCAAGAAGATATTGGAGACTAAAGAAGCTCACCTACCAATAACACATATAGAGATGACTAGATTTCTACTTACATTAGATGATGCTGTGGAATTAATTGATTGGACTTACAATCATCCAGATTCACATGGTAAGATAGCAGTACCCAAGATAAAGGCAATGAAGATGATTCACTTAGCTAGGTGTTTAATAAAAGCATATGATAAAAAGGGTAAGGTTGCATTAAAGGTGGTTGGTGTAAGACCAGGTGAAAAACTACATGAAGAGATGATATCACAAGAGGAGTGGTTTAGAACAGAGGATGATGAGAATTATTTAATAAATAATAAAAATATTAAATCTGATTTATGGTCATACAATTCTAAGGATTCACTAATGGATGAATCAGAGACATATAAGTTTCTACAAGATTCAGGAGTGATCAAGTGATTGGATATAACAAAAGAGAAACTTGTGCTGGTTGTGGTGGTAGACAATTTGAGAGTATATTAAATTTAGGAGTAGTTCCACTAGCAGGTTATTTCCCAATAAAGATGAATTGTCAAATCAAAGTAAATATCCTCTAAATTTAGTTGTTTGTAAGTATTGTAAATTAGTACAAACTGATTCAGTAATAGACCCTGCTTTATTATTTGAAGATTATAGATACCTATCTTCTGTAGGATTATCTGGTCACTTTGAAAATGTAGCTAATATTATTAATGAGAACTATGATGTAAAAGATAAAAAGATACTTGAAATTGGTTGTAACGATGGTGTTTTATTAGAACCTTTGAAAAAGTTAGGAGCAGATGTTGAGGGAGTTGATCCAGCAAAGAATATTGTTAAAGTAGCACAAGATAAGGGTTTAAAAGTTTATAATGATTATTTTAACGATAAAACCTTTGGTGGTAAAGAGTTTGAATCTAAGTATGATATCGTAATATCAAATAACACATTTGCTCACATAATTGATATTCAGAGTGTTATCAAGGGAATACGTAAGGTTTTAAAACCAGATGGTGTTTTTATATTTGAGGTACATTATTTAAAGAACTTAATAGAGGGTAAACAATGGGATAATGTATACCATGAACATATTTTCTATTATTCAATAACAGCTTTACAGAAGATGTTTCAAATGCATAATATGACATTAATAGATTTTGAGGAAATTCCCATTCACTCTGGTTCAATTAGAGTGACTGTTATAAATAAAACCACTTTTCTTCCAAATAAAATATTAGATAGGTTGTCATCTGAACTAACAACGGTTTGTGATATAAGATACTTGAAAAAATATGGAGAGGATGTTAAGAAACACATAGAGGATTTTAATAATAAAATATCAATTCTATCAAAAGAAAATGCCATAGTTGGTTATGGAGCTTCTGGTAGAGCTAATATGTTTTGTAACCTAACTAATTTAAATTCAGATATTGTTAGGTTTATAGTTGATGAATCACCCGAAAGATGTGGGAGATACATAGCTAACACAGGCATACCAATCGTAGATGTTGAAACTTTACAGAACAGTAATGTAAATCTCATAATAATATTTGCTTGGAATTACTCAAAAATGATAATAGAAAAAACACAATTCAGAAAGTTTAAATATCTTGTAGCTTTTCCTAAAGTACAGGTTGTTGACACCTATGAAGAATTAGAAGGATTTGACTCGATATGATACAAAAAGATGAACTTTATTTAATAACTGGTGGAACTGGTGTGGTTGGTCAGGCTCTATGTAGTAGGATATTGTATATGGGTGGTAAGGTTAGAGTGATGTCACGAACAGGACGTAAATTACATGCATTAAAAGAAAAGTATTCTGACATAGAAATACAAATCGGTGATGTTTTAAGTGATTATGATGTTGCTTATGCTCATCGTGGAGTTAAGGGGGTGTTTCACCTAGCAGCGTTAGCACAATCAATGCAATCTGGTGGGGCTAGTGCTTCAATACAAACAAACATACTTGGTTCAATAAATGTTTTAAATGAGTCTTTACACAAGAATACCACAAATCACAAATTAGACTTTGTGTTGGGTGTTAGTTCTGATAAGGCTGTAAATGTATCTGGCCCATATGGGGCTACCAAGTTTTTAATGGAAAGGTTGTTTGATGAGTATCAAGGAAAGAATAAAAAAACAAAGTATAGGGTGGTTAGAATGGGTAATGTTATATACTCTATAGATTCTGTTTTATATAAATGGAAATCTCTATTAGAAAATGGTGGTGAAGTTATTGTTACTGAACCCAAAGCAACCAGATTCTTTTTGACCAAAAACCAGTCTGTTGATTTAATGTTAAATGGTCTTAAAAGTGACAGTTCAAAACCCTATTGTGACATACCTAAATCAACCTCTATTGGTAATCTACTACAGGCTATGGCTAACAAGTATTTACCTAAAGGAAAAGAGTTAAAAGTTAAGGAAATTGGGTTACAGCCCAATGAAAACCTACATGAACAAATAGTTGATGGTGGGCCAATGTCAAATGAAATGGAACAATATACGATTGAAGAATTGGAAAGAATGATATGACCACAGTAGACATACATCCTGAGTTTGGTATAGAATTAGCTCTAGGGCTACCTTATGTGTATTGGTTACATGAGAATAATCAACTAGAAAAGGTGGTTACCAGTAAAGGTATGAAACCATTTTATTATTTTTGTGATAATGTTGAGGAGAAGTATGATTACAGAACAATAGATAACTCAGCTGCTGGTCTTGACTCATTACCAAATCCGTGGATTTATGGAAACAAACACAATGCACAGCTATACAAGGATGATTGGACGCTTTGGAAAGACTTTATGTGTGAAGAGAAAGGTTGTGGTATATTGGATTACAGAAAATGGAAAGTACCAGATTTTACTAAACAATATAAAAATAATAGATTTTTATTTAATAAACCATTCATAGTGGTTTCCAATAGATATAATTGGGAACATGGTACAAAACCAGTAGGATATTTTGATATCAAATGTTTATATGAAATATTTAATTACCTAACAGAAAAAGATTACATGGTAATTTATAAAAGACCAAAGAATACAGAATTTCCACCTGATCAAAATGAGATGGCTACACTACATAACAAGGAGATACTCTCTGCTAATGTGGATGGTATAGGTGAGATTACAGACCATGAATTAACAAACTATTATGAAGATGTTATATTATTTGATGACATAGTAAAAGAAAATAGTGACTTAACATATAATGAGGTTCAATTAAAATTATTTGCAAATGCTGATAAGTTTATAGCTATGAGTGGTGGTTCTACATTGTTATTGAATCTGTTTAAAAAACCAACAATAACATATTTGTATAATTCATCTGATCTAAGGGAGAATTTTTGGGAAAGTAAAAATGGTAATATAAATATAAAGAATTACTATTACATGATGAATCCAAATGTAATACCATTTGTAGATGAAAATTGTGTTGATATGAAAAATGCAACTTACCATAGATTTTTAAATTTAATAAAGGAAAACATATAAATGTATAAAATAGGAATAGTAGGTAAGGGATTTGTTGGTTCGGCTGTCCAACATGGTTTCTCACCGAATGTTGGGTGTGATACAGAGGTTAGGGTATTTGATATCGATCCTACAAGATCATTACACACATTAAAAGAAACTGTAAATGAAAGTGATTTTGTTTTTATATCAGTTCCAACACCATCTGAAAAAAACGGTGCGATTAGTTTGACTATATTGATGGATGCTCTCAGTATGATCAGTGCTGTATCAACCAATCCTAATACAAGATTTTTGGTTAGATCAACCGTGATTCCAGGCACTACTGAA
>Ga0181408_1000201_pt1 | contig 18900 bp, 20 predicted proteins | sample 31SPOviralmetaG_FD_130137 | JGI IMG/M metagenome (GOLD analysis project Ga0181408, IMG submission 130137) | Marine viral communities from the oligotrophic San Pedro Time Series (SPOT) site, San Pedro Channel, CA, USA - 31 SPOT_SRF_2012-02-16 | ecosystem: Environmental > Aquatic > Marine > Strait...
GTACCACAGGAACTTGAGATTGACCGTATCAAAGCAATTACGACCAATATCAAAGAGGGAGATGCGGATGACAAAGAGTTCCAGAAGCGTCTTAAAATATCAGAGCAGTTACTAAAAGAACGTGAAGTAGCTGTCAAAGAACAAGGAAAACCTAATGCTGACACAGCACAAGTTCAACGAAGTAATCAACCAAGTCAACGAAGCATTCCAACGCCAAGACCAGAGATTGAAGGAATTGGAAGCAGAGGTCCGAGACCTCAAGGAATCCCGCAAGGAGAAGCCTAATGCCCGCAAAAAAACCAGACCCAAGACTAGCTAGAGCAGGAGTTTCTGGCTACAACAAACCAAAGCGTACACCAAAGCACCCTACTAAGTCTCACGTAGTAGTAGCTAAGGAAGGTGACAAGGTTAAGACTATACGCTATGGTCAACAGGGAGTTTCAGGTGCAGGTAAGAACCCACAGACTGCATCTGAGAAAGCAAGACGTAAATCTTTTAAAGCAAGACACGCCAAGAATATAGCCAAAGGTAAAATGTCTGCGGCTTACTGGGCAAATAAATCTAAATGGTAAAGAGGAGATAGTCATGCCATACGGTAAAGGTACATACGGTAGTAAAGTCGGAAGACCACCTAAGAAGAAGACAGCAGTTAAACCTAAAAAGAAGCCAATGAAAAAAGGCAAGTAATTATGCCTGTTAAAAAGAAATCCACAGTAAATAAGGCGGGTAACTACACTAAGCCTACCATGCGTAAGAACTTGTTTAATAAGATTAAAGCAGGTACTAAGGGTGGTAAGGCAGGACAGTGGTCTGCTAGGAAGGCACAGATGCTCGCTAAAGAGTACAAAGCTAAGGGTGGAGGGTACAGGTAATGCCACTAAAGAAGTCACAGAAAAGCCTGAAGAAGTGGACTAAGGAAGAGTGGGGTACTAAGTCTGGCAAGCCTAGCACACAGGGTAAGAAAGCTACAGGTGAACGCTATCTGCCCAAGAAGGCTCGTCAGGCTTTGACCAAGAAGGAATATGCCGCTACGACACGGAAGAAACGTGCCGACACCAAAGCAGGTAAACAAGTAAGTAAACAACCTAAGAAGATTGCAAAGAAAACAGCAAGACATAGAAAATAGTTCTTGACTTTTGTGACCAAATATGGTATAATATTCCTATAGTATACTTAAGTATATTATTTAAATTAACAATAAAGACTGTCCATTAAGGAGAAACAGTAAATGACTGATGTAGAACTAGAGAAGTACTATCGTTCCTTTGAAGAGATGTTCCGTTCAGACGGATGGAAGAACTTAATGCAGGACATGAAGGGAAGTGCTGAGAACGTCAATTCAGTAGAAGCCTGTCAAGATGACAAAGACCTTTACTTTCGTAAGGGACAACTTGTAGTCATGGCTAATATGCTGAACCTAGAAGCACAGATAGAAACAGCTAAACAAGAGCAAGATGAAGAAGAAGTAGAAATAGACTAATGAGGTTTATGTTTGACTTCAAATGCGACAACGGACATGTCAATGAAAAGTTTGTAGATTCAGAGACAACCGAAGTACAATGTCCAGATTGTTCGTTGATAGCTAGAAAAATAGTTACACCTGTTACAATCAACGGTGGCGACTCTTGGAAGGAAACACGGAAGTGGGTTAAAAAAAGAGAGTCACACATGAGAGCAACAAAGGCGTAGCATTATAACGTAAGGACAACTCTTGACCATAGAACCCTTACACTTAATACACCTCCATAATGATATGAATCACGGAGTTTAATAATGGCAAGACTAATAGAAGAGCGTCCTACGGAAGACGTAGAAGAGAATGACATCAATAACCAAGTAGCACAAGACCCTCAATCAGAGGAAACTCTTGAACAACCTGAATCAGACATACCTGAGAAGTATCAAGGGAAGTCAACAGCCGAGATAGTAAGGATGCACCAAGAGGCTGAAAAACTCTTAGGTAAACAAAGTTCTGAAGTAGGTGACTTGCGGAAGGTTGTAGATGACTACATCCAGACACAACTCTCAACCCAAGAAACACAAGTAACAAATGCTGACGAAGAAGTAGACTTTTTCTCAGACCCCGACAAGGCAGTCGAAAGAGCGATTAATAATCACCCTAAGATAAAGGAAGCTGAACAAATCAGCAACCAATATCGTCAATCTACAGCGATGAACAAACTGCAAACCAAACACCCTGAGATGCAGGGAATTTTGCAGGATGAGAAGTTTGCTGAATGGATTAAGGGTTCTAAGATTAGACAACAGCTTTTTGTACAGGCAGACCAACAGTATGATTATGATGCCGCTGACGAGTTATTTTCCCTATGGAAGGAACGTCAACAGGTTGTCACTCAAACTGCCGCCAATGAGAAACAACAACGCAAGCAAGCTGTTAAATCTGCATCCACAGGTAATGCCCGTGGTAGCGGTGAACAGCGAGGCAAGAAAGTCTACAGACGCGCAGACATTATTAAACTAATGCGTACTGACCCCGATAGATACCAAGCATTGTCAAATGAGATTATGCAAGCATATTCAGAGGGGAGGGTACGAAACTAATATTATTATATAGGAAGTATTAAAATGACTGATTCAACTTATCCCGCAAATGGCGGTTTCGTAGACAACACTAGCGCGGCTACTTTCATCCCAGAAATCTGGAGTGATGAAGTTATTGCGGCTTATCAATCTAACCTTGTACTAGCTAACCTAGTCAAGAAACTATCTATGACTGGCAAGAAAGGTGATACTCTTCACATTCCTAAGCCTGTTCGTGGTAATGCTCACGCTAAAGCGGAAGGCACTGCTGTTACTGTACAGAACGCTACTGAAGGCGAAGTACAAATCGCATTAGACAAGCACTTTGAGTACTCGCGTCTAATTGAAGACATCACTGAGACTCAATCATTGTCTTCACTTCGTCAGTTCTACACTGGTGACGCAGGTTACGCTCTAGCTAAACAAGTAGACACTAGCTTGTTTGAACTAGGTAAGTCTTTCGGTGACAACGGTGGTGATTACGTTGGTACTGGTACTTATAACTTTGCAGGTGGTACTGGTGTTGAGGCTTATGCTGTAGACTCAGTTGCCGCAGGTGACGTATTCAACGATGCGGGTTTCCGTGCTTTGATTCAAAAAATGGATGATGCTGACGTACCTATGGACAATCGTTGTCTTGTAGTACCACCATCAATCCGTAACGCTATCATGGGCATTGACCGTTATTCGTCAAGTGACTTTGTAGATGGTAAAGTTGTAAACAACGGTCAAATCGGTAACTTATACGGTATCGACATCTTTGTTTCTTCTAACTGTCCTATCATTGAAACTGCCGCGGATAACAGCGCAGGTGGTGACGTTAAACAAGCTATGTTGTTCCACAAAGACTCTATGGTTCTTGCGGAGCAAATGGGTGTTCGTTCACAGACTCAGTACAAGCAGGATTTCCTGTCTACTCTATACACTGCTGACACTTTGTATGGTACTGCTGTTCTACGTCCAGATGCCGCATTCAACATTGCTGTAAACGCTTAGTAGTACTTAAGGGGCTTCCATTCGGGAGTCCCTTTCCCCTTTTCTTTTTTACAGGAATTTTGCATGGCTATATTTAGAGGTGTAGGTGGTTCGGGAGAATCTTCGGACAATTCCTTTCTACAGGAAGTTACTGCTCAAGCGCAAGCCGCTGAAGCATCAGCTACCTCTGCACAAGCCTCTGCAAACTCCATATTAACTCTTACAGCCGCCACGGGCGCGGCAGATACCGAAGTAATCTATAACGCTTCTACGGGTGTTTTGACTGTCCCTAGAGGGGATATAGGTCCTACAGGTCCTCAAGGTTCTACAGGTCCTCAAGGTGCTACAGGAGCAACTGGTGCTACAGGAGCAACAGGTCCTGCGGGTGCTGATGGTACTGACGGAACTAATGGTACTAATGGAACAAACGGAACAAACGGTACTAACGGTACAAATGGTACAAACGGTACAGGGTTTACAGCAGGTTCTTACAACGGCTCTACAGGTGTCGTTACATTTACATCTAACGATGGGTTAGGTTTTTCTACAAGTGATTTACGCGGTGCTAATGGTTCAGACGCAAGCGTAACAGCCGCTAATGTTACTGGTGTCCTCACAGGAGGAACTGGTATCTCTATAGCGAGTAACGGTACTATTACAAATAGTTCACCAGACCAAACAGTAGCCTTAACGGGTACAGGTGCTACTTCAATAACAGGTACATATCCTAACTTTACTATTAATAGCACTAACACAACGTACACAGTAGGTGACGGTGGTTTAACAACAAATGATTTTACTGATGCTGACCATACTAAGTTAAATGGTATTGAAGCTAGCGCAACCGCAGACCAGACAGGCGCGGAAATAAAGACAGCTTATGAAGCTGAAGCAGATACTAATGCTTTTACAGACGCTGAGAAGACTAAGCTAACTGGTATAGAAGCTAGTGCAACCGCAGACCAAACCGATGCAGAGATAAAAACAGCGTACGAAAACAATGCAGACACTAACGCATTTACCGATGCTGACCATACTAAACTAGATGGTATTGAAGCAAGTGCAGACGTAACGGATACAGCTAATGTTACTGCCGCAGGTGCATTGATGGATTCAGAAGTAACTAACCTAGCACAGGTTAAGGCTTTTGATTCGTCTGATTACTTAACAAGCATTGCTAATGGTTCTATAGATACTGACCAACTTGCTGATGATGCTGTTACAAACGCAAAGATAGCAGATAATGCAGTGCTTGGCGCGCAAATTAGTAGCTCGGCTACCGTAGACTTAGCAAGCAATCAGGTTACACCTTTTACTTCAACAAACACAAACTATTCAGGCGCGGCACTTGCTTATCAAATTAAAAAAACAAGATATGGCGGTGCTATTGTAGACCACGGTGGCATAGGTACAACTGGTCTTGGTTACGCTGATTCAAGGTACACATATTTATCATCAGGTGAAATTGCAGTAGGTGTATTTAGTATATTTGGTGGGACAGGTACAAATAATTCGTATTTTCAACCTCTAACGACTTCTGGTGCAAACCATAATGGTAAAATGCGGTTAGGTGCTTCTAGTGCTAAGTGGTCACAATTATACGCATCTACATCAACAATAAATACATCAGACAGAAACTTTAAACAACAAATAGAAACTTTGTCTGATGCAGAAACCAGAGTAGCTGTAGCCGCAAAAGGTTTATTGCGTAAGTACAGATTTAATGATGCAGTTGAAGAAAAAGGCAATGACGCTAGAATACACTTTGGTATTATTGCGCAGGACTTACAAGATGCGTTTACTGCTGAAGGTTTAGACGCTCATAATTACTCTATGTTTTGTTCTGATACTTGGTGGGAACATGAAGGTGAAACATACAATTATGCAGAAGCCGCACCAGAAGGTTCAACTGAAATAACTCAATTAGGTGTTCGTTACTCAGAACTCTTAGCATTTATAATAGCCGCAATATAAGGACATACAAATGACCAACGAAGCAAAACAAGCACTAGACTTAGCCGCGGCATCAACAGGAATAATGTCAGTAGCCGCATGGCTACCTCCCGTAGCCAGTCTGTTTACTATTATTTGGTTAGGTTTACGTATCTATGAATCAGATACAGTACAGAAGATTGTACATAAAAAGTAATGAGAAGACTATTTTGTTTGTTAATGTTGTTTAGCGTAGTTACACTGGCTGACAACGCTCAGGAAGGTTCTTTGAATACATTTCATGGGGACAACAGCACAACGAATAGTAACAACAGCACACAGGATACATCAACAAGTAACACGTATAATGGTGCAGGGAGTAGTTCAGAAATACCAGTAGGTTCAGCTATAACACCTAGCTATATGTCCAATGGTATTGAAACGTGTTTAAAAGGTATAGGGTCATCAGTACAGACCGTGGTAGTAGGTTGGTCGGAAGGTAAGTACAAGATTGATGAAAACTGTAACAGACGTAGGGACGCTAAGGTACTTAGTGACTTAGGCATGAAGGTAGCCGCAGTAGCCCGTATGTGTGAAGCAGTAGATGTATGGAAGAGTATGTTTATGTCGGGTACTCCATGTCCCATACTGAGTAACGGCAAGCTAGTAGTAGGTAAACGTGCTATGCTAGTTATGAAGAGACAGCCAGAAATATACATACCTGACTACAACAAAGATACACAAGATTGGTACAACACTATACTAAACATTGGAGGAGAGGACACAGATGAAGAAGATGATATTATCTCTGTTAGTGCTAAGTTCCGTAGCACAAAGCAGTGAACTAGACAACCTAATCAACACCTCCAATGCTATTGTTGACCAGATAGACCGAGGCATTAAGTTAGTCGGTGCGGCTCAAGAGTACGCATACTATGGTGACGCATTGTCAGATGGTACTATCTCTGGTACAGCACACATTAGTCCTGAGCAACTACAGGCGTACACAGCGGCTTTGTCTAGTATGTCAAACTATCAAGCCTACGGTGACTTACAGACTGTACTTGAGGAAAAAGCATACACAGAGTTAGACATGATGGATGAAGCCATTGGTGTATTTACTGAAGTAGTAGTGGACATGATTGCTGTACAGGAAGTAGCTGAGGTATCTGAGTCAGCCGCTACTCCTCAAGAGGAAGCAGAAGTACAGACTTTTGTAGCTGACAATATAGAATCATTGACAATCACTCAGGACGAGGTAGAGACGTACAACGACTCCCTAGACTCCATTGAGGAACACGCTAATAACGCTAGTGCATTCTTATCTGTAGCAGGTAACAAAGAAGCTGTAGAGTTCCTAGAGCAAGGTATAGAGAATGCTAACACTACAGCGGAAGAGACTAACATCTTTTACGATTCTAACCAACAGTGGGTTGCTATGGGTTATAACACCACTAGAAACCTTACAGCAGTTTACCTTAATGGTAATGACAATATTGGTTTAGATTTATACGTAACGGAAGCAGACATACTAGCCGCAGGTAGTGAATCAGAATATTATTTGACTGGTCCTACAGCCTATAGTTATGATTGCTTTATGAACAGTGACTGTACGGAACTATGAGTTTAGAGCAAACTGAATTAACCATTGGCGGTACATCATTTAAAGGTGTATGGATAGCCATAGTTCTAGGTATTGGTAGTACAATAGGTGGTGGCGTATGGACAGCTTCTAGCCTGTACTCAAGACTGGAAGCAGTAGAAGCTACACAGATACCCGATGTAAGCCCCATACAGCAGAATCTAGCCACTTTAGGCACAAGGCTAGAGACACTACTAAGTCAGCAAGAAAAGCTGTTAGAATTGAATACAGACGTTTCTAAGCTAGCTAATGAGATAGAGGGTATAAAAGGTACAGTAGCAAAGGCTGAAGTTATTACAAAAGATATTGGTGACGTAGGTAAGAAGTTAAAGACATTGACCAAAGAGGTAGAGGATTTGTGGCAGGGTATGGACTACCTCTCAAATCCCCTTAAGTGAGGCATTTATGTTAGAGCAACTAATCGGACCTGTTACAGGGTTACTTGACAAATTTATAGAGGATAAAGACAAGAAGAATGCCATCGCCTTTGAACTTTCGACAATGGCTGAAAAACACGCGCAGGAACTTGCGAAAGCGCAACTTGAAGTTAATAAGACAGAAGCGTCACATAAGAGCCTCTTTGTGTCGGGTTGGAGACCTGCTGTTGGTTGGACTTGTTGCATTGGACTTGCGAGTCAGTACATTCTTATCCCGATGGCAAATTTTACGCTTGCTCTTGCCGATTCTACCATTGAAATCCCTGTTTTAGATATGGCTACAATGATGCCAGTACTGATGGGTATGCTTGGTTTAGGTGCTATGAGAACTGTTGAAAAGACTAAAAAAGTACAGAGGGATAAATAATGTCAGCTACTAGTCGTTACTACAGACCGCCTACAGAAACAAAAAGAACAAAAACTTATGAAGAGTTGTTTGGTGTACCTGAGAGTGCCGAACGTATTGCTTATGACAAAGAACAAGCGCGTTTAGAAGAACAAGCAAGAAAAGAAAGACGAGAAGCTGACCGTAAAAGAAGAGAAGCTGACCGTAAAAGAAGAGAAGCATATGTTGCCGAACAAGAAAGAATTAAATCAGATGCGTTAATAGCTGAAGATAAAGAGTTTGTAGAGTTATCAAATTTAAAAGAAAATATTTCTTCTCTTGATGACACTAATACTTATCGCGGAGACGGTACTTCCCCTATAACTATAATTGAAAACCCAGCTTATCCTATTAGTGGCAGGTCTTCTAGTCAATTTGTTACAGAACCTCAACCTGTAGGCGCGGGTGGTTATTATGCACAACAACAAAAAGAAGAACAAGCAAGAAAAGAATTTGAACAAGACATTCGAGCTGAAAACATAAGAACTGCGGGATTAACTGATTATGAAAGAACGCAAGAATCTAGTGACGCAGAAAATGTTATTTCTTTAAGAGAGCAAAATGTTTCTGGTTTATATGATGCTTACAAAAGCCCGCATAAAGATTTATTTTCAGACGGATTTAATGCTTCCACTACTCAAGATAAAATAGCTTTTTATTATAAATTATATCAAGAAGGAGAAATTGACGGGGAAGAATACAAAAATGTTTCAGCAAGTCAATTACAGCTAGACAATCCAGAGAATATATATTTTTTTGATGACGGTGATTTATTTTCTATACCTACTAACCCTAATGTATTAGACAAAGGCGTTAGTGGTCAAGTAACTTTATTTCCTACAGATGTAGTAGATTTTAAAAGTTTATCTAAAGACGCTGACGGTAATTTTATAGACACACGTTTAACAGGTTTCGAACCTGAGTTTTTAACAAACGAAGAAAACTTTAATTATGCTATAGGTGCAACAAATATAGGTATAGACCCGCTAGACGATGACTCTGTGTGGGTGAGAGATATAAGACCTTTTGTTACTTTAGTGGGTCGTTCTCTTTTAGCCGCAGTAACTGGAGGACAATCTGAATCATGGTATTCATTATATAAAGTAGCTAATGGAGAAACACTACACGGTAGTGACTATGCTAATTTAATTTTATCAGGTTTAGAAACAACAGGTGTTATACAAGCACCTACCGACACTACAAGTGGTTTTGGTTTAGGCGATTTAACCTATGACCAAACAACTGGTATAGTAAACGCCTTAGCAGATGAAGACCCTGTTACTGCTTTATTTGAATACACAGGCTATGATACAAATTTTATTGAAAAAGGTTTAAACGCTGTTGGTATTGATGCAGATACTTTTGGTGCAGACTCCGATGCTTGGACAGAGGGTTTCAACAAAATTGAACAAACTATATTAACAGGAGGAAGCGGTACAGACGAATTTGTTGATGAGTTTGGTAGTGATATTGTTAAAGGTGTGGCAGGTTACGCAGGAGATACTTTAGTTTCAGCCGCTGAACTAGCGGGGGATGTTGCAGGGGGTGTATTAGGGGATACAGTAGATTTACTTGATGACACTTTTGATTACATAGGAGATACCGCATTAGTAGGCGCAATAGAAGCGGGCGGTAAGGCACTAGGAAGTGCGATAGAATCAGGAGTAGATATAGTTGGAGAAGCAGGTCAAGGCGTTATTGATTTAGGTAAGGACATAGGCGAAGCCGTAGTAGACACTACTGATGATTTGATTGACACTTTTGGTAAAGAAGTTGTAGACCCTGCGTTGCAAGAAGGCAAGAAAGTAGCTGAAGCTGTTGTTGATAAAGCTGACGAGGCTCTTGATTATTTAGGCGAAGAGTACGTAGACCCTGCTTTACAACAAGGCAAAGAAATAGGTCAAGACATTATTGACAAAGGTAAAGACATAGGTGAAGGAATTGTAGATACTGTTGATAATGTCGTTGATAAGTTTGGTGAGGAAGCTGTAGACCCTGCATTAGCAAAAGCTAAAGACTTAGGTCAAGACCTTATTGACAAAGGTAAAGACGCAGGTGAGTTCGTAGTAGATACCGTTGATGACGCTCTTGATTATTTAGGTGAAGAATATGTAGACCCTGCGTTACAAGCATTAAAAGATATAGAGTTGCCAGAAGGACCAGAACTTGAGTTCCCTGAAATAGATATAGATTTACCAGAGTTAAATGTTGATTTACCAGAGTTTACTGCACCTGATATTGACTTACCTGAAATTGATATAGACTTGCCTGAAGTAGATATAGATTTACCTTCTATTGATTTAGCAGAATCTGAAGAAAAAGAAGAAGAACCAACACAAGTCGAAAGTTTATTCGACAACGAACTATTTAAATTTGACACAAAGATTAAGTCTACACAACAAATGCTTAGTCCCTTGATGAACCTAAGAAGGTATGGATAATGACTTACTTACAATTAGTAAACAGTGTACTGCGTAGAATGCGAGAGGAAGAAACATCTTCTGTAGAAAATGCTACAGACTCCTATGTAAAACTTATAGGAGAGTTTGTCAACGATGGTAGACGTATTGTTGAAGATGCGTGGGATTGGTCAGCACTACGTAAAACAGTAACAGTCACAACAACTAACGATGTATTTAGTTACAGCATTACAGGTACTAATAACTCATTTAAAATACTAGATGTTATTAATGATACTTCTAACTACTTTATGCGTCCTATTAGTTCTTCGTTAATGAACAAATCTTATTTGACACAGACTCCTGCAACTGGTTCACCTCTGTACTACTCTTGGAATGGTGTAGATACTAGTGGTAATGCTTTGGTAGATTTGTACCCTAAGCCTGACAAAGCATATACATTACGCTTTAACATTGTAGATAGAGCAGACCCGTTTACTCTTGATGCTGATAAGCTGTATGTACCTTCACAGCCTGTTATTAACTATGCAATAGCCTTAGCTTCTCGTGAACGTGGAGAAACAGGTGGTACTTCTTCGCAGGAACTATTTGCCCTAGCGGACACTACATTGGCAGATGCAGTAGCCTTTGATGCCTCTAGGTTTCCTTCTGAAACTGTTTGGACATATGAATAATGGCACAACAATTACAGAACATTACAGTACAAGCCCCAGGATTTGCGGGGATTAACAGTCAGGATTCACCTATATCTCTTGACCAGTCCTTTGCGGCTACCGCTAGTAACTGTATTATTGACGAATATGGGCGTATAGGCGCACGTAAGGGTTATACGGAAGTATCTACTGATTCTAGTACGGCTACACAGTTAGGTTCTAGTAGAGGCATAGAGGCTGTACATGAGTACGTTAAACGGGACGGTACTAAAATAGTATTTTCTGCGGGTAACAATAAAATATTCTCAGGTACTACAACAATAACGCCTGTGACGCTTCCTGTGGGCTATACTATATCAGCTAATAACTGGAAGATAGTTACATTTAACAATGACGTTTATTTCTTCCAACGTGGTCATAAAGCATTAAAAAGCACAGCAGGTAGCCTTACTCTTGTAGAAGTAGTAGATGGCTCACACTATGCTCCTGAAGCTAATGAAGTTATAGGTGGGTTTGGTAAACTGTGGGCGGCTGATGTATCAGGCAATAAACACACTGTATATTGGTCTGACACCCTTATTGGTACTAACTGGCATGGCGGTGCATCAGGTTCACTAGACCTTACTAATGTATTTCCTAACAGCAGTGATGAAGTTGTTGCTTTGTCTGTATTTAATAACTTCTTAATTATATTCTGTAAGCGTTCAATTATTGTTTACTCTGGTGCTGACACTACTACAACTACTGATTTTAAACTACACGACACTGTAGAAGGTGTAGGTTGTATTGCTAGAGATTCCGTACAACACACAGGTACTGACATTATATTCTTGTCTGAAGACGGTATACGTAGCTTTGGTCGTACTATACAAGAAAAGTCAATGCCTATGCGTGACATTAGTAACAATGTCCGTAATGAGTTGACTATTTTAGTTAGAGCGCAACTAAATCCTATTAAGTCTTTGTATAGTGCCGATGAAGCATTTTACTTATTGTCTTTACAAGACAGTCAAACTATATACTGCTTTGATATGCGTACTGCTTTACCTGATGGTGCTAACAGAGTGACTACATGGTCTAGTGTTAATCCACGTAGTTTGGCTTTACTACAGGACGGTAGTATTTACATTGGTAGAGAAGACGGTATATTTAAGTATGAAGGCTATCAGGATAATGGTAGTTCTTATTTGATGTCTTACTACAGTAATCCACTAAACTTTGGTAACTCCACTAACCTTAAGTTTCTTAAAAAGTTTAATATTACAGTTATTGGTAACGTAGCTTCCAACACTACATTAGCTTGGGGTTATGACTACGATGGTGGGTTTATTAAGAAACCTTTTAGCACGGCTTTATCTAATACACCTATATCTGAGTTTAACGTAGATGAGTTTAACATAGGTAAATTTACAGTAGGTACAGACATACAACGTCCTTCGGTTAATACAAGTGGTAGTGGTACTGTAGTAACTATAGGCATTGAGTCAACTATTAATGGCGCACCTTATTCAATACAACAAATAGACGTACACGCTCTTCTAGGGAGATTAATTTAATGAGTGATTATACTATAACAACTAACTTTGGAGCAAAAGATAGTCTTCCTTCAGGCAACGCGGGTAAGGTAATTAAAGGCTCTGAGTTCACAACTGAATTTACAAACATACAAACAGCGATAGCAACTAAGGCTGACACAGCGGGTGACACATTTACTGGTGTGGTAAACTTTAGTGCTGACGTAGCTGTCAATACTAACACACTGTTCGTTGATGTGTCTGAGGGCAAAGTAGGTATAGGTACTGCTAGTCCTCAACAAAAATTACATATTTCTGGTGGCTCAACTGCCGCTATCGTTAGAATACAAAGCGATGGTGTTACACGAATAGATTTTGGAGATAATAGTGATACAGATGCGGGGCGTATTGAATATGTACACTCCGCACACGCTATGCGTTTCTCTACTGACAACACTGAACGTATGCGTATTGACACATCAGGCAAAGTAGGTATAGGTACTACTAATCCTATAAGAACTTTGCACATTAAAGATTCTATTGCAGGTATACGTTTAGAAGATAGTGATGGTACTTCTTATGGTGAAATCATTTACAATGAAGGCTCTAATGGTTTGTTAATTCGTTCTGATGAGAACTCCGCAGGCTCGGGAAGCAATATTATTTTTGAAGTAGATGGCTCTGAATCTGCTCGCATCGACTCATCAGGAAACGTAGGTATAGGTGTTATTAATCCTGATAAAAAGCTACACGTTAAAGATGGCGATATTCGCATTGAATCTACTTTTCCTCGCTTGTACCTTACAGATTCTAATAATAATTCAGATTTTTCTATTATTAACAATAATGGTAAATTCAGTATTTATGATGATACTAACGCTACGTACCGTATGGCAATTGACTCAGCAGGTAAAGTAGGTATAGGGACTAATCTTCCTCAAGATAAACTTCATGTATCTACAGGCACTGACACTGATTCAGGTAACATTGCGTTCACTATTGGCGGCACTTCTACATCTAACGCAAGAACAGCCTCTATAACTAAAAACACTTCAACGCCTTACGAGTTGACTATACAAGCAGGTAATCACGCAACTAGTAACATGGAGACAGTTTTCAAGTCTTCTGATTCTAAAGAGACCATGCGTATCGACTCATCAGGAAACGTAGGTATAGGTACTTCTAGTCCTGTAAATAAGTTACACGTTTTAAACACAGGCACAACAGCTATATCTAATGCTCTAGCAAACTCAGGGGCTATATTAGATGGCGGTACAGGTAATATAGGTTTGAACATGATAACGCCAAACACAGGCGCATGTTACATTAACTTTGGAGATAGTGCAGACTCCAATGCAGGTAGACTTATTTACAATCATAACAACGATGCCATGACTTTTGATACTAATGCTGAAGAACGTATGCGTATTGACTCATCAGGCAATGTAGGTATAGGTACTGATAACCCTGCTTCTACTGTGCATATACAAGCATCTGCTAATGCTTTACAGCTAAACAACGCTAATGAAGATACCTACATGAAAGTGTGTGGAGATAGAGCGCAGTTTGGATATAGGGCTTCTGACGGATACGCTATAGTACAGGGCGCAGGGGGTAAAGGTGTTGCTTTTGGTGTTAATAACGCTACCTTTGGGTCTGGTGAAGCCATGCGTATTGACTCATCAGGCAACCTATTGGTGGGTACTACTACACAGTTCGGTACTGACGGCATATCATTAAACCAAAGTGGATGGTTTTATGTAAGACGCACAAGCGATAAAGCAGCTACTTTTCGTTTAGACGGTAACGATGGTAATATTATTACGTTTGACAAAGCAGGTTCAACTGTAGGGTCTATATCCGTAACAGGGTCAGCCACATCTTACAACACTAGTTCCGATGAACGCCTCAAGGAAAACATTGCAGACTCTGATGATGCAGGTAGCAAAGTTGATGCTATACAGATTAGACAGTTTGATTGGAAGGCTGATGGCTTACATCAGGACTATGGTGTAATCGCACAGGAGTTAGTTGAAGTTGCACCTGAAGCTGTATCCGAAGGTGATACCGAAGAAGAGATGATGGGTGTTGACTACAGCAAGTTAGTACCTATGTTAATTAAAGAAGTACAATCGCTACGTAGTCGCGTGGCAGAACTGGAGAACGTATAATGAGTTTAACTGATGCAATAACAGGTGGAGTTCAAGCCGCGGCAGTAAAAAAACTATTTGATGATGCTATAGATGATGTAGAAGCATTGGGACTAACAGCGCAAACAGGGGCTGAAACCTTAGCAGGTGACGTTTATACAAAGTCTCAGTTTAAACCTTTTACTGTTACTACAGGATTAGGTACGGCTAAAGCGACTGATGAAGGTGGTTATACTTTAACTATGACACCTGAGCAACAGGCGTTACAGACGTTACTACTCGGTCAAGCACAGGGTTTATTCGGCAAGGTAGGGGTAGACCCTAGTACGGCACAGGCTGACCTGTATGAGCAAATAAGAGCCACACAACGTCCTGAAGAAGAACGTAATCGTTTAGCTTTAGAAGAGCGTATGTTGTCTCAAGGACGTATGGGCTTAAGTTCTTCAGCATACGGTGGTTCTTCTCCAGAGTTGCTAGCGCAGGAAACGGCAAGACAAGAGGCTATGGCTAGAGCAAACTTAGGAGCGCGTACTCAAGCTATGTCTGAACAAGCACAAGCATTAACAGCGGCTACTGGTCTGCTTGGTGCAGGTTATATGCCACAAGAACAAGCGTTAGGTGCATTAGGTTATGGTATTGATTTAGCTAAAATACCTGCGGCTGGTAGACAAGTGGGTTCTGAGTTGTACGGTCAGTTAGGTCAAACAGGCTTAGAAAGTTTAATGCAATCAGGACAACTTGCTTCACTGATGAGGACTGAGCAAGGAAAAGGAATGCTTGAGGCTTTATTCCGAGACGATGGTAATATAGTTGAAGATATTTTTGATTTATTCTAAATTTAAAGGAAAAGAATAATGGCTAAAAGAAATAGAGACATAGCAGGATTGCTAACAGGAATACCTAGCGGTGGTTATGCTTCACGTATGGCAGACTTATCGCGAGAAATGGGGACTATGTTTGGCTCAGGTATTACAGGTATGATGACTGGTGATGTTAGGACTCCTACTCAACAGCTTACAGGGGATATAAAAAACTTTGTAAACTTAACTCCTGAAAGAAAACAAGCTATTATAGGCGGTCTACAAGCAAGAGGTCAGACAGCAGTAGCTAATCAGTTGTTAGAGGGTGAACAGCAAAGAGCAAGAAAAACAGCTGAAGATACTAGACGAGAAAAACTACTTGAAAAAGCCAAAGGTTTAAAGTTAGACCTTACTGTTGATTTACTTAAAAACGGTGGTAGTTTGGAAGATGCTCTTGAGCAAATACGTAAGGCTGAAGAAGCTAATATAATTCAAACACAAGGACGAAAAGGTAAAGTAGCAATAGCTAATAACCGTAACGTAGGCGCACCCATGCTTACAGCTATAGGGAAAGGTGAATATGATTCTTTAAGTAATGAAGAGTTTATGAAGGTGCTTTCGGGTGAAAAAGCAACCCTTAAAGTATATACAGATAATTCAGGTAAAGCAAAACCCTTCCGTGTTAATGAGTCAGGTAAAGTATATAATAAAGACACAGAGAAGTGGGTTATGCCTTCTGAGTTAGGTTTGACACAAGCCGCACAGCTGACTAAAACAATTACTGATGCTGATAGAATATCTAGCAAGTTAAAAGACAAGGCTACAGATAACTTTTTTGTTGCTAATGAAAAAGCACTAACTGCTCAAAAAGTATTAGAAATTAATGCTAACTCTCGTTCGTTAATGGAGGAAGGTATTATTACTGGAGCAGGTGCTAACTTTTTAGCAGGTATGGCTAGTATTGGTACTCAGTTAGGTATTGTACCACAGGGCGTTACAGATACGTTAGTAGCTACTCAAACATTCATGGCTGAACGAGGTAAGCAAGTTCTTGCGTTGTTAGGCTCAGGAGACGTTGGTGCGGGTACTGGTATTTCGGATAAAGATGTTCAGTTTATGAAGGAAGTAGCGGGTCAGCAAATTACGTTAAATAAAGAAACTTTAGCACGTATTATGCGTATTGAAGAACAAGCCGCTAGGAATGCTATTGCTAAGAGTAACTCACGCCTAGAAGTAATGAAGCAGTATGTTGGCGCGGAAAAAGACTCTGCTCTATTGGATACGTTCTTTGTGCCTATGCCAGAGCCTTCAGTTACAGGTTATGTACCGACACAAGCGGCTCAAGGTTACTTAGAGCAAGCAAGAGACAGAAGAACTCAACAAGCACCTCAATAGGAAGTTATAATGCAAATTCAAAATTATACAAAAGATGAATTGCTTGACGCTTTAGAAATGGCTGACCAACAGCAAGACATGCAGGCGGTCAACGAGCTTACTGGCATGCTTGAGGAGTTTGATAAGTCTCAAGGCTATCAGCCCGAAGAGTTTGTATCTCCAGAATCTTACAAAGAAGTACTAGAAAGAGCAGGTAAAACAGTAGATGACTTACCTGTGTTTTTAGAGGAACTAAGACAGAAAGAAGAAGCAGGTACGTTGTCCAACAGAGAGCGTGGTATTTATGGTGCGTTAAGTGGTAGAGGTGGACTAGGCACTGGTCTTGACTTGGTAGGGACAGGTATAAGTCTTTCTGCTAGAGAAATTAGTAGATTTATTCCAGATACTGTAGAAAAGAAAGTTGTTGACTCTGTTACTAATACAGTTAAAAAGCTAGGTGAAATACCTACTATAAACAAAGCTGTAGAGGCTATTCAAGACGGTTATCAATCTTATTTACAATGGAAATCAGAAAACCCTAATGATGCTATGGGTGTGGAAAGTATTATTAACGTAGCTGAAGTGTTTGCTCCACCTTTTAAAAGAAAGCCTATACCAGATAAAACTTTGTTTCGTACTGAGTCTGATAGGCAGTTTGACCGTGCTAAACACATAGAGACAAAAAGACGAGGGGATTATTTAGAAGACCTAATTACTCCTATCTCTACTAAAGCTAATGACGAAGCCCGCGCTAAACGTATGACTCAAAACGCTAAAGGTCGTAATGTTTACAACCCTACTGATTTAGAGATAGAAATGGTTGATGTTTTAAGAGATATTCCTGTTAATTCTAAAAATAGTTTGGTTGGTAATAGGGTTATAATAGACTCCGAAATAAATACTGTACATAATTCTCTTGTAAATGATTTAAAAAAATCAAAAGTCCAGTTAAATAAAAAACAGTTAAACACAGAGTTAGGTAAAATTGTAGACGAATTACAGAAAACTAATCCTGTTCTTGTTGGTGATGCTTCAGCGGTTGCTAAAAAAATATTTAATAAAGCACAACAGCTACTAGCTACATCTGATGGCTCTCCTGCTCAACTTATGCAAGTGCGTAAAGACTTAGATAAATGGTCTAAAGAGCAAGGTAAAGGAAGTTTTGACGGTAACGAAAACGCTTATACGGTAGCACAACGCGCTGTCCGTGATTTCTTAAATGAGAAAGTAGCGGATGCTGTTCCTGAAACCGCTGTGTTAGACAAGCTAAGAAAACAACACTTATTATTACGTGCTAATGACAATTTATTACCAAAAGCCGCGCAAGAGGCTGACACAAAAATAGGTCGTTTAATTGATAATATGTATAAAGCCACGGGGACTACACCTCCCGCAACTTTATTAAGTAAAATAGCCACGGTTGGTTTAGCTTCAAGTGTCGTAGGGGCGGCAGGTTACTCAGGTTTGTTACCCGCCATAGGAGCAGGAATAGGCACAGGAGCAATAGGCTATGCTATTTATCGTGGTTCAGTCAGTCCGTCTTTACGTAGAGGGTTGTCAGCCATGCTTAAAGAGACGGATAAAGTATTAAGTTCTAAGATAAGCAAAGCAATGAGGGAGGCTATACAGGCTGACCGTGCTATTATTGTAGAAGCTATGAAACTTCCTCTAGCTCCTGAAGGTTCAGATGAAGATTAAAAACAAAAGGGGGCATTACGCCCCCTTAGTTTTACCTATGCTATTTCACACGCTCCTCCGACACACGCTAGTTCCTGAGAACCTGTAGTATTATCTTCCTTCTCAAAGTGTTCTAGGTCTTCCCATTTAATATCAACTGGCATAGCCGCTAGTAACTCCTCATACTTCTCAGCGGTTATGTCCTCATACGGGGCTTGCTGATACACATGGTCACTAACTGGCAACAAACTAATACCACTGACGGAATCAAAGTTATCCCATATCCACTGTGCTATTTGCAGAAACTCACTATCTGTATAATAAACAGTGATACTTGGCTTATGTTCACACCAGTGGTCTTGGTACTTCTTCCAAACTCTTAGCTGTTCCATAGCACCCA
>Ga0181408_1000210_pt1 | contig 18720 bp, 27 predicted proteins | sample 31SPOviralmetaG_FD_130137 | JGI IMG/M metagenome (GOLD analysis project Ga0181408, IMG submission 130137) | Marine viral communities from the oligotrophic San Pedro Time Series (SPOT) site, San Pedro Channel, CA, USA - 31 SPOT_SRF_2012-02-16 | ecosystem: Environmental > Aquatic > Marine > Strait...
ACGGGACCCAGTGCAACAACCGGGCAGCCCCAGGGTGCGGAGGCTTCTGCAAACGCCACATGCCCACAAAAGAAATGTTAGACCAATTGTAAGGAACATGCGTCTCGACTCCGAAACACTCCACCCGGTTATGATCGGTATGGCAATCTACCTGGCAGTTGCCAAGATGAGCCCCGAGGTTCGCCAGAGCACTGGTATCAAGCCGGTGGACGATTTGATAGCAATGATGATTGCGAATCAGGGATCCCACATGATTGGGATCATCTTTACAGGATTGATCATCCTGGTCTCAAACAAGGTCGCAGACCGCCTTTAACTGCCGAGAGACCTTCTCTTTACTGACTGCGTACTGGGTCAGCGGGTGACCCGCTCGGCAGTCACGGGTCTCGAATGCCCTCTGCATAAACTGCTTCAGCATGTTGAAGTCTGGGTTCCCCCACTCCATCCCAGCCTTGAACAGGAAGTCGTCCCGTGCGAGTTGAGTCCTGCCACATCGGATGCTGTATGGGGTGTTGACGTACTCGGAACCGCCACCGTACTCCGGCATGATGACGGGTTTGGCACGGAGTGCTGCCTCCACCGCCCCGAGCCCGATGCCCTCCGAGTGGCTGAAGGTGACGTAGCAGTCACCCTGATCGTGAACCTTGTCCAGATCCTCCTGAGAGAGCAGACCGTTGATGACCTCCACGCCCGGGGCATCAACGTTTACAGGTTGGTTGCAGGTTGCCTTGATAAGGAGGCGCACCTGGTCGGTCTTATCCCCGAACAACTCCACGAATGCCCTGATGATACCGTTGGCATTCTTGCGCTGATCCGCAACGTTCCCCACGTGGTAGAAGGTGTACTTGCGCTGGGACCAGTCCTTGGGTCTGTATGACAGGACCGAGACCCCGGGGTCGTCCACGTAAGCATTCACCACGTGGAACTGGGTCTCGGGGAACTGGCGCTGGAAGATGCCCTGGCAAAACTTGCTCGGGGTTGCCACGACTGGAAAGTGACTGAACAACTTCCCGTAGTCCTCGTGGACCGTCTCGGTCTCGCAGATGGTCATCAACACCACCTTGTTGAAGCGGTGCTTGATGGCTGGGATCCGCTCGAACCACATCAGGATGGGGAGGGCATATATCATGACATTGGATCCCTCTGGGATATCCATGAACTTTTCAAGCACCACATACGGACACCCGAGCATCCTAGAGTACTTCATCCCCTGCTGACCGATCCCTGCAAGCGGATTGGGTCCGATGATTGCGTCAAGCATTCTAGCTTGGTCTATAGTTGGGTGGCATATTCGTGAGCGGGAGTTGGCGCACCCCTCGGTGGGTCCACGCGTAGTACCCACCGCCCATCACCACCAGAAGGGGGATCAAGACCTTCCACAGGGGTATCTTGGGCTCGGGGGGCTTTGGCATGACGATCTGCGGCGGGGGCATCTCCCGTATGTAGCGGGAGAGATCCTCGATAGCCATTGCCAGTCGATCTGGCTTGGGAGCCTCGTGGTCCAGTGTGGTCACCTCGAAGCACATGTACCACCACGAGGATACGGGGAGGTCCTCTCTCTGGGTGTCCCCCACCTGTGTCAGACGGAAGGTGAGACGATCAAGAGGTATCGGATTGAAGTATCTGGGGGGAGTCTTGTACACCCCCTTCCACTGCTCCCCCACCTCCCCTGTGGTGTTCGTGCTAGAGTTCGTGCTGGTCTCCAGGGGAACCCGAGCGAACAGGCGACCCAGGGATGCGTCGAGCATCTGACCCCTGACGGGTATCTCCTCCACCTGAATGTCCACAATCTTCCCCATGGGCTGGATGGGACCTCCCCGTATCCCACCAGGCTGGGTGATGTAAAAGTCCAGGAGGCGTACCCCCACCACATCCTTCATGCTCTCGATGAACACATTGGAATCCAATCCAAATCGGAACTGACAGTTGCCAACTGTTCCCGAGGTGGCATTTCGGCTGTCAAGAGAAATCAGTTGGGTCTTTTTCGGAGTACACTTGAGATCCTCCATATTAATATCTAACAGACATAATATGTACGATGAGCGCACAGTGGTCCCTTGCCCTCCAGATGATCCCAGTGGCTGGCGCAATCTTTGCAGGGGGTTACCAGGTCTCTCGGATTGATACCCTGTTCACCCGGGCTGATGCACAGGAAATCGAGCAACGAGAGGTTCGGGAAGTCTGCTTGGATATCCACAAGAAGGTTACGAAAATTGAAACCATCTTAGAGGAAAGGGGGCATAAAGACTAAATACACAATGTATATTTTTCACCTGCTTACTATTGGAATCGCTGGGTTTACTTTATATCGGGTGTTCTTCCCACTGCGCCCACCACCCGGATATGACATTGACAAGAATCTGGACGACCTATACCCCGACCTGCCCCCCGAGGTGTCCGAGGAGTGTTGGGATCAGGTGGACGAGGACTGGGACGCGATGACCGAAGAGGAGCGCAAGGAGTTGCTGGACCGTGAACTGGATGAGTATTACGGGAGGGACACCAGTGCTCGGGATATTGGCAAGGGGATGTTGTTGTGGGCATACCTCATGGGACGTTCGCAGGGCTTAAAGGAAAAGAGTGAGTAACAAATAGAACCAATGTCCGCCGTTGTCCTGACAACATGTTCGGCTGCCACAAAGACTCGTCCCTCCACCTCGCGTTCGCGAAAGGCTCGCCCATCCCCGGAGCCATCACAGGGTGGTTCATCCGCCAACTTGCAAAACTATCTGCGCTTTGCGGAAACCGTAAACGGTCGTTCGGCTATGCAGGGTGTTGCGTGGGCAGCCGTGGAGGCAGCGTCCCACGGTGCACACAGGTTTGAGGCTCTGGACGCAGTGGCTGTGACGGGTCTGGTGGCTCTGGGGACGGCATTCACCTACAATGATGGTGAGTCCCTCTCATGGGGTCCGTTCACCCCCGAGGCGGAGATCATGAATGGGCGTGGAGCCATGCTAGCTATGGCGGGCTGGCTGGTTGCGAGGTCGCAGGGACTGGTTTGAAACACCTGCAGACATAGCATGAGAACGGTGCCCAATATCTTCACACGCTCCTCTCGGGGTATACGACCCCTGCCGCGGCGGTGGATGGACCACGCCACGAGCCACATCATGGTTTGGATTTGTTCCATTTTAAAACTTACTACCTATAGGTTTTAAAATGGAGTGGAAGGAACCCACTGCCGATGAATTGGGAAAGTTCATCAGGGAGCACCTGTTGCCCCGCATCACCCAGTTGGAGCAGGAGGTGCATCACCTGCGGCGGGTTACTTGGCCCGTCTGTCAGGCGCTGCGTGAAAAGTGGGCCACCGACGAGATCCCAAATAAGTGGAGGCTCCTGGGGATGCTGGATGCTGATGATGCCAGGCAACTTGTAAACACCAAGCAGCTTATCAAGCCCAACTTGGCTCGTAATGGCATCAAGTTTCCGTGTGGGGGGTGGGGTGGTATGAGAGAGGAGTGGGATGCCCTAATAGAATTTGGTAATCGCCCGAGGGGCGTTCCCACACATGTCTTTGACGAGTTCCTCAAAGGAAAAGCCGGGACGCCAACCAAGGCTACGGATCTTCGTCGAGTCTCCCAGGAGGGTATTCACCTCACAGGTCCTGTAGAACTCAGGGTTAACTCGAACAACCTCGCGACCATCGACAATGCCAACCTCTGAGAGACCCTCGCCCTCCCACCTGATCTCCTTGTTGTACTGGCGCACCACAGCCTCCACAAAGTCCCTGACGCTGTGCTGTTCCCCCATGGCAACCACGTAGTCGTCAGGAGTATCGTTCTGGAGCATCATCCACATGGCGCGGACGTAATCCTTGGCATGCCCCCAGTCCCTCTTGGCATCCAGGTTGCCCAACTCCATGCAGGTTCCGTGAACAAAGACGTTCTGGAACTCCTTGACGATCTTCTGGGTAACGAAGTTGTAGCCACGGCGGGGGCTCTCGTGATTGAAGAGGATGCCACAGCACCCGAACAAGTTGTACGAGTCCCGGTAGTTCTTGACCGCCATGTGGGAGGCAACCTTCGCCACGCCGTAGGGGCTGCAGGGGTTGAAGGGGGTCGTCTCCCTCTGGGGGACCTCGAGGACGTCACCGAACATCTCGGATGTGCTGGCTTGGTAGAAGCGCGTGACCCCCAGGAGGTCCAGCTGGCGCAGGGACTCCAACAGGTTCAAGACCCCCACGTAGTTAATCTGGGTCGTCGAGAGGGGGCAGGCAAAGGACACCGCTACGTGACTCTGGGCAGCCAGATTGTACACCTCCAGACGCTCGGGGCGACCCACCTTCTGGAGCATCCTCAACAGACTTGCTTGGTCCTCCAGATCGGCGTCGTGCGCCATAAAATTCGGATTCTTTATTGGAGCCCAGGTATCCTCGGGCTTACGGGTGGTTCGTCGAATGACCCCGTGCACAACGTACCCCTTCTCCAGGAGGAAATCTGCGAGGTAGGACCCATCCTGACCAGTGACACCGGTGACAATGGCAACTGCCATTTCTAAAGAATAGAAATATACCTTTATAGTAATGGACGGGGTAATACTTAGAGAGGTTGATGATCAACATGCCTATGATGTTCACAGGTGGGTGACCCGCTCCATGGGTCACACCCCTTGGGAGTACATCACGAAGGTTGTGTTCGACCCACTCGAACCATGGTGTGCGACGGTTCACAACAGGTTTCCGTATCGAGGGTTTGGTGATCGTCACTGGATAGTGTGGATTCACCCTCGATACCAGAAGTTCTGGGATGCCACCAGGGTTGCGGATGGGTGGGGGGAACCCGCCCCCCTGACAATATGGGAAAACCTCGATATAAACAAGTCCATACCAGAGATCAAACATCATCATATAATTTCAAGACCTCCTTGACTGCCTCGTGGCGCTGGATGTCCTCATCGTTCATGGCAACGTGCTGGATATAGTCGAGGCGGGGGGCATTGTGGATTGAAGTGACGAGGTCGAGCAACCCACTGGTGGATTCTGGTGGAAGATCCGTCTGATAGATGTCACCCGTGATTGCCATCTTGGAGTCCGCCCCCAGGCGGGTCAGGATCATCTTCATCTGACTCTGGGTGGCATTCTGCATCTCGTCGCCGATAATGAAGGAGTTGTCAAAGGTTCGCCCCCTCATGAATGCCAGGGGGGCAATCTCGAGGGTCCCATTCTTCATCATCTGCTGGATGCGGGCACGGGTGAAGTAGTTTCCCATGATGTCCATGATTGGTCTCATATATGGATCCATCTTCTCCTCGAGTTTGCCAGGGAGGTATCCTAGGTCCTCGTCCACAGTCACCGTGGGGCGTGTGATCACCACGCGTTCCACCTTCTGGGCATGAAGCCTCTCGGCAGCAGCATTGCACGCCATCAGGGTCTTTCCGCAGCCCGCCGGACCGGTCGCCACCACGATGGGTTTGATGTTGTTGCGGAGTGCCTTGAGATATGCGTTCTGTGCAAGAGTCCGTGGGATTGCCATGTGTATGTTGATAAAGACTGTGAAATATATTTTACCAAAATGGATACAGCTGTTGCAAAATCCTACAATGACGCCTTCAACCCAGAGGACGAGAAGCATTGTATGTGGTTCAAGCTGCTCTCAGATGTCATGGCTGAGCCAGAGGAGGATATGAGTAAGCATGGGCAGAAGGTGATACGGATTATGAAGGCGAACCCGATGAATATCGAGTTCAACGAGAGGAATATGCTGGATCTGGTGTTCATTCAGTTTGCTCTGGGTCTGAGCTATGCTCGGGCTGCCCTGATCGGGAAGGCGTGGACCCCACAATCTCCCAAAACTCCTGGAGAGTGAGATCTTGGGGCTCCGAGTTTTCGTCCATCCTGACAAACAGGGCGGGTCCGTTCAACTCGGGCATGTTCTGATTCTGCATGAGATCGAAGGGTGACTCGTCACACCTGAGTATGACAACATCGTGGTCAGGGTGTGCACCCTGGATGGTTGCGGTTCCCTTTAGGAGACGAGGGATGTCCTTGAGTTCCATCGTAACCTCTACGATGTGCCCCTCCTGTTCACACACTATGACTGCACTCCTGGCTGGAAAGTTTTCTGTGCGAAACATAGTAGAGAATTCCTTTACTATGAATGTTGCGTATGTTTTATGCGCCGATGGGGTCGAGCGCTTTACGAATGTCAAGGAGGCTGTTCAGCAGCAGCAGGTAAAAAATGTTTGCAAGTGATAAATGGCTTGGACCGACCACAAGTGGGCGTTTATTGTACTGATTCTCCTGGCATCCGTCGTGCTGACCGAGAAGCCCAGGGAGATGTATGAGAATGTCACGGGGAGTGCCAACAGGCGGAGGAAGTTTGACAACCAGCGGTTGCGCTTGGGGAGGACCCAGCACCCCCTGTTGGCTATGGGAAGCGCAATGTAAAAAATGTCCCGGCGCACCCAAGTATTCGGATATATAATAGTAAACACTAACTTGCTATATGGAGACCCAGAACCAGCACCCCGCTCGTGAGCACGTCCGCCAGCAGATCACCGCCCTGGGTAGTGAAGATGCCCCTCTGTCCCACGCCGTCTCGGTGAACCTCGAGAAGGCAATCTTCCTCTATGCCATCGAACGCTGCAAGGTGCGGATGTCCACCCCCAGCTGGGAAAACCCCAGCTTCCGCCACATCTACAAGCAGAAGTGGGTCACCATGAAGTCACTCCTCACCACCAAAGAGTGCCCACTGATGGATATGATCCAGACCAAGAAGATCAAGTCGTGGGAGGCGCCCAAGATGGGTCCGTGTGAGCTGTGGCCCAAGGGGCCCTATCACACCACCAGGGAGCAGCGCCGTATCCAGGATGCCCACAAGCAGGCACTGGCGCTAGAGGACAAGGAGGGGTATGTTGGTATGTTCAAGTGTGGCAAGTGCAAATCTATGAAAACGACCTACTACCAGATGCAGACCCGCAGTGCAGACGAGCCATTGACAACGTTCGTCACCTGCATGAACTGCAGCAACCGCTGGAGGTTCTGCTAAGCCTCCACCCCCAACTCAGCCATAATAGCGTCCCGCTCCTGTATAGCCTCCTCAAGCGTGTAATTCTCAATGTTCAGTGCTTTGTGCATATACTTCCTCCCAGTCTCCCTTGTCCCTGGTATCTCCACCTTGATTGCGTAGTATCTCGTCCCCTGTTGGTTGGTGTAGTCATTTATGTAAAGCGGTAAGCCCTTGTTGAGGACGTTGGTGTTGTTGCGAGCCTGGGCGGTTGGTGAAGCCCATCGGAGGTTCTCAGGGCGATTGTCCTTGGGGTCTCTGTTGATGTGGTCTACAGTATATGAGGGGGTTGGTTTGGGACCGTGGAATGTTGTGCATACCAGTATATGAACCCACTGAACGGAGTTCCCCACTCTCAAGTGAAATCGTCCGCTCTTATGAACGCATTGCTTCTTTATGCCCCCACGCTTCCCACCCCTGATTTGCCCCAGAGAGGAGGCTTCAAATAAGGGGTGTGATGGAATGGTGCGCCACTCCTCAGTAGCCATTTAGGTATGTATGAGGTTCATCTCTCTATGTGTTAGTTCGTAGGCATGTTCGTGAGTAGTCGAGGGTCGTTGTAGGCGGGTAACTTAAGCCACCACTTGGTGGCACCCAGGTCGGTCCATTGATCCCCAACAGATAGAATCATACGCATTCCCTTGCTCTGCTTGAGAGCATCCTTTGCGTCATCTTTCACCTCGGGTGGGCAGTACATGAGTACGTCTGGCACCACCCCCATCTGATGGAGTTGATTTACGGTCCACATCTGGTTCTGTGGGTCAGAGGGTCTAGCAGTAATAATCACTATAGAGTAGCCAAGCATGCGCGACGTGTAAAGAAGTTCAAGCATTGACTGAATCAACTCCCCTGTTGTCGGTCGCCACAACGTGTCGTCTATATCAAACATCACCGCATCACCATTCGCAATTTGCCTCTCTGCCAATCGCCGTTGCGACACCTTGGAGGCAGTCCACTCCATCATCTACTATACAACAATAAAGTTTTTCAACTCTATATAAGTACAGGGATGAGGTGGGAACTTCGATGCTCCTGTCAGGCAGAGAGTTCCCAACAGCGGTGCAAGCTGCGCCGTGTCAACAACCTCCCCACCTGTCACATCCACGCCTCCACCTGTCCCATATGTCTCATGTCTCTAGCCCAGCACGACGACACTGCGAAACTCTCTTGTGGTCACAGGTATCACACATCCTGCATATCGTACTGGATGGATAGGTCCAATCAATGCCCCTCGTGCCGAGGGAGTATCAGGTCAGGTGACTAGCTCCCAATCTTCGTCGATCGGTGCGGATTTTTTTGGAGCCATCAAGTAATGGACACTGAGGTGCCACAATGCATGGCTCGTACAACGAAGGGCCACCGCTGTAAGCTTAACGGTGGTTACACCAGCGACTGCTATGGGGTACAGACATCCGTTTGCAAGCGTCATGCCGGACAGAACGCCATTCATCAGTGGTCCCGCTTTACATACAATGAGCATGTTCCTTCTATAATCAAACAATATTTGGATTTCTACGAGAAGTGCGTGTACACCCACGGATTCCGCAAGATTCCGTCAATCTCGATAACCACCGAGTTGTTCAGGGACATGCCGGTGGAGTCGGAACCCGATGACATCGTGGTCAACTTTATGCAGAAGACGATGTCACACGAACCAGGTGAGGAGACCGATTGTGCCATTTGCATGGACAATCCACCTGGTAATATGTGCTCCCTCCACTGCAATCACAAGTTCTGCTACCCCTGTATCATGAACTGGGTTTTCACAAACCCCACTTGCCCCCTATGCCGTAAAAATATCTCTAGGAGTATTAAACCAAATGAAAGCTGAACAGATCATCATTGCTGCCCTTGTGGGTGTCCTGCTCTGCAAGTTGTTCACCCCCGAGGGGTACATGATGAAGAAGGAAAAGTACCGTCAATGTGGATGCGGCGCTTAAACTGATGTGAATATTTATATGCATGGAATGCCCCGTTTGTTATGAAGAATGCCACAATACGTGCACGCTTGTGTGCAAGCATCGCTTTTGCATGTCTTGTGTCAGGGAGTGGTGGGAACGGTCCCCCGAATCTCCAACATGCCCGATATGCCGCCGAAATCTCTACTTCAGGGGGATGCGCCACGTGGTAGGTGATTGGCAGCGGGAGGACTCTTATGACGAGGAGGAGCTGACTGATCTCTGCGAATTCCTTCTGAAGCTCCGCAGGTCCTTTGAACTCCCGTATGTCCTCCTGATCCCACCACCCGCTCCACCCCACACAGGGGAAAACCTCATCATATACTGGGACACACCAGAACTTTATAGTATCGTTCCTCGTCATCAGTTTAGAAGAATTATGCTAGAGCATAGTAAGGGATGCTACAAACTTTGAGGACTTGGGACTTTGCATTCCGCTTTGCGGCAAAGTCTCGTAGGGTGGATAAGAGTGATGCCCGTGCCAACCGCGAACTGGGTATGTGGACGAGAGAGAGGCTGATCGAGTTGGGACCAACGTTCGTGAAGTTGGGGCAGCTTGCCAGCACCCGGAGAGACCTGTATTCCCGGGAGTTCATCAATGAATTGGTGATTCTTCAGGATTCCGTGCCTCCAATGGAGCCGTGGGAAGTTGACGCTGTGCTGAGCGATGAGTTGGGAGGTAAGGTTGATGATATATTTGCAGACTTTGATAGAGATCCGTTCAAGTCTGCCAGCCTCGGTCAAGTGCATAAAGGGAAACTCCATTCGGGAGTAGATGTAGTCGTGAAACTCCAGCGCATCGGGGTGATGGAAAGCATATCTCGTGATGTAGATAACGTTACCGACATTCTCAAATTCTTCGAGTTTGTGGGGGTGGACACGGGACCCAAGTCCATCGAGCTGTTTGAGGAGGCTCGGGGATACCTGATGGAGGAACTGGACTACGTCAACGAGGCTAAGAATGCCAAAACATTCTACCAAAACTTCTACAAAACCCCGTGGGTCAGGATACCCCGTGTCTACACCAAGGTGCTGACACCCCGACTCATGATCATGGAGCGGGTGGACGGTGTGAAGGTTGTCGACGTTGCCGATCCCGACATGAGGGTCAAGGTGAGCCGTGCTCTCGTGACCAACTTTGTGGAGCAGATCATGTACTACGGCTTCTTCCACGGTGACCCCCACCCAGGGAACGTTGCACTGACCTCGGAAAATCAACTCGTGCTCTATGACTTTGGTCTCTGTGTCAAGATAGATCTCGATCTCAGGAATGGACTCATTGAACTGGCACCCAGCATCATCCAGAAAGATACCCCCGCTGTTGTGGAGGGGTTGGTTGGTCTGGGACTCATCCAGCCAACCGCTGATGTCACGGAGATTGTCGTATTCATCGATGCCGCTCTCGAGTATCTGGAGGAGATGAGCGGGAAGGAGTTCAATGCCAAGTTGGCACGGGACGAGTTGAGCAAGGGCTTGGCAGAGGACAAGCCGTTCCTGATACCATCCGACTTCCTGTTCCTGGCAAAGAGCTTCACGACGGTCGACGGGATCTGCAGCCAGCTGGACCCCAAGTTCAATTTCATGGGGTACATAGCACCCCTCATAGACATCAATGAGATCGTGGAGTCCCTGGACTTTGGGTCAATGACTCGGGGAGCCGTGGAGATGCCCGGCAACGTCCGTAGTATCAATGACACCGTGAAGAAGTTGGACCGTGGCAGGGCTAGGACGAAGCGCCAAATTGAGAGTACCAGGAGGGAGTTGAGGGACTTTCAATTCAGTGTTATCGCTGCAATTCTAGCCGATAACCTTCAGGATGTTCCTTTGATCCCGTGGTTGCTTGCAGCAGCGTCGGCTATTTTTGTGGTTAGGGGTGCTCGAGGGGGGTGATTAGTTGTCCTGACCCTCGAAATACCCGTCGATACTGGCATCGGGGACGATCTCAGGTTCGACCATCTGGTTTTCAGAGCTGGGTGCCTCACCCTCTCCATCATCATTGCGCCTCAGGAAGTCGCGGTGGAGGTCAAGGAGACCACCCATCCGCACACGCTCCTTCTTGCTGATATCACCCAGCTGGGTGCGGATCTTCTTGAGTTCGTCACCCCGCTCCCTCACCGCCTTCTGGCGCTTGTTGGGCTTCTTCGCCATTGCAACAGGACGGATAGTCGTGAGCATCATTGTTATTTGTTATCTACCGAGATATAAAGTTTCCCCTCTATACCTTGACAGGACACAACAATGTGTGGCATCATATGCCTTCACACAACCACCGAGAAACCCGCAGCCACCCTCAAGCACAGGGGTCCAGATGCCTTCGACGAGGTTCGGGTCGGCAACAGCACCCTCATGTTCTATCGCCTGGCAATCAATGACCTGTCCACATCTGGGATGCAGCCATTCGTGAACGGGGACCGAGCCATGGTGTGCAACGGGGAGATCTTCAATCACAAGGAGCTGGCAACGGGGTGTGAGGTGACCCAGAGTGACTGCGAGCCACTGTTCCACCTCCTGTGTAACCGTGAGTCTGATGACATATCTGATATCGTGAGGAGGGTCAGGGGGGAGTTTGCATTCGTGTTCGTGGACGGCGACAAGTTGTTTGTAGGGAGAGACCCCATGGGTGTACGCCCCCTCTTTCACTGCCGGACACTCGACGGGGGTCTTGCGTTTGCGTCGGAAGCAAAGGCGCTTGGAGGGGACGTGAACGTTTTCCCCCCTGGATACACATATGGTCCCTCGGATACTTGGAATAATTATTACAAACTTCGTGAGTGTCTGCCTTATCACCGTGGTACAGGTGGAATCCGAACGGAACTTGAGGAGGCGGTACGGATCCGAGTCGGAAACAGTGATCAGGCTGTTGGATTCCTCTTGTCAGGAGGACTTGACAGCAGCCTGGTGGCTGGAATCGCACGTACGTGGGTGAAGGGACCTCTCCGCACCTTCTCGATTGGTATGGAGGGGTCTCAGGACCTCAAGTACGCCCGGCAGGTTGCCAATCACCTGGGCGCCGACCACACCGAGGTGCTGTTCACGCCCCAGGAGTTGTGGGAGATCGTCCCGGATGCCATATGGAGCATGGAGACGTGGGATACCACCACCATCCGGGCGGGGACCCCGATGTGGTTTCTGGCTAGGTGGATATCCCAGAATACCGATATCAAGGTGGTCGTGTCGGGCGAGGGGGCTGACGAATTGTTTGGTGGGTACCTCTACTTCCACAATGCCCCCAACATCGGGGAGTTCCAGAATGAAACCTTGAGGCGCCTCGAGTACATCCATCAGTTTGACGGGTTGAGGGCAGATCGCTGCATCTCCGCCCACGGGCTGGAACTCAGGTGCCCCTTCCTGGATGACCGTCTGGTCTCCCTTGTGACTTCGCTGGACCCAGAACTCAAGTCCTGCATTGGTGGTGTCATAGAGAAGCAGGTGCTGCGGAAGGCGTTCGATGACCCAAACCCCATCATACCCCTGGATGTCCTGTGGAGGCAGAAGGAGGCATTCAGTGACGGGGTGGGTAATGGGTGGGTGGACTTCCTGAGGGAGCGAGGGGAGCACATTTATGACGTCATATTTGACAAACACTTTCCCAATCAGCGCCACCTGATCAACGAGAGGTGGATGCCCAAGTGGGTTCCGAACGCATCCGACCCTAGTGCCCGTGTGGAAAAATTGACTCTGAGACCTTAAGGTTTTGGGAATATTGATTAGTAAGCAATATGAACATATTCATACTTTCGTGGAACGTCAGACAATGTGCCGAGTGGTACTGCAATCAGCACATTGTTAAAATCCTGTTGGAGATTTGCCAGATGCTCTATACAGCCCACCACCACCACAGCCCTCCAGGGTGGGACGCAGACGCCCCTCTCACCCTGAAAGGCCAGCGGGGCTACAAGAAGGCGCACAGCAACCACCCGATGACCATGTGGATCCGCACCCACCCAGGGAACTACAGGTGGGCCGCCTCCCTGGGGGTTGCACTGGCTGTCGAGCACAACAAGAGGTTCGGAACCGTCCACGGGTGCTCCAAGCACATCATGTGGCTCAGTCGAAATGTCCCCGAGGGCTTTGGGTGCCACCGCAACCCCAACAGCACCTACGCCCGAGAGGGGTTCCCCGAGCGTGTGACACCACCACCCGAGTGTATGCCCAAGGAGTATCACCACCCCAACGTGGTCACCGCCTACCACCAGTATTATAGAGGTTCGAAGCTACAATTTGCTAGGTGGTCATGAAGATCCTATTCTTCTGCACACATTGCAATCAGGGTACGGGTTACGGGAAGTCTGCCGCCAAGGTCTGCAACTGGCTGTTGGCTAACGGACCCCCTGACCTCGAGTTGGTCTACTATGCCTTCCAGAACTACCCACACCAGGATATCAAGGATAGGTTCATTGATCCCCGCATCCGCTTCGTGGACGCATTGGAACTGGACTCGGAGTCTCCCAAGGGCTTCGGGGACAAGGGGATTGTCCCTACTTTTGAGAAGGAGAAGCCTGATGTGCTATTCATCTACAATGACATCGCGGTCATCACAGCAATCCTGCATCTTCTCGAGAGCCACCTCGATTCCACGAAGGTTGTGACCTTCATGGATATCGTGTACCCGTGGCAGGACGTGAGTCGCTTCAAGTATCTGAAGGACAGGATAGACCTGACCTTCACCTACACCAACTCGTGGAAGGAACACCTCGCCCGAGATCTCGGGTGGGACGATAGTAAGATCGATTACCTCCATCTGGGTGTTGACGAACCCAAGAGCAAGATGACCCAGGTGGAAGCCCTGCGGGATATGGGGTTGCCTGAGGATACGTGGATGGTTCTGAACATGAACCGCAACTCGTACCGCAAACAGTGGTGTGTGTCCATCAAGGCGTGGGTGGACTTCTGGGTCAGGGCGGGGAAGCCAGAACGGGTCAAGCTGTTCATTGGCGGGGTCCTCAAGTCTGATGACGGGTACGACATCCGTGAGTTGATCACGGTTGAGTGTATGAAGCACAATTTGGATGAACAGGTTGTTCTGGATAATCACATCTTCCAGAACCCCTGGCCCCTCCACGCCTCCGACGAGTACGTGGAGAAGGTGATGGCAGCCTCTGCAGTGGGCATCAACACCTGTTGTGGCGAGGGCTATGGGATGACCAACATGGAGCATGCACTCTTTGGGAAGCCTCAGGTGGTCTCGGGGGTCCCGTCGGTCAAGGAGGTTCTGGGTGACGTGGCAATGGTGGTGGAGCCCGCGGTCTGGACGACCGTTAGCAAGTTTGAGAGCCATGGGGGTGAGATTGCTATGCACGACTACAAGCCGTACTCTGACGCCCTGTACCACCTGTACACCCAGGGGTTCTCGGGGGGACAGAGGTATGTGGATCACGTCAGGGCTCATGGGGATTGGGAAACGAATCTAAAACCGCTCCAAAAAGTTCTGGATATGTTGTAAGTGTCGAATGTTCATAGCCCATCGGGGTGTGTGGGGTCCCCGCTTCCAAAACAGGGTGGAGCATATCGTGGCAGCTCACCGCAAGGTGGGTGCAGTGGAGGTTGATATCAGGTACAACTCTCATCGGAAGCTGGTGTTGTGCCACGACTGGTCTCGCAGGGATCAATACCACAACGAATCTTTATCCAGTTTGGTTGAGTGCGAGGAGCCTATGAGGATCGTGTTGGACATGAAGCCTCGGGGGGCTGATGAGGCAATCTCCATGGCTGGTGAGGTGTGTCGATCACCTGATGTCCATCAGTACCAAGTGGTCCGTGGGTCTCATATCATCTGGTATGTTTGCTGACCTCCCACAGGTTGACTTTGTGAGCCTCGACCACGAGTGTGCCGATGAGCACGACATCCAGCACCTGAGATCCAATGATATCCGGGTGTATCTGTGGAATGCCGATATGTGGGGGACCTACCCAGAGGTGGATGGGCTGATTAAAAATTATGTCTATGCGGACTTAAGGTGTATGGAAGATATAGGTAAAGAACCATCACTCGATGACTTCTACTATCCAGATGGACTCCTCGGTGTGGCAGGAACTCCCCAACGACCTCCAGTGGGTCGTGAGGGGGATGCGCACCCAACTCATGTTGAATGAGCACCCAGACCTCCTGATGACCCACAAGTATGGTACCTGCTACTGCTGCGGTGGGTGGGCAGATATCAGTGGTCACAAGTGGTGGGACGGCATGTCTTACAACTTCTGCGGCTCTTGCGAGGAGGGTCAGTTCAAAGATCTGGACATGGAGACCCGTGTCATGTACTGCAACGCTTGGGGTGGCAACGACCCCCAGCGTTGGAGCAGGATGTACCACACTGCCATTGCCCCCGAGGTGGAGGATACCGCCTGGGATGATTTCTGGGAGGAACGCTTCGAGGGTATGAAGCCCGAGGAGGTTCGCAGCCGATTTGACACCTGGGAGGTGCGGATGGCAGAGGCGGCCCAGCGCTACCAGGACGACTGGCTGGGGCTGGCACCCCCGACTCCCCCGGGTAACGGGTACGCTTTCGAGTGGCCCGATACCGATGAGGATGAGGATGTGGAGTCTTAACTCCGCCACCGTTTTTTTTTTAAAACCCGTGTGGCGACAAAAAATGTCCTAGCGACGCCAAGTGTTCAGGTTGCTTAGGGTATATAGGACCATGTTCAGTCGTTGGACAGCCGCTGCACCGCCCCCCGAGCCCCAGACATGCAGCGTGGGGTGCCAAACGGACCCGCCAAAGCCCCCGAGTCTTGAGGATACCGTCGTCGCTATGATGATGTTCCTTGTACTGGCTCTGCTGATCCGCTTTTCGTAAAGCACACCCCACACACCCAATGACCACCGGGTATACCCATGAGAATATGGACTCTCTGACGACACCGTTGGCACGTCTGGAAGTCTAATGGCATGGGACATATCCTCCCCCACTTTTTTAAAACCCCCTGGGTGGACAAAAAATGTTCCTAGCACTCCAAGCATCCCCCTGGGTAATGTAAACAAGCACACAATGGTTCTTACCGAGGATACCGGCAAACAGCTCGAGATGGCAATCTGCCTCGCCTACAACACCCCCTACGTGGGGAAGTACAAGTATGGGATGGAGGAGCCCGAGCGCCTCGCCACCCGCCTCCGCGACCTCCTGCCTCCTCTGGAGGGTGTCTACCACTCTGCAGAGAAGGGTGCAGTCTACGACTTCACAGCCCCTGGTGACCACCACCTCAGCGCCAAGAGCACCAAGAAGACGGGTGCCAAGGTGGCTCCCCAGCAGGTGGGGCAGGCATCCGTTCCCACCTTCTGCGATCGGATGAGTATCACCCAGATGGAACCCGACCAGCTGAAGTCCTACCTCCAGGAGAACATCGAGAGCCTCCTTGCCAAGTTCGAGGAGTGCACCTTCGACTGCCCCATCCTATTCTTCGACAAGCAGAAGGACTCTCTGCGCTACATAAAGAGGGAGTCCAACTTCAGGTGGGCGGGGCGCACCTTCACCTGGACGAAGTCCGCTGACCAGTGGGCCAACTCCAGCACCCTCAAGGTGGATGGGGTGTCCGTGATGGAGATCCAGTTCCACACGACCCGCAAGAATATGGCGTGCCGGTGGTGCTTCGAGAATGTCCTCTCACTCCAGAGCGAGCATCTGAGTGTAGTACTCGCTTGAGACCTCTGACCCCTTGCAGATGCGACCGGTCCTCTTGCAGGCTCGGAGGGTCGTTCCGGATCCGAGGAACGGGTCGACCACAACGTCTCCCTCGTTGCTGTGCTTCTGGATCAACTCCTCGAACAGAGCGGTGCTCTTTTGGGTGGGGTGAAACCGCTCCTTCCCACCCTGCAGGGGGAACTGGTAGATCCCGTTGTCGTACTTGGAGTTGAAGGTGGGCTTGGACTTCTTGGTGGCGACCAGAGCCATCTCCCTGCAGTTGGTCAGGTAGTTGGTCTTGGAGTTCAGGGGCTGCGGGTTGGTCTTGATCCACTCGATATATCTGACCTGCTTGAACTTGTGGCGCTCCAGCATCTCCTTGAGGGGTGTGATCTTCCAGATGTCGAACCATACTATGAGGGTCCCACCGTCCCTCAACTTCTTGTGGAACTTCTGGACGAACTGGTCCAGATCCTCCATCGTGAAGTTGGAGTCCCAGTCACCATATTGGGTCTTGACGGCATACTTCTTGCCGTAGATGTTCCCATACTTGATGTAGTTCTCCCGCCACTTGGGGTCATCCTTGAGTTCCCGCCCCTCCCTGTAGGTCTGCCACTCCTCGGGGGTCTTGGCGTCTCCCCCTTCACCGTTGTGCACCTGATCCCACAACACATTCATCCCAGTATCCCGTGAGGTGATATATGGGGGATCTGTGAGGACGAGGTCGACCGACCCATCCTCCAGGGTCTCGAGGAACTCGAGTCCCTCACAGTTTCTGACGTCCATTTGTAAAATATGTCCCGAAAACCTTAAGTATCCCACTGGTTAAGGGTATATAAACACAACTCACCAATGGCACACGGTACCTACACCCACACCAACAAGACGATCATCGAGCTGATCAACCTCGTGGAGGATAACGCCATCAACCTCAACCCGTCATACCAGAGAGACGATGCATGGAATTGTGAGATGAGGAAGGAAATGATCGACACAGTGATCAACAAGCATATGCCCATCCCAAGCGTCTACTTGGTCGTGGAGGACCTCCGCACCCACCCTGAGAGGGATTACCGTTACGAATGTCTTGACGGGCGCAACCGACTCAAAACCCTGTGGATGTTTGTGAAGGGCGAGTTCCAAGTCATACTGGACACTGACGGGGTGGCATATTTCTACGAGGACCTCGACCAGCGAATCCAGGACACCTTCAAGTCTACAATGATACCCGTCGCTCTCCTCGAAAACTACACGCAGACTCAGAGGGAAGATTACTTCCAGCGGCTGCAGAATGGCAAACCCCTTAAGCCGGCGCAGATCATCAGACTCGGTGGAGATAAGCACCCCGTGATATTCAGCGTGAACGCCGTCAGGGCGGCGAACAAGGAACGAATCGAAAAGTTTACTAAAATCAAGGACGAAGGAGACATCCCCCTGATATACAACCTAGCTGAGATATGCTTGGGTGGGGTGACCGTAGGGGCATCCTCCCTTGATGTGTTCAAGAAGTGGGCACAGGGAAAGACGAATGAACTCGGGGTTGATTATCCTACAATGGAGCGTCAGCTCACCAGGGTGATCAGGTACATAAGCGACCTCGTCGATCAGGAGAGCCTGACGAAGATCGTATCGAGTGGGCATCGCCTGTATATCGTCTCTGATCTGGCATACATCTTCGTCACGAGGGGGTACAACAGCCCCGACCCGAAGAAGGTTGCTCAGTTCGTGCTGGACTTCCTCAAGTCGGTCAAGAAGGGTGGGTGCCCCAACCCCATGCCAGGGGTCATCGAATACAGAGACGCCATCTACAACTGCAAGTCTACCTCGGTGCGAATGAGGCAAGATGCGTGCATGACCCGCCGTGTCATCCTCGAGAGGGTCCTCTAGCCTCCCCTTAGCCCCCCTGCGTGTTTTTTAAAACCCCCTCGGCACACAAAAAATGTCTCACACACCCCAAGCATCCCACTGGTTGAGGGTATATAAGCACCCAGTCCAGTTGCCCACAGCACCCATGGCATTCCAGTTGGCTGCCACCCCCCTGACGCACTTGAAAAGGTCTTGGTGGTCTTGAGGAGACCACGAACCTTTAGTGTATCCCGTGAACGTCTCGCAGTATGGTGGGTCCATATATACCCAGTCTCC
>Ga0181408_1000216_pt1 | contig 18383 bp, 19 predicted proteins | sample 31SPOviralmetaG_FD_130137 | JGI IMG/M metagenome (GOLD analysis project Ga0181408, IMG submission 130137) | Marine viral communities from the oligotrophic San Pedro Time Series (SPOT) site, San Pedro Channel, CA, USA - 31 SPOT_SRF_2012-02-16 | ecosystem: Environmental > Aquatic > Marine > Strait...
ATATAAACATTTGAATGAAGGTGGAGATCCAAGATATGAAGTAGAACATAATCCGAGATATTATCAAAAAATTATAGAAAGATATAAAAAAGTATATTACAAATATATTACAAGTAAAAGTGTTGCTAATGATTATGTTATTATTCCAACCAAATAATATCTCTTGGTAGATTCATTTTATAACAATAATAAAAACAATCAAAATTACAATCACTTTTATAATTTTCGGGAATTTCTCCATCTATTAATTTTTTAAACTGAATTCTTTTCCTTGGTATTATGATTTGTAATCTTTCATCTGTATTTTTAAAGTTTTCTCTCAAATAAGATGTGTGAATTTTTGGAGAGGGCATGATTAAAATAAAAGGTTTATCTAATTCTTTTAATCTATTGATAATCTCTTTTGATTGAGAAAAAGGTGGATTACTTACTAATATATCTCCTTCATTACTTTCAAAAAAATCATTATCATTATGAATGACTTTAAAACCAAGTTCTTGTAAATATTCTCCACTTTTACCATCACCCATAAATGCTTCCCATATAACTTTATCTTTTGGTATGTATTGTTGTATATTTTCCCACGCATATTTAGGGGTCATATAATCATCGTGCTTTGAAAATGTTTTTGTGTGAAATCCAGCCATATTTATAATAATAAATATATATTTATTTATCTTAAATAATCCACATTAAAAAGTGGTTAGGGTAAATATTGAAAAAGTGGTTAGGGTAAAATCTTTTCTCGGCACATTTTGAAACCCACTCATCAAAATAAAATAAATCGAACATCTACCCCAACCACTTTTTTATTTTCTTTGTCTAATATGAAAACATACAACACTTTTAGCTGTAAGTGCAGTACATAATGTTTCATTTTCATAAACAAAATCAACATCAAAACTATTAATAAGTATTTCATCAGTATTATTTAGTGCTAAATATGTCTTTTCGTGTGGTTCAAAATATAAACCTCCAGTTTCATTACCACTATTATCAAAACGAGGTAGGTGTGCTACTATCTTTGAAGTTGTCCCTTGTCGAGCATTAACAGAGGTTTGAGTGAAATTATTTAATCGAATAAATAATGAAATATTACTAATCAATTTTGGAACACTAGCACTTTTATTTGTAGTGATTAATTTAGATGTTGCTACCGGTTCGCTCACTCCTTGCCCTTCAAAACCTAATAGACGAGATGAAGAGCATTCATTCGTGCTATCACGATAAGCAACACTTTTAACAGTAATAAAAACACTACTATAATTGTCCATACCTTTACTATCTATGCCTTGAGGTGCTAATACTGTAACAAAATTAGCATCATTCCATGGTCTCTTCTCTAATGCTAAACATAGTGCAGTTTGGTTATTTTCTTGCGACCAACCCCACCAATCATAATCACTATATCTAGTATCAGTATAAATAGGATAATTAGGATAATGTGTAATAGAATCTACTGAAAGAGATTTACCACCAGCAGCACCACCACTAGCAGCACAGACGGGATACATCGCCCATTCAGTAGCATTAACAGCATTTAAATGCTCGTTTTTAGTAGCACCCGCTGCTTTAAGAGTTGTATAATCAGCAAGTATATAATATTTTTTATCAGTAGAGTGATAAACCTCGATTTTCATTAATTCATTATTTAATGTAAATTTAACATTTTCATAATCGTCGGCATCACCAAGATTAGGGAAGTTAGTGTTATGACCTCCATAATAAATTATCTCATTCATGTAAATTCCATTAGCACCAAAGTTAGTCCCCGCTGCTCTGCTATCAGTTCCCGACTGAAATACACGAAGTTTTCCCTCAACACGACATACAGCAAAATCAGCATATCTATATTGACCTTCTTTTAATCTCCCCGTTACAATTGTACCTTTAATTCTACTAAAATCAAAATATGCTGGGAGATATGCGTAGTCAGCACCACCAATATCTATAGGTTCATTAATTCTAGATAAACCACACATCCAAGGTCCAGTATTAGCACCAGCAATCGAATAAATTACTTCACCTCCATTTTGAGCGATTGGATATTCTCTATTCTGCACATAAAAACCCGCTTTATCGGTAGATGTTACAACACCCGCTGCTTGTGTAAAATTATATGAATTATTTTTAGATATATCACTCCAAGTAATATTAGCAGCACCGAGAGTCGTTAAAGCAGCGTCTTCTTGTGTAGATACAAATGTAAAACCTTTAAACTGTAAAGATGTGCTATCATATTCCGGAGTTACCTTAATTGAACTTTCAAAACTAGCACCCTTCGTTCTAATTAAACTGGGGTGAAAAGCACACGCGTCCACTCCTTTTTGTAGATCAGCAGTCATATCTTCAATATTTCTTTCATTTCTACCACCAGCACCAAAAGCTTCACCCGCACCAACAACACCTCTAAAAGGTTGAGTAGTGCTACTATCAAGGTCTTCTATTTCTTCACCAGCAGCAATTTTTGTTGCATCAGTTCCAATAGGAGTACCAAAATAATGACAGAAATCGGCATTAGTTCTATCTAAAACAAATAGACCATTTTTATTAATTTTAGCACTTTGTAAAGCTATTTCACTATTAGGTGGTATTCTCATAGTATTAAGTAATCTATTTTGATAGGAGTAAGGTTTAAAAGCATCACTAAACTCGGGATTGTTTTCTTGGGCAACATTAGAGGTAATCACTAAACTCATTTTATAATAAAATAATATATTTTTTTTATCAAAATAAAATTAATAAATATATTATTATATATGACTAAAAAATCAAAGAAAGTTAAAAATGTAAAGGTAAAACCGATAACTAATCATGATGAAATACAAATCGATATAAAAAAAATATTAGATCAAGAAAAAAAAATAAAACCCGAAAAAATATTCGAAGGTTTTAAAACTAAAACTAAAACAAAAAATAAAAAGAAATATTAAATTTATTCAATATCACATTCATCATCACTACTATCATATTCAACAGCATTCCATTCATCTTCATCATCCTCATCATAATTATAATTATATTGTTGTTTTTCATTCCATTTATTTCTTGCATCTTCTAATGATGGTAGAAATACAAACATTTTTCTTTGTTTTTTATATTGGATTCTTTTTTCATCATATAAATCACAAATACAGTGTTTTTCTATATCTCTCCAAAAACTACTATTATCATACTTTCTACTATTATATGTTTGTCTATCATAACAACTAAACAACCATTCTTTTTCATAAACAACCTTTTTTTCTTTTTTCCTATTTTTAACTGTATAACCATATGTGGTAGTATTATATTCACCCACAACTTCTAAAGTTTTATTCCATTCAATAAAATTATCGCCAAATTGAAAACCACCTTTTCTCAAAACACTATTCCACCATACTTTAGGACTATTCCAATTGCGTTCGACTTGGTCTTGTAATAATTTTGTTTTCTTAAACATTCGTGCTTTAAAATTAGAAATATCACGATTGTATAAAATATTTGCGAATGCTTCACAAGATACATTTTCTATTTCTGTGAAATATTCTTCACTTTCTTTTGTTGTTCGTCCAGCCTTAGCATTATCAAGTTCTAAACAATAATGTCTTCTATCATCTTCTGTTGTACCAGCAAACCAATCATTATTAGTTGTAATAATATAATTTGCATAACAATCAATAACATAATTTTCTTTATTCTTTTTATTAATTGTTTGTTTGGTTTCAGTAACTTTATTTTTAATTATACCTTCCATTTTTTTATCACCACCCCAAAATGCTTCATCAAGATTAATTAATATCTTACCTTCTAATTGTCCGTTAAAATCACCAAATAAAAAGTTTGCATTACTGTTTTGTGCATAATGTGTATCACCAATAATATTACCTAATTTTTTTAGTACAATACCTTTACCACCACCTTGTTCACTCTTTAAAGCTAAAACTACTCCAGTTTTTTCATAAGGTTTTTGTAATATGTGTGCAAAATAATTCATAATATAATTATAACTTTCATCATCACCTTTACACCAAATATTTTTGATATGATCCAAAAGTGGCTTTGCTTCAATTTCATCATATTTTTTAGAATCTTCTTTACTAACTTTATAACCATTCCAAAGATTAAATATATCTTCATTTTTTCTATCTCTTGGGTCAAATCCAATTTCCATTACTTCTTTTCTATCACTCCATTCACACCACAATTTAAAAGGGTCTATATTAATTGTTTTCTTTTTTTCATCATCATCATCATCATCATCATCTTCAATATAAGTAAAACTAAATTTTTCTTTTAAAAAATGATCTTTTGTTTTCATGGTATTTTTACAATACCAACACGGTATAGAAACTGTTTCATCAATTGTTATTCCATCAAGTTTATATTTTTTAATAATCTTTTTATCAAGTATAATATATTCACCAGTTATTCTTACAAAAATTAATCTATTATTCATTTCTTTTAACATTTCTTTTTTTGCATTCTTAATACCTTTACCATATTTAATATCAACTAAATTATCAGTAAATATTTGTTGTAATGTTTTCTTTTTTTGAGGTTGATATTTAGTTTTTAAATTTCTTAAAAAAGTTAATCCAAGTTTATTACCAGTTCTTTTTTTCCATCTTTTCCAATTACTTTTGATTAAATCAAAATCATAATTTTCTTTATCTTTTTTACTCCAATTAAGATATAAACCACTTCCAATATTATCACCTTCAGTAACATTACATACAGCCATACCAATTTTAATCCATATATCATATTCATAACATTCTGCTGGTAATATATCGAGAATAGATTTTATTTCACCAACATCATAAGTATTTGGGATTGATTCAAAAACCATTTCATCATTATTAGGTTTAGGTGAAACTGGTGGACTACTTGGTGGTGAATTTTTAAAATTCATTTTATTACAATCAAAATATTTCTTAATATCAGTCCAATCATATTCTTTAATTGTTCCTGTAATAATTCTATCTTTAGTTTCCCATATATTATTTTTCTTAATTAAATCAACATCTATATCTTGATTGATATGAATTTTTTGTTGATTAGAGTATTTATCAATATTCTTAATTTTAATATAATAATGAGATCCTTTCTTTGTATTAGTAAAAGCTACATTATCATTATTTAGTAATTCATAAAATTCACAATTTACTTCATGTGTATCATAATCAACAACATATAAATCCGGTACATATTTTACAGCAAGTGATAAAGTATTATGTGATTGATTACCACGATTTTTTTTAATATCATCAATACTTAAATTATTCTTTTCACCAGTTGGGATTTTACCTCCCTTACTATTATAAGTAATATTAATATATCTGTAATATGCTTTATTGTCGTTATCTTTTTCAATAGATTTAAAAAAGGTTTCAACATCCATCTTTGATATATTATGGCTCATATTATTATTCTTAATATTATTTATCAAATTGTTTTTAAGTGTTTTTTTTCTATTCATTTATACTTTAACATAGAAAATAATTTTGATGAATTAACGCAAAATTAAATACTTAAATATCTAAAAAATATAATAACTTAAATATAATCTTTAATTATACTTAAAATAATAGATAAATAGAGTATATAATCATTAATTATACCATTATTACTACTTAAAGAAGTAATAATTTTAAAATATATACTCTTTAAACCCTTATTATACTACTTAAAGAGGTATAATAATAGATTATAGACATAATAATAGATAATTAATATATATTTTATCTATATTATATTATAAATGAATAGAAAAAACTACTTAAAGATAATTTATTTTATATATATAAGATAATAGAAAATAAAAACAAAAAATTTGAAATTTTATTATTAAATTTGTAGTATCAAAAAAAAAAGAGCAATTATGATTACTGAGAGTTTTGAAATCTTTTGTGATAGATATCATAAGAAACAGCATCTACCGGATGACCTTATAACATACATTATGAATATGAATACCTTACAAATAAAAGAAGAACATAAAGAAAAACATAAACAATTATTTATGAATGATTTTATTAGATTTATGGATGTTATATTATCTAATTTGGAATATGTGATAGATCCAGAAGGCGATGATGGCTGGACTGATAATTGTATAATAGAATATACACTTGAAAATAGAATGGAAGACGGTGGATTTGAAGTATGGATGTATGAAAGATGGGATCTTAATTTAAAATTATACAAAGATGAAGATGGAATTGAATATAATTCTCTTTATTATGCTCTCTTTGATTATTCAAAATAATAATTACTAAAATATTTAAAGTTAATTTCTATTATATTATATAGATAAAATGATATATAACGGATCTAATGGATCACTTAACTTATATTATAAAGGATTACTTATTAGTTCATTTGCATTAACTAAAAATAAAACATTTGATAGATATGAATATCAAGGAGAATATATAATATTAGAATCTATGAAACAAGGATTTAAAATAAAACAAATTACAATTACATTAATTAATTTTTGCGATTTAATATATTATAGGAAAAATAAAAAACAATCTATAAGAAGAAGCGACCATGAATTTTTCATATCTTGTTTATTTGGATTACTTAAACTTAAGATAATAGATAATGATGAATCTAATGGTTATTTAATTTGTCCTAAAAAGAAAAATGTTTAATACTTTTTTTTTGTATATCTTTCGTAATTCTTTCTTGTATTTATTGCAGCTTGTCTTGTCTTAAATTCTTTATTAACAAATTTCTTTTTATCGAGGTTATACAACTTAAACTTATCACCTTCTTTAATTATTTTCCACGGCATTTATATTATCTAATAGATTTTTTAATGGTTTGATATTTTTTTGCTCTATATCAACACAATCAGTAAATTCATCTTTACCTCTATCACATCTTCCTCTTTTACATATTTTATATTCAGTACTTTTATGTTCCCAACCATATATACCATCATTACATTTCCATAAATAAAATATTCTTAAAAGAGGACATTTCTTTAATATTTCATCTCCTTTTATTAATTTGTTATTACCAAAAAATAATGATGGGTGTTTATCATGATTAATTCTTCTTGTCTTTACTTCAATAATATAATCTTCATTATATTTATCGAACTCGTAATATTGTCCCATCTCGGGATTTTTTCTTGATCTTAATAATGTACCAAATTGCTCTTCTAAAATACTATGTATTTCTTCTTCACTTTTAAATCCAAAGTTTAAATCATTATTTTTAATGTTATTCATTTATAGTATAACATTAGATTTTAATTTTAATAAAAAAGAGCAATTTAATTTAATCTTTCAACTGCTCCATCAAATATATCTTTATCTTTTTCAATACCAATAAATTTTCTATTCATATTCTTACAAGCAACTCCAGTTGAACCACTTCCCATTGTAGGATCAAGAACTACATCTCCTTCTTTAGAATAATATTTTAAAATCCATTCCATTAATGCAACTGGTTTTTCGGTTGAATGTTTTCCTTTTGTTGATTTAATTTCTAACATTGAATTTGGTAGTGGTGGGTCGTAAAATTTTCCACGATAATTGTTTCTTGTTCCATCATCATTTGCTGGTTGATTTATTTTTACATCTCCATATAAAGTGTCTTTTAATTTTATTTCCATCATTTCGGGTTGCTCTTTAACAATTGATACTGGTAGTGGTGGGTCGTATTTTTGTTGATGGTCTTTTTTATCTTTACTTATTTTTATTCTTCCTTCTTTACCTCCGCCATAAGTATTTTTATTAACATCATATTTACATAATTCTTCTTTAACAATTGATACTGGTAGTGGTGGGTCGTAATTAGTTCCATGAACATTTCCAATAGTTCCTCCTTTCATATCTCCATATAAATCTCTATCTTTACATTTAGATATTTGTGTTTTTTCTTCTTTAACAACTGATACTGGTAGTGGTGGATCATAACCTTTAACACCATTATTATAATAACTAAATTTACCATAACATTCATTACCTTTATCCCCAAGAGTTTGCCCTTCTGCTATTTCTTCTTTAATAACTGAATTTGGTAGTGGTGGTTCATAACTCTTCCTTTCACTTTTTACATTATCGCCGTAAATATGATCTCCTTTTTTTACTGGTGGTCTTGGTTTTAAAAACTTATGAGTATGAGAACTTAAATCATAAAAAGGAAGTTTTTCATAAAAAACATATATCATCTCGTGCTTTCTCATCGGCATCTTCTTTGCTGATAAGAATCCAGCTGGTGAACTCTTGACCCATACTATATCATATCTAAAATGACATTTCTTCGGTGCTGATGTAATTAGTTCAACACCAAATTTAGTTGTTGTTGTGAAAAATATTGGAGTATGTAATTTCTTAATTCTCATGATTTCTTTCCAAAATAATTCTAAGTCTATTTTACAATCCCACTTACAGCTCGTTTGTCCATAAGGTAAATCACAGAATATTAAATCAATTGAATCATCTTTTAAATCTTTCATTTTTTCCAAACAATCTCCATTAAATATTTCCATATATTATGTATTAGAAATTAAAAAGAGCAATTTTAATCAAAACTTATGATAAATGGATTTTGTTTTGTTTTATGTTTTACTTGTAGATTATATATGTATTGTTTTTTTATTATTTTATTTTGATTTATTTCTTCTTCTATTTCTTCACTAATTATTGGATTGATATGATTCTTACAATAAACACTTAAATTATAAAATCTACAAGCTCTTCGTACACTTGGTAAATCACCCCACATATAAATTTTCATAATATCATCATAAGGATCATTTTGATTTTCATATGGTTCACTATCAAATATATAATTATTTTTCGCCCACTTGATTATCTTTTTAGCATTAAACATAATATCTTTTTTTTTTTGTCTTGTTGGTCTTTGTTTTTTTGATGGATTTTTTAAATGCTCTTTTAATTCAGTACAATTCTTAATTTTATCATTATATATTACATTTTCAATATATTTATCAACATTACTTACTATTCTACCTTTAGTTAATTCATCATCAATTATTACTCCAAGTTTTGTAAATAAATTAATTAAGTCTTTCTTTGAATGCGACTTATCAATAATCATTTTTTTATAATATATATATATTATTTTTATTTTATCTTATATACTTAAAGATGCCATATCAAACTGGAGAACTTAAAGGAAAATTAACAACACCGGAAATAAGAAAACTAATAAAAGCCCATAATGTATTAGTGTCTATTAAAATACCAAAAGGTGCTAAAAGAGATGATATTATTGCTCTTATTAAAAAAAATGGATATGAAATAAATCATGAAAAACAAGCACTTATACCAAAGGTTGAAATGAAAAGAAAACCAAAAGTAGATATGAAGAAAGCAGATAAAGTATTACCTAAACCAAAAACTAAAGAAGAAAAAGCAGCATCTAAGAAAGTAAGAGATCAAAAGAAGAAAGAGAAAGAAGATAAAATTAAAGCAGAAGGAGTTAAACAAGGAGCAGCACTTCAAAGAGTTATAGCAAAAAGAAAGAAAAATACTACATCAAAGAAAGAAGATGAAGTAAGACCAAAAAGTAAAATAGGGAGACCAAGAGTTGATCCAACAAAAATAAAAGTGATTAAACCAAAGAAAAAAGAAATGCATAGAAAAAAAATACTTAAAAATAAAAATATAAGTAATAATAAAAAGGATATGGATTTTAAAATTGGAGATACATACTCATTCAAAATTAAAACTAAAGAGTTTATAGGAATAGCTACAAAAATAAATGATAAAAGTGTTACTATGTTATTAAGATGGGTTAATGATAACACTATCAAAAAACCAATTAAAAAAGAAGATATTATTGAAAGAGTCGGTGGAACTGATTATGATGAAGATTTAATGGAAAGATATAAGGGTATAAGATAAATAATTATTCATCTTTAGATTTCTTAACATAAGTATCTAATGCAACTTGCTTACTATGTCCCATTACTTTATTATCTTTCTCCAACTCTTCTTTCATATTACCATATTTAGAACTTAAATATATTTTTCTTAAAAGAGTAGTACTTATTTTTTTCTTCATGTATTTTTCACTATATTTAAGTAATACCTTACTTAATTCTATTCTAGTTAATGGTTTACCAGTTGATGTCTTAAATAAAACTCCCATACCATTCATCTTCAAATAATATCTTAATATCTTTCTTAAATTTGGATCTTCAATTGGTAAATCCAATTCCTCATACTTTTTCGCAGTTTTATATTTATTCAATACAAAATATATTTTACCTTTAGATGGTATAACTAAATAGTTATTTTCTTTCTTTTCTTGATCACTTAATTTCTTATATTGTGCTTGATTTATTGCTTCCATACCAGCAACATCATTTCTAAAAGGCATTCTCGCATATATATTAAATAGTGTATAAGCTTGTAATAATTGCATTTCTTTTTTAGAAATATTATCTTTGCTCTTTTTTTTTAAAGGTTTTAATTCATCAGCCATCTTATTTATCATCTCATAAACCTCTTCTATTGTAGAAAAGTTCTTACTTTGTTTTTCACTTATAACACCGCTCTTTTGCTCCTCACTATATTTATCATTTAATTCATCTCTTAATTTTCCATATTCTTCTAATAAATCATCATATTTCTCCTTATCATTAAGTGCCATTAATAGTACAACTACAGCATTTAATATATTGCGTTGACTTAAATAATGGAGATCACTTAATTTATTCATAACATCTTCGGGTTTCTTTAAAAAGTCATAATTATCAGTATCATATATTTTTTTGAGTTTCTTGAGATTAACTACATATTGTTTTACTGTATTTGGTTTTAAATTAGGGCGAGATTTAGAAATATCTTCAGTTGGATTTTTACTATCAATAGACATATTTATAATATAATAATAGATTATTTTTATATTATAAAAAACAAAAAAAATAGATATTTTTATTTATGCGAAGTAGCAATTAAATCTTCCATTCTCAATAGTAGCAACCTTAAGCAATTCGATATAAACACGGAGAGTATAAGTATCATCACTTAAACCGGTTGCTTTGTAGATGAGATCAATACCTTTATTATTAACTCTTTCACCTTTATTAGGTCTAACAGAATTCCATCTAAATAATGTTTCTATACCAACAGTTTTAGATGCTTGTGCGTGTCCTTCTAATGTTTCGGCAGTAATACTACTTGTTCCCGAACGCTTCACAATTTCATCATGAGTAAGCATAGGTACAGCACCTTCAGCAGCTTGAGTAGTAGCAAACTGAAGTGCCGAGTTTTTACGATCAACACTAAACTCGAATCTATCATTATATAATAGATTGTATTCTAATCCATTATCACCAAAGGCGGATGTACCATTAACTAAAGATTTTGCTACAAAGTTATTATTCGCTTGGAGACCAAAAATTGCCTTGGTGCAAAGACGACCATTACCACCAATTGGTAATGTTAGATTAGCAAAGTCATTAATATCGGTACCACCCGGACCCGCACCCGCTTCAAACTTACCAGTCCTTTTAGTAAGACGGTAGTCAGCATACTGAAAAGTTAGTTTAGGATTCTGCTGGGCGTATTTCTCCATAATATCACCATCATATGTAATACTATCATAAATTAATTTACATTCATTTTGGTTAACATCAAATGATAATGTATCAGCATCGCCATTATTTACACAGCACCTTTGAGATTTAACAGCACCCGATAGAGAAGATGTGGCATCTACAAAAGTTAAATCAATATGGACTTCATCATCTAATAGTTGGCATGGAAGTTGATTGAATTTAAGGAATGGAAACAAATCACTTAAATAGACAGAATAAACTGGTGCTTCACTAATAGTTTGTGCAGATGTACCATCTTGCTCCATAAATGGTAGTAATTCAAAAGTACCAGCACCACCAGCAGCGGGAACAACTGAATTTCTCCCAATATCTATACCAATTCTTTTAGCAGAGTTAGGAGGTTTGTCCGTAGTATTTTCAGTGCGGTCATCATATACTGGCATATGAGATATACATCTTTGAGATAAAAACTGCTCTCTTTCTTTGTTATCTTCATTAGAAATAAACATAGATTGATATGCATGGAATTGGTTGTAGTCATCTACCGAGCAAACTGTTTGATTGCCAATCGTAAGCTGAGCGTTTTGGATTAACTGAGATACACCAACATTTAATGGATAGAAACCTTTAGCTACTCCAGCTTGAGGAGTTAACGCAAGAGTTATTTTAGAATTTGAATGTAGGAATCCAGCGACTCTTGACAATGTGAATCTAACTCGTCTTTGCGAGAACGTGACGGCGTCTATCACATCGGTGTGTAATTTTTGTCCATAGGAAGAAGGTATAGCACCAATTTTAATAAGGTCGGGAATACGATCACTTGAAACATCGGGGTTATCGTTCATTTTATATAATTATATATATAAAAAACAAAAAAAATAAAACATTAAAAAATAATTACATAGAAAATATTATTAAATTATCTTTAAACTAAGCAACAACTTGTACTCCCTTATCACTAGACCATGCAACAACAACTTTAGATTTAATAAATAGATAAGCAGAGATAGGGTTGCCATCAACTAATCCATTCTTCATTTGAATACTAAACTGCGAACTAGAGAAATCAACACCTTCACTATCTAACATATCATATAATACACCAACACCATAAACAGCACCAGTATCGGGTATAAATCTATATCCAGTAACGGCATTTTGATTACCAGTAAAATTGCGATTGACTGTAAGTGGAGAAGCGGAAGTCCTCGTATGGTGCTGCTCCGGAATTATGGAATTAAGGAAACCCTTAATAACTTGAGGATCAACAACCGTAGTAGCATTTGTAGTTGTATCATAAACAGTCTCAACCTCAAAAGAACTTGGAAAGCGTTCACCATTACGGAGGAAGGAGATGGTTTCTAAATTAGCAATACCACCATCACCAGTACCAGCTGCATTAGGTTTTAGTGTAGGCATATAAGTAAGGAAGCCGTCTTGTGATAAATTGTTAATAAAACTTGATGGAACAAAATTCACAAAAGCACCAAGAACTTTTGATAATCCAAGATTGTAATTAATAATGGAATTACTTGCTTCTAGAGTTGAGAAATATGAAGTGATTGAGTTAAAATCTAGAACACCGCTATCAGGAGATTTAACACCAGTTTCAACTTCACATGTAACTTCAACGTTACTCATTTCATAAAAACAATTAGCAATATTGGTTGTGGTTGCATCACTTGAATAAAAGAACTGACTATCGGGGGCAAGGTGGATTTCAATTTCTAAAGGGACTTTATCAAGGGGCAGTTTAGAAACCCCGAGGGTGAGTCCGGATGGTAGTGGAATACAGAAAACCGAGTTAGTACTATTACGAATTACATTATCACGATATGCTTGATAGTTAGGCATAATTAAAGCAGTTTTTGATAGATGTCCGGCTGTATCTTGTGTACCAGCCATAGTAGGCATATATGAAGCCATAAACCTTCCATAATGTCTTATGTGTTCTATAACTTGTTTAGTCTCGGCGTGTCTAAAAACCAGTTGATCTATTGCTGAATAAATTCCTAATTTGTGTGAACCTCTTAATTCAGTAGCATTAACACCGGTAGGATGAACAGTCCCAGCAGCATCTCTCCATATATTTAAATCACCCGAAAGACGAATAGAAGATAAATCTACCACAGCATCTTGGCGACCAAGAGTAACAGTAAGGATTGGATTACCACGGGCAAACGACACTTTTCCCGAGGCTGGGACGTTATTTGGTTGGATGTTAAGGTATTTTTTTGACATTTTATATATATACATATATAAAAAATAAAATAAAAAATAAAAATAAAATACATAGAAAATATTTACATTTTTATTTACAATGTAACTGTTACACTATCACCTTTGATGCTTATACGGCGTAAGTGGAATAGGTAACAGTATAAGAGCTTATCTTGTGTTGGAGGTTGGTCTACACCAGCAGCAGTAGTTTCTCCATAAAATAACTGGATTTGATTGGATTTATTATTGAGATTTGCTACACCATCATTTAATGCATAAGCACGACCAATCAAGAAATTACGGTTGTAATCAACAAAAGATCTAGGAACTATTTTAGCTTGATTAAGTGCTTTTTCTAATTCAATTAAAGGCTGAGCTGCAACTGAGACCCCCTTATTAATCTTGGATACAACTATAGGACGAGAGGGGACTAATTTATCGTCTACGACCATTTGGTAAGATGTCAGTCTATCTATTATTCCACATTGACCGCTACGAATAGAATGAAGTTGTCCATCCATAGAAGTTGTTTCTTCTTCATATGTTTCTTGAGTTCCAGCCATTAGAGCGGGAGGAGATAAAACAGTAGCATCCGTAGGCATAACAATCATAGATTTAGCACGAGTATTAGATACTGCTAAATTTATAGTTGCATTACGATTCGATTTTAAAAGTGAATGTTTATAATTAGTAACACTTGGAATATCAATTTCAATTGAGCCACCATCTCTCATTCTCTTCATCATACCAGCTTCATATTGTGGGTCTAAACCAACTTGCTGACAAACAATAGCACAATTAGATATTTCGGTGGTTGCTGCGTAAGATGTGGATGCAGCGATAATTTGTGTCGTTAAATCACCAACTTGAACTCTCTTGGTATCGAGAGTAGCACTAAATATAATGAAATTATTAGAGGTTGCTTCAACACCAGTACCGGTATTGCTATTTTGGAACTGCTCACATGTAATTCTTACATAACCATCAGCCACTTCAATATTATCAATCTTGGGATGCCCTTGCGCGCCAGTAGCAGTTAAGGTCAAGGCACATTGAGTTAGGGGATCATCAATCTTACATATACCAATTCTTTCACCTTTTACAAAAGGGCAATTTTCTACTGTTCTCATATTGTTTTGTAATCCTAAATATATCTCGGTGCGGTTAGTAGCATTATTAATCGATAGAGCAAGTCCATCTTTATCTACACCATGAAAGATGGGGTTTTGTTTCATACGACGATTACGATTAACACTATCTAACTGTTTAAGATATCTTGCGGGGTCTTCCAAATCCACTTCAACAAATAATCCATCAGTCATTAAAACTGGAAATATTTTATTACCACCATCAGCAAACATTCCGCAGTGTATTGGAAGTGATAATTTAGCAGTTAAGAAATCATCAGTAGTCCCCCAGTCCCGGGTGGCTGGTACAGTCCCGACTGGTTTATAATAAGGATTAGATGATAAATCAATATTGTTAGATACCGATGTACCAAGTGTTCCTCTATTTTCAACTGTATTAATTAATGAACCTTCTTTTAATGCTCTTAATTTTCTCATACTATCATCTTGATTGTATGAATATTGCATTTGGACTTTAGCATTGTAGTCGCTAATTTCTTCCAGCAAAACGGAGCGATTTCCACTATAGATCCTTAAATTTTTGACTACGGATTGACCGCCGATAAAAGGATCTAACTGAAGGCGGGTTGGAGAACTTCCGGCTGGAAGACCTATTTTAATATCGAATTGTAAATATGAATTTTTACCATCTAAAAATTTTACTGTTGAGGGGATTTCAAAATCGACCCTTCTGCCACTTTGTCCAGCCGTACTAGAATACGACAATCCATTTGTGGACGGAACAGAAACTTGTGTTTGTGAAACTTTGATTTTATCATCATTACGCCAAAAAGAACTCATTTTATAATATACTAATATAAAATAAATCTTAATAAATAAATTTAAAAAAAATAAAAAAAAAAATAGTATTTAATTACTTCTTGCAACTTCGGTTGTTATAGCTTGAGTTCCTCCTAAACTTCTTGCTTGAGATTGGATGTCTTCAGTAGTTTGCTCTTTTTTCTTATCACTTGCATCGATATCACCAGCTAATTCTAAACCAGCACCAACAGCACCTATACCAGCACCAAGAATTTCAGCACCAATACTCCATGGTGTAATACCACCACTTACAACTCCACCAACTTCTAAAGCACTCCCAGCAATATTCATAAGATTACCAACACGAGAATAATTATTCGAACCAAAAACATCCATACCCGATTTACCACTAGCTAAAGCAGCAATATCTTCACCAGCATCTAATATTCCACCAGCACCAGCAATTAACGCTTTACCACTCGTCATAGCAGCACCTTTTAATGCAGTTCTACCAGCATCTAGTGCTAATCTAGCACCTTCACTACCAGCTTCTAGTGCTTCACTACTTTGTGCTACATCTTCACCAACCGTAGTAACCGTTGCAGCAGCACCCTCGCCTTCTATTAGAGTATCACCAGCAGCGGGTAATGCTGCTGCGGATGCTTTTTGTGCTAATTTTTTCATCGCTGACCCACCAGCTTGAACTATACCAGTTTTAGATACAATTTTACCACCGGATGTACCAATACTTAATAAATCCTTTTGATTTTTAGAAGCAGCAGCACTATCTAATTCAGTTGTTGCTAAATCTAAATTTTCTGCTAAAGTATTATTAAAATCTTGTGTTGCTTGATTGTTAGCTCGAGTTTGAGATGTTTGACTATTTACTTGTGCTATTGATCCACCACTTGAATACAAATCCATTTTTATAATATATAAATATAATTTAATTTAATTATAATTAAAATAATTTTTTCTCACCTTCAGCGATTTTAGTTTCAAATCGAATATAAGCTGTTGCTGGATTAGTTTGCATATCTAAATATAAAAATGAAAATGGTTCATCTTCAATTGCTCTTTTATATAAATCCATAAATATATTAGGGAACATATCACCATATTCTTCAGCAATCTTTTCTAATTCTTTTGTGTTTTGTTGTTTCATAATAATTACATCAGTTGCATTATTTCTAATTAATCCACTAACAGCCCTAAATGATTGTGTTGTAAATCCTAATAGACCAATACCATAATGGCGAAAACGAGTTGCTAAAAATGAGACGGCGTTAGTTTTCTTGAAATCTTTTGTTAAAATATCATCTAGAAAAATTGCTACTGACCCCCTTTCAAAATCGTCCAATTTCTTTTGACTTTCAATTATATCAGTAATCATTTCATCAGTATAGTGGTCTTCACAATCAAAATATTTATTTAATAATTTGCCCTTTGGGTCAGCGTTTAATGTATTACTTATAATCTTAACACTATCGAATTTATCTTTGTACATGTCGGGATTGCATAATAGATTTACAAGTAGATTACTTTTACCTTGTTTTACACTACCAACAATTAAAAGTAGTGATGGCGGTTGTGGTAGATGTGGGTGTATATCACCGAATCTATCATCGGGGTCGGGGTCTTTTACTTTAAATACCTTAGGTGGTGCTTTCTCCATTTATATATATTATATATTATTATTATTTAATTTATTTTTACATATTTCAAAATATTCTTTTTCTAATTCAAAGCCAATATATTTACATTTTAATTCTTTACATGCTATACCGATTGAGCCAGTCCCCATAAATGGGTCTAAAACAACTCTATCTTCACTAACTATATTTTGTAAAATATGTTTGTGTAAATCTACTGGTTTTTGTGCTGGATGGTCTTTATCTTTTGCCTTAACAACTTTATATTTAAATATGTCGCCAGTCCCACATTTAATAGGTTTCATTTGTTTTCTTTCTCCACATAAAATCATCTCATGTTGATGTCTAAAAGTATAACCTAAACTACAACTTATTTTGTCCCATACAAAACATCTCATCTTTTTAACAAAAGGATATAGATGAATATAAAATAGAGGGTAGCTATCACTATTGCAATATATCAAAATTATACCATCATCTTTTAAAACTCTATCTATTTCTTTTAAAAATACTTTAAAAAAACCTTCTAATATACCCATCTCACTTAATGTTTTATTATATTTAGTTAGTGTTTTCGAATGCTCAGGTGGTATATAAGGAGGGTCAGTATATAATATATCTACGGATTTGTTCGGTAAATCTTTTAGTAAATCTAAACAATCACCATTTCTTAAATCCATTATATTAAAGTAATATATAAAAATAAACTATTAATTTACCACATACTCCATCCTTTAGAGATTGGTGTTTCTTCTTTTTTTTTTAACATTTCTAATATTTGTTTGAGTTCACTTTTGATACACACTACATCAACTTTTATTGTATTAAGAGTTTGGTTTATAGAGTGAATGTCTTGTTTGACTTCTTCTATCGGTTTTGTTACAAAAGGACTATCGGTCATGTATATAATTAAATAAATATTTTAATAATGAAATAAAAATAATAAATTATAATAAATGGAGAGATTACAAACCCCTAGACCATTGCCCGAAAATATAGATGTATGGAGTGAAGAAATAGAAGAGTTATTAAGTGAATGGGGTGAAGTTAGTATGTGTTATGCTTATTTACATAATTATAGTACAAGGA
>Ga0181408_1000225_pt1 | contig 18241 bp, 20 predicted proteins | sample 31SPOviralmetaG_FD_130137 | JGI IMG/M metagenome (GOLD analysis project Ga0181408, IMG submission 130137) | Marine viral communities from the oligotrophic San Pedro Time Series (SPOT) site, San Pedro Channel, CA, USA - 31 SPOT_SRF_2012-02-16 | ecosystem: Environmental > Aquatic > Marine > Strait...
GACCGTCCGCACATCAAAAATACAATTAAACCATAAAATGATTTAAAGAATATATGTTTAAACTAAAAAAGGATTTAAGGTTATATTATATATGTATATTAATGGATACTAAATTTAAAACTTTTACAGATAATGACAATGATAAAATCAGTAAAATTGATTTCAATAAAAAACTGTTAAAAATGAATTTAACTAAAATTGTATTTTCAAATCCCAAAAATACATTAAGATCTCTATTTGCAGATAATAAAACTATATTAATGATGAATGATTATATCGAAGAATTATTAGGACATAATTCAATTCATTATTATAAATTGGGGACAAACAGAACTATGAGATGTTTATATGATGATAAACCACAAGATCAAACAAAATTAAAAAATCGAAAATTTATTCAAGAAAGTATTAAATTTTACTTATTAGAAAGAAATAATTTCGGTCTGGGTGATTATGAAGAAGATTTAATTAATGAATATTTGCAATTAAAATGATTAATACTATATAAATTCACATATTGAATATATATAATATTATTTGGGCATTATAAATGTTTTACCATTTTTTACTATAACTTTACTATCTTTTTTCTCACGAAATCTTATAGCATTTTTAGCAAAATTAATTGCCCCTTCTTTTGCCTTAAAATGTTTTTTAGCATAAGTTTTTTTAGTCATATTAAACAACATATAATGAGGAAACTTTTTACCCTCGTGTCCTTCTTTAAAAAGATCCAATCTCCAAGGCATTATTAGTATGATCTAGATAATTAATATGTTTTTTAGTTTTTTCGTGGATTTTTTTATTTCTTTTTACATATTTTCCGCCACATTCACACTTAATTTTAGTCCTTTCATTTCTTTTTTTATTAAAATCATCTGGTAAATTTTTAGTGTATTCTCTTTGTTTTTGTTTTATTCTTTCTTTATTTTCTTGATAATATCTAGGGTCATTTTTTTTATATTTATTATTTGTTTGGATATTTATACAATCATATTTTAATATATATTCCCCCTCTTTTTTTTTAATTTCTTCATATGTTAATTTTTCACCATATTCTAATATTTCACATTTAAAATTTCCATTAAATATAGATGAAACTCCTTTATTTGATTTCACTCTATGTTGGCATAATCTCTTATCTAAATTTCCAGTTCTTCCAATATAATTATAATTATCATTATAAATTCTATAAAAATAAGTAATCATTAATTATTAAAATACCATTTTTTTAAATGGCATTTTAATATATTTACATTTCATTAAAAACACTATCATCTTTTTTTGGGTCAAATTGAGTACATTCGGATTTACAACAAGACGACTTACAATATTTAATTTTACTAAATGGATATACTAATACTTTAAGAATTTTTAATATAATTTCCCCTTTCATCTATATCATATTAGATAATTATTTTTAATTTTTTAATATCACTTTCACTAACTCCGCCATCTTTTAATAATTTAGATAAGGGAAATTTCCCTGTTTTATTAAATATTTTTAATTTATTATTATAATCATTTATTGCATCTTTTATATTTTTTTTATTCCATAAATTAACCATAGATAAATATCCTGCTTTTGATGGATCATCTGTTCTTAAATCAGTCCAATGTCGATTAATATATCTGTTTCTTCTCTCAATATCTTTATGCAATGTATAATCATTTTTTTTGTCTTTTGGGTCATCAAATCCAAAATGTGTCGTCCTTTTTTTTATTTTATCATTTTCTATAATTTCAAATTCGGCTTTATATTTTTTATCTTTTTTATCACTTTTTGATAATTTTTTTAAAATTATTTTCATTTATATAATATACTATATTTATATTTATTAATTTTATTAATTAATTAATTCTACTCGAGCTTACCGATAATGTTTCTAATGAAGGAGTGGAATTTAATTTTAAAAGTCTTATCCATTGTGGAGGACTATCAATTAATTTATAAAAAGTTGATTTTAATGGATCTAATGGATCTACATTTAATTGAATTATTTCATTATATCCTGCTGTGTACCAATTTGAATTATCATTGGAAAATTGTACATACATATCAAAATCTGTAATATTATCAGTTTCTCCAAAAATTGCAACTTTTCTATAAGTAGGATTTCCAGCAGGAGACATATTTATTCCTGCAGATGTATTATTGCTACCAGCAGAAACGGTAAAAGATAAATTTTGAGTATCTCGTAAAAAAGTTTCTGAGACTGTAATTGCTGATTGATCTGATGCTATAACAATAGGGAAACTATCAGCCATTACATCTTGTCCTTTTACAAAATCGGCAATTTCTACATCAATATCACCTTGTGGTGTAATTTTTATTGGGTGTAAATCAGTTGTATTATCTCTACCATATAATAAAACTTGTTGTAATCCACCAGACCCTCCTGTAATAGTACTATCATCTCCCTGTGTTATTTTACTATCAATACTAAATGTTTGGGCATTTATAGGAACTGTATCATCTTTTATATCAACTAATTCAGCAATTATATCATCTTGTTTTGCTTCTGTTGCCCCACCAGATGGTAATACAGGGGCTTCTAAAATAGCCTTTATTGCATTAATTCTATTAATTATATCAGTTAATTTTTTATCACTATTAAAACCTCGTAAAGAAGACATTATATAATAATAATTAGATTTTTTATTATTATATATAAATTCTATGAATAATTATAAATCATTATAATCTTCATTATCTGAATTATATTCATCTTTTAATTTGATCCCACATAATCCTCTTTTATTTTTAAAAGTATGTTCTTTTGCTCCTTCTGCTTTCAATAACATTTTTGCTTTTTTTAATGTAAATAAAATGGATGCATTTTTTAATAAATCTTTCAAATGTTTATTTTCTATAAAATCTTTTGGATTATTTGTAAATTCAAATAATTCTTTTAATATTAAATATTCATTATCATCATTATTTTGTAATTCTCGTCTTAATTCTCTTGGATATTCAGATTGAATATAATAACTTTCAATAAATATATTTATAATTTCATTAATTATTTCATTTCTTTTTAAAAATTCTGATTTTAATGAATTATCTTTCGCATAATAATTAAATCCATTAAATTTAACATCATCAAAATCTTCATCAATAAATTTAGATTTCATTTGAATTTCATCACAAAATTCAAGAGCATCATTTGGTTCTATTTTTGGACAGTCATTGCAACAAACAATTAAGCCTGATTGTATTTTAAATTCTTTTTCATCTTGAAAGTTTTTTCTTGCCATAATATAATCACCACCTGATGTAAACTTTTTAATCATATTACCATCTAATTTTTCATCATCTGATATTGTAATTTCTGATGTTAATGCAATTCTAACGAATTCATAATCAATTAACCAAGATAATGCTTTTTGACTATCATTATTATTTGATTTATATGAAAAATTTGAACTATTTGTAGTCATAACATATCCCTCAAATGCATTTTTTAATAAATCTCCTATTATACCTTTGCCTGAATTTCTAAAACCTTGCAATAATGTCCATCTTTTTAATTCAATATTTCCAGCTAAATATTGACCTACAGTATATTTAAAATACTCTAATAATTGTTTTCTCTCTTTAACATTTTGATTTTCATCTATTGTAAAAATCGGATCAAATATTTTATTATTTATTTCTTTTCTTAGTTTATCATTATTCGATTTCTCATAATTTTTATTTATTTTAATAAATGTTTTATTAAATATTCCACTAACAAATCTATTTAATTTATAGTCGAAATATCCATTTTTAAAAAATAACTTATATTGAGTATAATCCCAGACATCAGAAATAAAATTATTATTTTTTTGACATTTACATATTAAACCTTCAACAATATTTTTAATATGATTTGGTATTTTTGATACATTTATCCTTTTATCTTTTCCATTTACATTATTTGTTATATAATAATCTTGTTCAGATATAAAATCAAATAATTCATATTTTATCATTTTTTCATTACTTTCTATTTTATGTTCATTCATAAAATAAATAACACCATTACATTTTACTAATTTATCTTTTAGGGGATCTAATAAAATATGATTTACTATACTAATAACATCATCTGCAATATAAAAATCTCTATTTGATTTTAATTCCATTTCATTAAGATATTGTAATAATTCGGTAGTATGTGGTTTTATACTCCATTTATAACCGCCCCTATCTCCAAAATAATTATCTAATCTTTCAATTAAATTACCATAATTAATTAATTCGCCATCATCATCTCTTTTATAAATCATACAACCATCAAACATTAAAACTCCTATTCTACTCCAATCATCAAATTTATCATTTTCTCTAATAATTACATTTTTCATAGCATCTTTTAAAATATTACATTCCATATCCTGTAATACTAAATTAAAAAATTTCCCATTTGTATTATAATCTTTATGTTCATACCATTCACTAAATCTTTCATTTTTTTTATAAATTTTTGCAAGTTTTTTTATTATTGTACTTGTTTGTACATCAAATTTTTGGAAAAATGAATTATTTTTTACTATTTTTTTTTCAATTTTTGTTGTTATACTATCTTTATTAATACATTTTAAAAATTGAACTTTTGCCTGTCCTCTATTTAAATTATAACTACTCATTAATTCTTGTATTTTCTCATCTCTATTATCAATATATTCAGATAAATAATTACATTCAATATCGTGTTTTTTACATAAATTATATAAAATATGTGGGTGGCAACACTGAATATCAACATCTATCATCATATCATCACATAACATTCCCCTAACTCCATTAAATAATCTTTGGATAGATGGGCGACCTGCTTGTAATCTACCAAATTCACCTTTTAGTTGATAATAATTTTGTTTTAATCCAGATCTACCTAATTCTAAATCGCCTTTGTAGGCTTTACAATAATTCATAACTTTTGTATATTCTTCTTTATTATCGTATTCATTATGCCTTTTAGTAGTAGATTTAGACATTAAAAAATCGTATTGACTTAAAGTTAGTTTTGCTAATTTATTAAGCACTTCAACATTTACACATTCAAACATTTCAAACATTTTATTATATATATTATATATTATAAAATATTTTCTTAAACCTTTTTATAGTTTAAAAAAACTATATATTTTTATTTTGTAAATTATTTTCTAAATTATATAATTTAACATTCATAATATGTTTTGCACTTCGGCAGTGTTTATTAAATCTATGTTTCGCATATTCTCTATTACAATATTTACAGAATACTTTTTCATTCATACCCTCTAATATTTTTTCTTTATTATTTTCATAATATAATTTATTATAATTTTTTCGTTTTAAATCGACAATGTTATTATATTCTTTAGAATTTATCTTTTCCATTATATATAATACTATACATTTTTTTAAATCATTTAATAATTTAAACTTTATTTATCCAACCTTTGGTTATATTTATCAATTGCTCTCTCTAATTTTTTTAAAAGACTTTCTGGTATTTCATCAGTTAATTCAAATTTATTATCTATTTCTTCTAGTAATTCTTCCGTAGGTTTTTTAATAAATTCATTTACTGCTTTTTTAAAATCTGATAATTCTTTCTTTTCTTTTTTAATTCTATCTTTTTCGTCTCTATCTTTTTGTTTTCCCTCTTCTTCAAATATATCAAATTTAATATTTGCTATTTTAGATGATAATTTTTGTCTCATATTATTTATTTTTTCTGCTAATTCTGCTGTTTTTGCTTGTCTGGGTTGTGGTAATTTATTTAATTCTTTTTGCAATTTTTCAAGATCTATTTTTAATTTATCCAATTTTGAAGGCTCACTACTTTGTAGTTTTTTAGGTTCTTCTTTTTTTGTAGATAAAACTCTATTATTACATACATCAATAAAATCTTTTACTGTTGTCTCCATAGGCTGATTGCCAAATGCTATCTCTCCAAATTTTTTAAATGATAAACCTTCATAGTATTTTACTAATTTATCTAAATTATCATCTTTACCAAATGATGCATCAGCATATAAAACAATTTTAAAATCATCTGTAATAAAATTATTATCTAATAAATATTTGAAATATCTACAAAATACTTTTGTAGGTTCTCCTTTTTCTAATCCACGATTAATAAAAAAATCTAATTTTATTCTTTTTTCTTCTTGATTTAATTCGCCCTTAAAAGTTAATTCTTTATCATCTCTTTCAAAGCCCCCACGAGTTGGATCAAATTTAGGATCATAAACTCTAAATGGAATATTTTCAAATTTTTTAATTTTACTTAATGGTGTTAATTTATTAGTTGCTACTTTTGTAGATGGTTCGCTACTTTGTAGAGGTTTAGGTTCTTCTTTTTTAGGTTCTGGTTTTTTAGGTTCTGGTTTTTTAGGTTCTGGTTTTTTAGGTTCTTTTTTTTTAATAACAAATGTTTTACCACCTTTTTTTATAAATTGTTTATTTATTCTTTCAGAATTATTTAATAAATACATAAATCGTTTTTTATTTTTTAACATAAATTGTATAACTTCTTCTTTTTTTAATTTAGAATATCCTCTAACATTTGTTTTAGATATTTCTTTTTTTAGATCTGATATTTTCATTGATCTTAATTTATTTTCTAATTCAGACATTATATAATTATATTAGATTTTATAAATAAATTCTATGAATATTTTTATTTTAAATTCTCATTTATATTATATGGATAAATATCTCGATAAGGACATTTATAGAAAAGCGAAAAAAATGGCGGATGAAACCTATAAAAGACACTCTGCATATAAATCTATGTATTTAGTAAGAAAATATAAAGAATTAGGTGGAAAATTTAAAGGTGATGATAAAGATGAAAAACCCAAATTAATGAAATGGAGACAAGAAAGATGGATTAAAGTTTTACCATTTTTACTTGAAAATAGAGAGGTTAAATGTGGTGCAGGTGGTAAAGATAAACATTCTTGTAGACCATTAATTAGAGTTGATAAAACAACACCAACAACTTTACCTGAATTAGTAAAGAAACACGGAAAAAAGAAAATAAAAGAATTAGCAGAAATGAAAAAAAAAGATATGAATATTAGAATAAATTGGGAAGCAGGTAAGCCCTACGATAAATCTAAAAAATAAAATGTTTCACATTTTAAAATTATTTGATATATTGAAAAAATATATTTTTTCAATCTTCAAATAAAAATGATAAATATAATTATCTAACTTATCTTAATGTATAATAATAATCAATATAAATTTACAAAAGATGTTGAAAAAAAAAATGAAAAAAAAGAAAGAAAAAAGCCAAAAAAATCATTAAATCAACTTTTTGAAATGCCAAAAAGAAAATCTATAAATAGCAAAAGGAAATAAAATATAAATAAATATATATAAAACTTACTATTTAAATTTAACTTTGTTAATATTTATATAATAATAAAATCTAATTATTATTATATATTCGATGTCTAATAACATAAATCAAATAATAGAACTACAACAAAATGACAATAATAAAGTAGAAAATGGATACTATAAACCAAATTTGAATTATAACATCACACTTTATGAAGGGGATCAGCTCTCACTTCATAGTGCATTCTGTGATACCGTGGCGATTGAAAATTCACAAATTCAATTAGATGAAGATACAGAAATTTCTATGAATTTTTATTTATATAATAGATTAAATAGAGATACAAATGTTGTGTTATTTCCTGCTGACCCATTGCCACAAGATAAACCCAATGGTGATTTAGTATTTTTAGCAAGACCAAAAGCAGGGACTGAATTATTAGAAAGACATATAGGTTTTTTTTTAACAGTTGATGCAAAATATAAAGGTGTTTATTATGGTCAATGTATTATTAATTTCACATATGAAGATAGTACAGGAAAACCAATAAAGGGAACTGTAAAAACGGAAAGAGGTTTCCCACAAAAAAAGAATGTTAATAATTTAGATGTAGATCAGAACAAATATGTAGGTGGTTTCGGAATGGGTCCAAGTGCTAATACAAGAGATGCAGTAATTGCCCCTGATAAATCAAATTATAAATTTTATTTTTTTTGGATTTTAGGTTTTCCAATTATTTGTAGACCAAATACATTAAAAATAGTTTCAATTTTAAATGCTGATGGAACACCTACATCAGGAAAAAATGCTAATGGCTCACCAGCATCTAATCTTACAGGTTTTGAATTACCTTTCAATGGAAACTTATCAACACCTCCACAAGATGAATTTGACCCATTTATATTTCCAGAGGGCGGTGGTGAGATCATCTATGAGCCAGTATTGAATAATAAAACTTTTACAATTCCAGCAGGAAAATATACAGCAGATGAAATTTCAAGTGTAATATCTGATAATTGTCAATTAGTTGCAAATCAACAACAATTTACACAATTAGTTGAAAGTCCATTTTTAATTGAAAGTGGAGATCAAACAGCAAGTGGGGATATTATGGTTAAAGCATTAGATGGAGGAGTAATAGAAGCATATAAATATAATGCTAATCAGTGGATAGGAGCATCTGCAATATCTTTAAAATTTAATCCAAATGATAATAAACTATTTTGGGAATTTATCCATACACCTTACTATGATGATAGTGGAACTATTATTGTAGCATTTAATGGATCACAAGATAATAGTGTTGAGTTTTATGGTAGTTCTAATGGCGGTATCGTATTTAATAGTCTTGAACCTCCCAGTTTTTGGCAAGATAAATTAGGTTTTGATACTAGTTTAGAAGTCCATCCACAACATACAAGTGGATCATTGGATGGTGATGATGTTCAAGTTCCTGTTTTTACTGTAAAAGCATCAGAACAATTTACAACTGCACAAGTAATTGCTGATGTTGGGGTTCAAAAAAATGACAATTTCTTTCTTGTACCAACAGTAGGAACAAGTACAGTTAAAGCCGATAATGAAGTCGCCAGTGCTAATTCTAATTTAACATCAGTAATCCCAAGTAAAACAGCATTATTCGAAACATCAGCGGATACAGGATTTTATTATTTAGAAATTAATTCAAATTATAAAAATGATTTTTATACAGAAACACAAAATTTCCAGACAATTTCAGGAATTATTAGTAATTATTATAATGTTAATTCATATACATCTGCTGATAGTTCAGCAGGTATTCCATATGTCCATACAGGAAGCCCAGTTACATTATCGGCTTTTGAAGTTAGAATATTAGACCAAGATAAAAGATTATCTGATAAATTAGGAGATAATAATACAGTATTTTTACAATTATCAAGAGCAAATAGAAATTTACCAATGATTAAAAATGCAGAAATGAAAGCCAAAAAATAATACAAAAATACAAAAAATACTAAAATTAATAAAACTTTTTATAAAATAAATAAAATAAAATAATTAAATTAATATATTATTAATATAATTATTTATTGAAAAAAATTGTAATTTTGTATTTATATTCTTTTAGAATTTATTTATACATATTCAACTCTATAACTATCACCATCTCTAATAACTGCTTTTAATACCTCGCCATAAATATTTAAGTTCATTGCCTCATTAGATTGAGATCCACCAGCAACACCAGTTCTTTGATATTTAAGTTGAAAGTTATTTGAAACAAAAGAATTAACACCATATGCAATATATGAGGTTTGTCCAACTTGTTCATCAGCACTTGATACTGTTGTATCTCCTTCATTTGGAGACATACCAGCATAGGCTACATCACAGTCAGAATATAAATCATTAAGAAGTGCAAGTCTTCTATTATCAGATGAAACATCTTGTGGAATAAGAGTATCACCACCAGAAATAAAATTAAATCTTTCTTTGTTCATAGCAAGTGATCCAGTTTGTCCATATTTAGTAGATGATGTTCCACCAGTTAATGGAGATTTAACGATTAAAACTCTTTCAAGATTTTTATTATTATAAGAATTTAAAGTAAAATTTTTATTTTGTTCAGCATCTCCAGCAGGATCAACAAAAACAGTTGATAATTCAACAGGAGAGAACTGTGTTCCTTTGTATCCACTCATTACTTTGCTCATTAATTCAGGGTTCATTACTCTTTCATAAGAAAGGAATGGTCTTAAAGTATTAACACCATCACCAGCACCAACAGAAGAAGGGCAAATATCGGCAAGATTTGTATTAAATTCAATTTCAAGTCTTAATCCTTTATAAACATTTGTTGGTATATATGTAGAACTTTCTAAAAATGATAAAACATCTCTTAAAGATATGTAGGATTTAGCGGTTGTATTTGTATCATTTGTAATTGTTGAACTTTCACCTAATTGTTGGACAGTTTCTTGTGATGGATTAGCTTCACTAACTTCAGATACAAAACCCATATTTTTTTTATTTAAGTTATTATGTCTACTCATATTATCATCATTTGTATTATTAAATGATCTGAAAGATGCCCATAATGGAAATTTATCAACACTATCTAAAAGGACATTATCATCATAAAGTGCAATTCTTTTAATTACTGATAAAGCACCACATAATTCATTATATGTTGCAGTTCCTGCTTGTTTTCTAACTGCCCCACAGTTGAGTAATCTAATATTACTCATAATAACTTCATTTGGTTCCCATCTGAATATAGCTTTTAAATTTTCAACATATGTGTTTGCTTCCATTTCCTCGGATTTTATCCCAGCACTAAAATACGGCATATATAATAATAATGAGATTTTTTATTATTATATAATATTTAACATAGTTAAAATTTAATTAAATATTCACAATGTGAATTATTATATATATATTTTTTATTTAATCCTAAAAGTATTATTATTTATAATAATTTTTATATTGTCCGCAACACAGTGTGTTAATCTATATGTCGTTCTATTTTTTAAACTGTTTTTTTCATTTCCGTGATAATGATATTCATTACAGATTGGACAATTATACATTATTTTTTTTTTTGGAGACCTGATTACATTGAACTGAAATAATTGAGTTCATCAATATTATATATATAATACTATATATTTTTTTAAATCATTTTATAGTTTAAAGATTAACTAAACCGTGGAAATGGACAAAACAAGTTAAGGGAGCATTATTAGAAATAGAGGACTGTAAATTAAATCCGAATTTTTCCATAGAAACATCTATTACTTGTCCAAAATTTAAACCTTGTAAATAAGAATTATTGGCATATAAATTTGATAAACTTGCTTGATTATCTCTAACTTCTGCAACTGATGAAAGTCCGTGCTGAACAATTTCTTCTTGTTGTTCTAATGGATAAGTAAGTAAAACATTACTTTGATCATTTAGTAAAAATTGTAATCTTGAAACACCGACAGGTCTTTCTAATCTAAAACTATTTGTATTTACATTACTTTCTTCTGATTGTTTAACATATGAAATAGTAGCACTTGATGCTCTAATTGGAGCATTTGCTGAAAAGTTAAAAAGTGATGATTGAGCAGTTTGTTTAATAGAATATTTTGGTCTTAATAAAAGTGGTGGTTGTTCTCCATCATCTGGAATAGACATAAATGTAATAAATAAATCTGAAAGTTCATATTTAGTGTTTGCATCAGCACCTGAACCAAAAAAGACGGTATTATTTGGGGCAGTTCTAACTGAAACTCTAATATCACCAGTTGTATCGTGTCTTACGGCAGGAGTATCTTCGCTATTAACTGATGAAACAGAGTTGAGAATAAATAATGGTTTTAATGAAAAAGATGAAGGTTCTTGTGTATTTGGGATAGGTTGTGCAACACTTTTAACTTTTTCGCCTTCGAGTAAATCTCTCATCATTGATAAATTAGGACATCTTAATTCACAGGCATTTGATGAATTATGTTGATCTGGTTCAGTAGTCATTGCATTTTGGACAATTTTAACATATCTACCATAATTATCTAAATTTTCCAAGTTTCCTTGGTTATTTGTAGAGGTTGTTAATGTTTGGATGACTGAATGACTTGCAACATCAGGGTCTAAAAATACTTCACCATCACCTGATTTAAGTTGTGCGGATGGAGATCCTACTAAAACTTTAAGTCTACCATTTAATCTAACAGTGTTGGGCAACATTTTACGACCAGCAAAACCTAACATAAAATTTATATTTGTAAATTCTTCGTATGTAGATTGATTTTCTAACGGTCTAACAATATGTTCTAAAACAGTTCTGGACATAGTTATATATAATAATAATTAGATTTTTATTTTGAAGATTGAAAAAATTTATATTTTTTCAATATATCAAAATAATTTAAAATGATAAGAATTGATTTTTTTTAAAAAAAAAAGTCAATACTCATTTTATTTTTATTATTATATATTTTTTATATTATTTAATTACATTAAAATCTCTGATTTTAAAATAAAAAATTAAATATTAACTCTGTTAATTATTAATATTTTTACATTTTATTTACATTTTTATTTGCATTTTTATTTACATTTGTTTTACTAAATGTTTATAGCAAATAACTTCTCCAACACCATTAGTTGAATTAACATTAATTTGTAAATTTTTACTATCATTTGTTAATGGGCAATGAACACCAACTACTGCTAATTGTGAGGCATCTCCAGTCTCAGCTATTATAAAATCTCTTTCAACAGTTGATGTAATTCCTCTATTATTACTATAATCCATATTCATATTAAGTAAAGTTGATCCAATAAGATCGTGATATAATGGACTATCAATTTTAACTTCTCTATCTGATGTAAATTCGCCATCAACTCTGCATCTCCAATTCTGGATCTCTGGGGTTGAATTCTCTGAATATAAGCCCCCTGATGGTTTAAAAACAACTAGTGCTGATGAACAATCATTGGGTAATGTTATTTGTTGATTATAATCAGTATTGCCATTTCCATTAAGATTTTGAACATCATAAGTCATATATTCATATCCATCTGATTTCATACCATCCATTTTTTGAACGACAACACAGTCTGCTCTAATATAATCAATATTAGAAACAGTAGGGACTTGTCCGCCTATTGTATGAGATGGAATTAAAATAGAATTTGTTAAACTATCACCAACGGCAAGAGTTTTAACACCACTATTTAAAGTAATTGTAATTTTATCAGTGGTACTATTAATTGCGATACTATCAATTAATCTAACTACTTCGATTTCTTCTGTTGCACCACCACCAGTAGGTGTATATAATCCATTATATTCAACTTTTTGACCAATATAAAAAGCATTAGCAGATGTATTTGGGAAAGTTTTTTTTAAATCAAAAGTTGTTTGATTTCCGCCACCAACTGCTGTAATATTATCACATTGTAATCTAGCATTATAAGCATTAAATTCTAAATTATTTACTACATCAGCACCTGCGGTTTCTTCTTGGGCATCAGCAGAAACTGTAAGTCTAACTTTTGCAGGTGTTGCAGTATCTTGTGCGATTGCTGATACTTCTCTTGAAACTTCAAAACCAACAGTATTAAAATCACCTACAATTTGTAGTTGTCTTCCAACAGCAAAATCAGGGAATGTTGCAACAAGTGCATCATCAGTAGAAATAAATTTTATATTACTACATTTGCTAATTGTAAATGTAGCATCTGCATTACCAGAACCAGCAAGTGTAAGAACTTCACCTACTTTATAACCTAATCCACTATCTGTAATTTCAATAGTTGCGACGACACCCCCTGCTTCTGTGGCTACTCTATATTTAGCTTCTGTTCCTGATCCACCTGTTAAATCACCAGTATCTCCCACAGCATAACCAGTTCCACCACCTGCAAGAGTAACATCTTTTACTGATGGGTGAGATGTAAAAGGAACAGTTGCTTCAAGTGAAAGATTATCAGGTTCATCTACAATCCCCTGAATATTTGCGATATCTAATTCACATCTAACAACTAAATCGCCAGAATAATTAACATCAAATCCTTCAATTTTAGCAACACCAAATAAATCTTTTAACATAATTGGAACTCTTGCAGTTTGTTGGCTTGAAACTTCTGCTCCTTCTTTATTTAAATTAGTAAAAATTGAATTTTTATTTCCATATTTATCATAAGTTTGATAACAACTTTTAAATCCAATACTTTCTTTTTCACTTCGGCTCATAGTCATTTGATTTAAATTACTAACTAAAACATTAACATCATTAATACTTTCTAATCTACCTTGATTATCAGATGTTAAATTACATCTTCTTAAAAGTCCAGCATTGTAAAGTGGTAAGTTAGATGCTTTATATCTTAAATTTGCAGGATAAACACCTTCACCAGTTCCAGCATCTGGATCTGTGGTGGTTAGTCTTATCGATAATTCTATATATGAACGGTCTAAATCAACATAACTTAAATGTGATGGAATGGTAATCGAAAAATTTTTATTACTACTTGTAAATGGACCATTTTCATTTGCTTGAATTCTTATCAATCTCTCCAAGGACATTATATATATAATAATAATTAGATTTTATTATTATATAAATATTTAACATAGTTAAAATTTAATTAAAACTGAAAGTTTTATATATTTATTATTAATTTAATCTATTTATTTTATTTTTTTTATATAATTAATTTCCTTCTGTAATTCCAAATCCCATAGATGCATTAGTTAATTGTTCGTGTACTGATTGAGCAGGGTTTTTAGATTTACCGCCGAAAATAGATCCGAAAAGACCTGCAAGTCCAGCACCTAGTGCTAAAATATCAGCAACAGGATTTAATCCACCTTCTGCAAGAGCAGATGCTTCAAGTCCTCCCTCAACTAAATTACCAGCATCATCTAAAAGTCCAGCACCTTTTAATAATTGTTTTCCAGCACTAAGAGCATCATCCGTTGCACCTTCTCCTTGTGTGCTTAATGCTTTTTTAACTGCTTGTGATGCCATATCATCATCTGCTCCATCAACTGTTAATTTTACAGGTGTTTGTGCTTCTTCTTGAAATAAAGCCCTTGGTTGTTGTAATCCCTGAGGACTATCATCATCTGCTCCAGCATTAGTAAAAGTAGATTTTTTAGCTCTTATTTCATCTGGTATTTTTCCTAGTCTTGATGGTTGACTAAATTTACCTCTTACTAGTCTTGTTAATCTTCCAGCATCTGCTCTTGTTGCTCCTTCTTCTTTGGCTTCTAATACTGCATCTAAATTTCTTCCTAATTTTGTTTTTGGTCTAAAATCTTTTGTATCAAATGTGGATACATCAGTTGGTTCATCTGCTGTTAATGATGCCTTTCCTGATGTACCTGATCCTTCTTCTCCATCATCAATTTTAGGTGTTGCTTTTTTTAATGCTCTTTTTTCTGCTTTTCTTTCTGCTTTTCTTGCTAATTTTCTTTTTTCTTTTTTTTGTGCTTTATCTATAAATTTACTAAAATCTTCATCAGCCCTAGCCAGATCTCGGTCAGATGCTTTTACAGAGGGGGCTTTTAATTTATCTTCTTGTGATAATGAATTGGGTTCTTCTTTTCCACCTTGTAATCTTCTTGCTCTTCTTGCTAATTTATCTTTTGCTTTTATTTCGGCTTGTTTTTTTGCTTCTTTTAATAGAGCCTGAACAGGATTTTTTAAAACATCTTTTTCAAAATCTTTTGTAGTATTTAATCCTAATTTTTTTAATCCACCTTTTAAAATTCCTGCACCACCGTGTTTAATTAATTCTTCTTCAAATGGTAATGATGCCATTTGTTCCATTTCTTTTTTTTCATCTCCTTCTCTTTCTTCATCATATTTTTTTTGAACTTCTTCATTAAACCTTGCTTCGGCTTCTTCGTGGTCTACACTTAATCTTTCAAGATATTGTTGAAAATCGGACATATATAATAAATATGAGATTTTATTCTGTTGAATATTATTATTATATTTATTAAATATAAATATCTAACATATTATATAATTAATATGGTAAAAACTTATAAAATGAAAGATAAATCTGATAATTTTACAATTAAAAAAACTAATGGAGTTTTTTCTTTACCTGCTCGTATTTTAGGAATAGGGAAAACAGGTTGTGGGAAATCATCTATTTGTTTAGGAAATTTTTTATTATTGCCAGAATTTTGGAGGGGTCTTCATCTCCCAGAAAATATATTCCTCTTCTCTGGATCATTGCACGGGGATTTAAAATTAAAAACTATTATAGAACAATTGGAAATACCAAGTGAAAATTGTTTCGATAGTTTTGATGAAGATGTAGGTCATATAATTTATGATAATATTATAGATAATTTTAATGAGGCAATTGCAAATAATACTAAACCTGAACACTCATTAATAGTGTTCGACGATCTTGGCTACACAAATATGATGAATAAAAATAAAAAAAATTCTATACTTGATAAATTGTTCTCGAATTCGAGAAAATTTTCCTGTAGTATTTTGTGCCTTGGACAAAGAATAACCCAATTCTCATCTAATATGAGAGAGCAGGCAAATGGAATTGTGTTGTTCAAAGCATCTAAAAAACAAAAAGAATTAATTGAACAAGATTTTAATTACTTACCATCTAAAAAACAATTTATGGATATGCTTACTTGTCATACACAAGGTAAAAATGATTATATGGTAATTGATTTAAATGATCCAAATGAACATATTTATAAAGATAAAAATTTTAAAAAAATATGTACTTGTCCAGATAAATTAAAAAAATGTGGGGGTGTTTAAGTTTTTAATTAATTAATATTTTAATTAATTAAATTATTATTCCCAAGGAAATTTTTTAAATGTTCTTCTAATAACTTTTGGTTTTACAATAGGTGGTGCAGGTTTTGGTATTGATTTTGGTGGTTCAATTATTTGAACTTTCTTTTCGATTGGTTTTTGATTATTATCATTTTGATTATTATTATTTGGATGCTTTTCTTGCATTTCTTTAAATTTTTGATTAACTCTTTGCTCTACTAAATCATTAATAGTTTGTTTTCTTTTTGCAATAATATTTCCTAATTTTTTTTGATTATCTTTATTCTTTGTATTTTTAATTTCTGGTTCTACATCTGAATGTGTTTCGGTTGCAGTTGTATCAACTTCTGTATCTGGTTCTACTTCTGGTTCTGGTTCTGGTTCGGATGCTACTTTTGTAGATGGCTCTGATGCTACTTTTGTAGAATTTGCTAATTTTGCCTCACGATTTTTTCGTGCTGTTTCTCTACCTCTGGCTAATTGTTCTCTTAATTTTGCTTTTCTTTCATCTGATAATTCTTTTTTAACTTTTGGTTTTTTTTGTTTTATTTTATCTTTTAATTCATCAGGGACTTCAAATAATTCTGAAATATCTACTTCGGACATATATAATATAACTTATATTATTTTTTTAATGATTTTAATTTTCCAATTACTAAAAAACCACCATTATCAATTTTTTTCATTCTAAAACTATCTTTTTCAAATTTTAAAGGAGATATTTGCCTAAATCTCCAAAAATTAATAGTTTGTCCTGCTTTATATTCATTTACTCTTTTATTCATATATTTGTGTTTATATCCTAAATTTTGTACTTTTAATTCAGCTTTTTCTAAATTAAATTTATTTTTTGGTAAAACAACAGATTGAACTTTAAAAGTATTGTTTGAATTCATATATTAAATATTAGAATTTATTTTATAATATATATAATCTATGATAAATATATATGCCAAGATCAGAGGCTTTAAAAAAAGCACAAAAAAAATATATGGAAAAAATAAAAGCGGAAAATGCACCTGCTTATCAAAATATAAAAAAAAGATATTCAGAATATAGTAAAAATTATTATAAGAAAAAAAGATTAGAAGATTTAGATTATTATAGAGAAAAAGAAAGACAATATTCTGCGAAATGGTATTCAATTCCTGAAAATAAAGAGAAAATTGCAGAAAAAAGAAAAATATTTAATTTAAAAAAAAAAGAAAAACAATTATTATCTTTACCTGAGATTGAAAAAAATATTATCTATGATTAATTATATAATGAGATTAATCAGATTATCAACAACTGATAAAAATTTATATTTTAACAATAATATACAGGCTGATATTAAATTATCTCCAAAATCTAAAATTTGTTGTTTGAATGTAAATTTCGAAAAAGAAGAAAATGAATTAATAATTAGTGATTTAAATGATACTGTAACTGCGGAGGTAGACGGACAAACTTATACTTTTGATTTAACTAATGATGCTTATACTGAAATAAATTATAAATCATTATTATATGATTTAAGAAATTCATTACAAGAATATATGGATATTGGCGAATATGGAACAGGATATAATCAAAAAGCAATAGGATCATTGTGGGAGGTTTCAAAAA
>Ga0181408_1000227_pt1 | contig 18204 bp, 20 predicted proteins | sample 31SPOviralmetaG_FD_130137 | JGI IMG/M metagenome (GOLD analysis project Ga0181408, IMG submission 130137) | Marine viral communities from the oligotrophic San Pedro Time Series (SPOT) site, San Pedro Channel, CA, USA - 31 SPOT_SRF_2012-02-16 | ecosystem: Environmental > Aquatic > Marine > Strait...
AGATAAGTCTAAAGATATTATTTTATATCAAGCAGGTTGTCTTAAGTGGTACGAAGAATATAAAGATGTACAAGAGATAAATTCATTTATAGAAATGGGCGAGGAAGATGGTAGGTGTATTGTATGTGTTGGAGAAGATAACGTAGTACACTCAGATATAGGAGACTATGGGGATGTGTTCAATGTATATATGAAAGTAGAATTAACTTAACCTTAAATTAAATAAAAATGGAAAACGAAAATGTAATTCAGTGGGGATGGGAGAAAGGTAACCCATCTAACATGAGAAGTAAAGAACATCAAGCGTTCTTAATCAAGGAGTACAATAAGAATAGACCAGAAAAAGATCATGTCAAAGATATGGCTGAACTTAACAGAGCCTTATTAACTAACGAGGTAAAGCATCTTGGTATGCGTAGCGTTACAATAACTGAACGCAGAGTATATCATAAAGTGGCTAAGATAACAATCGAACTACCTAAAGACTTACCATTATCAGAGACTAAAGAATGGTTGTCTAAAAATACTCAAAAGTGGGAACAAACTTTAGATAACGAGTTTAATACTGCTGAACTTAATTGGGGACATGGTATTGATAAGCACGATGGTATGGAAGACTTTGAAAACAATAGTGAGACAAGGTACGATGTTAATAACGAAAAATATGGGGGGCATCTGTAATGGCTAAGATATATATAGATAACTCAACCTTTATGGAATTTGTAGATGATATAGCTACTCAGATGACAGAGATAGCCTACAAAGGTAAAGCTACAATAGAGATTCAAGATGGTCTATCTGATGGTGTGGCTATTGTATTCACAGATGATGCTCAAGACTACTATAACGAGAGGTATGATGAGGTAGAGACAATGCTAAATAAAACCTTAAACATACATAGCAATGAACACCTTAACACAGATAATTGAGAGATACGATGATGAGGAGTTCCTCAAGGCTGATGGCTTTGATGATGCAGTCATAGGGATATGCCACACCTCAAGAAAGTTGATATACTCCTATGCTAAATGTATTGAGGTATTATTAGGTGAAGGTATGGATGAGATGGATGCCATAGAGCATCTGTCTTATAACGTAATCAATAGTTATATAGGGGATAAAACTCCTATATGGTGTATAGATTATGATTAAATTAAAGTAAAATATTTTCATTATTATGAAAAATAATTACTATATTTGTAACCAGTTAAATTAAATTAAATCAAAACCAATTATGGAAAAGTCAGAAACAATTGGCAAGTTAACTCTTGCCTTATCGAAAGTGCAGGCTCAACTAAAACCTGCTAAAGAAAACTCAAAGAATCCTTTTTTTAAGTCAAGCTATGCAGATCTTGGTGCAGTATGGGACTCTGTTCGTAAGTTATTAGCTGAAAACGAATTAGCTATCATTCAAATGCCTACCGATGTAGGTGGTCTAACAACAATCTTATCTCATTCTAGTGGAGAGTATATGTCATCTACTATGTACATTCCTTCAAAGGAAGATGCTCATGGTGTTGGTTCTGCTATATCGTATGCCAGAAGATACGCACTTGCATCTGTTGTTGGTGTAGTTACTGGAGATGATGATGGCAATGGTGCAGTTAAAGGTACACCTACCACATCTAAAAAGTCTACATCTAAGCCTAAGTTAACTGATGCTCAGTACAAAGGTATGATGAAAGCTATAGAAGATGGTAAAGGTAGTGTGGTAGAGCAAAAGATGGGTGGTTACACTATGACTAAAACTCAGCAAGATAACCTTAATAAAGTGCTTAAGTTGTCTAAGACTTTAGCGTAATGAGTTTAGATAAGTTTATAAGTAAGTTAAGTAACGATTCCTTTTATTACTCTGACTACGAGTTTGTAACGAACTCGCAGTTAGGGTTAATAAAGCAAGACGTTAGAACTTACAAGATGATGAGAGACCATCCAGAGTTAAGGAAGGAGACTCTACCAATGATCTTTGGTAGGGCATACCATGTAGCAATGCTAGAGCCTAACGAGTTTAACGATAAGGTACTGGTATTTAACTCAGCTACAAGGACTACCAAAGGTTTCAAGGAGTTTAAGGAAAACAATCTTAACTCACCTACTATAATCTTACAGAAGGAGTACGACAAGATTATGTACATGCAAGATGTATTGTTTAGTCACTCTGAGGTTAGAGACCTTCTTCAGTTGGATGGAGAAAGGGAAATAGCTAACGCTTGGAAAGATGATGATAGTGGTGTGTTCTGCAAAGGTAAGGCTGACTATCGTAATGGTAAGACCTTAATAGATCTTAAGACTACTGCAGATGGTAGTTTCTATGGATTCTCTAACTCTTGCAAAAAGTACGGATATGATAGGCAATCAGCCTTTTACATGGATGGTTTTAACTGCGATGAGTTTGTGTTTATAACTCAAGAGAAAGAGAGACCATATAACGTATCTATATTCTATGCTGGAGATGAGTTCATAGAGAGAGGTAGGCAAGAGTATAAGTACCTACTGGATATTTACAGAAGATTCTTCATAGATAACGAAGAAATTGTTGAACAACATTTAATAATGGAAACGTTATGACATTAAAAGATAAATTAAAAAAGGAAGGAGTTACTACTCTTTTCTTATCAGAAAGATTGGGGTTAAGCCAACCTACCCTAAGAAAGTATATTGATAATCCAGAGGACTTTAGAGTTCATCACTTTAAAAAGATTATCGGTTACATTCACACTAACGAAAGGGAGGCATTAAATAATTATTTTAAGTCTAGAAATTATGAGTAAGACAGACAGAATTTACGTAGGAAACGGAGTTGAAAAATTTGATGGAGACATGGTTGAGTTCTCTTTAAATTTGAGTAAACTTAAAAACGATGCTGGTAGCCACATGTTTGAGTACAATGGCGACAAGTTCATCAAGTTAAAGGTAGCTAAGATGAAACAGGCTAACGAGTATGGTAAGACTCACTATGTTGAGGTTAACACTTACAAGCCTGAGGTTAAAGAAAAGTCTTCGGATGATCTACCATTTTAATTAAATAAGAATAGGCGTGAGTGACTTGCAGTTAAACTCTTATAATCATAGCTACTGCTGATAATTTTGTCAAACAAAACCTATGAGCCTGTTACTTTAAAAAACCAAACCATGATAATCACACACCTAGTATTCCCATTGCTAATAGCTTTGGTAGTTCTTAGGGTATTCTTTGAATTTTTAGTACAACTTAAAAAAGTTTTAGATGAAGATTAGATTAAGCGAATCACTTATAGTAAACTCTGATAGCATCACATCAGTAGAGTTAGATGCTCAGTGCATTATTATCGTCTTCAATAATAAGCATGAAATAAGAGAGTTCTATAATAACGATCTGGAATCTGCATGTGTATTTAATAACATTATATCACATATTAATGTTAAGGATGTTAGATTCTATGATGAAGAAAAACCTAAAGAAGAAGATGAAAGGAAAGCTAAGGCTTTCGATATGTTCTGGAATTTATATGATAAAAAAATTGATGTAAGCAGATGTAGAACGACTTTCTTAAAGTTAACCCTTAAAGATATGGGTGAGGCAGTTAAGCAAGTTAAAACATATGTTGAGTCAACTCCAGACAAAAAATATAGGAAGAACCCACTAACTTGGTTGAACAACAAAGGTTGGACTAGTGAAGTGAAGTTCGATAAGAAGAAAGTAAATAGATATGTCAAACCAGAATATGTTACCGATGAAAGATAACAAGGACATGGAGGTTAGGCTTATCGGTAAGTTACTTAACAATCCAAAAGATTACTACGACTATCACGCTCAGTTATCTGATAGTATATTCAAAGACCCTCTTAATAAAAAGATATATAAGGTTATATCAAATCACTTAGATAAAGGTGATAAGGTTGATATGATTACAATATCTTCAAGTATCAAGGATTCTTTGGTAGATGTTAGAGTTGCAGAGTGTATGTCTTCAGACTACTACGCCTATATAACTGGTAACATGGTAGCCTATTTATCTCAGGAGGACAAAAAGATCAGGCTTAAAAAATTAACAGAGACAATGACTAATAGAATTGACAGAGGTGATGACCTTTTCGATATGTTAGATTTCATGGAGGCTGAGATTAAGTCTATATCTGAGATAAGGGGTAGTGACATACCAGACATTAAAGAGCAGTTGAAGGTATTGTATAGCGATATTAAAAGAAGGATGGAATCAGATGATATGATTGGTTTACCAACTGGATTTCAATCGCTAGATAAATTTACTGGTGGATGGCAAGAGACTGACCTTGTTATTATTGGTGGTGCTTCATCAATGGGTAAGACATCACTTGGTTTAGCTTTTTGTTATAACTGCGTTAAGGCTGGCATTCCTACTGCAGTTTTCTCTTACGAGATGGGGGATACTCAACTACTACAGAGATTAGTTTCACTAGAGAGTGAGGTGAACAATAGGTACATAATGAAAGGTTCACTGGAAGGTGATGAGTTTAATAGAGTCAACAAAGCCATAGGTAAACTTGAGAATACTTGTTTGTACGTTGATGAGTGTAAAGACTCATCCCTTCGATACCTTTTAAATAAGATAAGGCAGTATGTAATTACTAAGGATGTTAAGTTCTTTTTAGTTGACTACCTTCAGTTAGTTAAGGCTTCTGGTGCTTCAAGAGAACAAGAGGTGGCTGTTGTGGCTCGTGAGTTAAAGAATATAGCTAAGGAGTTGAACATAACAGTTGTTGCTTTATCTCAGCTAAGTAGAGGTGTAGAACGTAGAGATGGGTGTAGACCTAGTCTGTCTGACCTTCGTGAGTCTGGTGAGATAGAACAAGCATCAGATATTGTTATGCTTGTATATAGACCTGAGTACTATGGCATCATGAATGATGATAGTGGAAGGTCAACAGAAGGATTGGTAGACCTTATTATAGCTAAGGGAAGGAATATAGGTACTGGTACGTTACCACTAGTGTTTAAGAAGGAGTTTACAAAGTTTGTAGATCCACAAGATTTTACTGAAAAGTTTGTTTCAGTACAACCAAATGAATCGTTCTAGCTATGAAAGATACATCAAAAAGAATAAGGAAGGTGAGTAACCTAAGTGCGATAGATAAAATTACTTCTCGTGTAGAACGCATAAGCATGAGCAAGAAAGATAGAGAAGTAGTTTTAGATATAATTAAAGCCTTGTATGAGTTTAGAGAAATATCTATAAACATTGTAGATACCAGAAATAGATACCTAGTAGATACAAATGTTGCTATAGCTTCATGTATAAGAAATAATTTATCATTACCCTTTCAGTTAATAGGAAAGATATTTAATAAGCACCACGCATCTATAGTACATTATTGTGGAAACCATGATAACTTATATACATATGATAGGAACTACAAGAAGATGTACGATATGGCTTATGGTATCGTTGAGGGTCATGGTATTAAGGATAATATTGTAGACTCTGTCTTAAGTGAAGAGGGTGAGGAAACAAAAAACAAAAGAACTCATAGAATTAAATTACTAGAGAGAGAGAATAGAGCTTTAAAACATAGCCTGACTGTCGCTAATAGTAAGATAGATAAGTTAAATGAGACTATTCAAAGATTATCTAAAATATCAAATTGGTAGTATGAGAAAGGAGATATATTACGCAAAAATAAACTACGAGTGGAGGGTGGTTAGATACGTTAAAGGTGTTAAAAAACCAGCTAAGAATTGGAATAAGTCTAGTATTACAACTACTACAACAGATATAAATGTTGAAGATTTTAACAATAATAAGTTTTATATGAAAAAACTAAGGTATAAACATAAATCTTCTCACGACATACAAGTTAGGGTTACTAGTATAGAAAATCCTAAGTACTTGTGCATGTCTAACGATGTATATTAAAACACAATTATGAAATTATTTTGTGAAAATTGTCAAAAAACAACTGATGTTACTAAGTTTACAATAAAAGTAGTTGATAATAAGGTAATTAAGCCTGAGTCAATCTGCGATTGTGGTAAACAAATGAAAGACGTTTCAGAGTATAACGGTTTTGGTAGTATCATTAAGAGACCAGGAGGAAAAGTAAAAGGTAAAAATTAAGTCTAACAATTAAATTAAATTAACATGATTTTATTGCCCGCATTAGTAGTCGTAACTATATCTGTTTTAGTTGCTTGGAACATGGTTAAATATTCTAAAAAAGTTAAAGAAAATGAAGAACATAATAAAAGGCGTGCTAGAAGCGTCAAAGAAAAGAAACCTAAATCTAAACGTAGTCCAAAGATTTCTGAAGATCAAGTATCGAATAAACGCAAGTATAAAAGTGCTAAGAAAAAGGCTATTAAATCTAAAGTAAAGAAAAATGCAAGAACAAATAAAGAAAAAGTGTGATGAAATTAGAGACTTATTGGTAGAAAAAAATAAGTCTTATGGTAACGCAGTGTTTGATAAAGGTGTTTTATTTAATGTTGATCCTATGTATGCTATACAGGCTCGTATAAACGACAAGCTAAATAGAATTAAAAACTCAAACACTTACTTAAGTGACAACGATTTAATGGATGTTACTGGATACTTAATATTATTGCAAGTTCATATGGATCAAGTTGATATAAATATAGAGAAAGGTTTATCACAGACTGAGTCAAGTGAATCTTCTTTTACTTACGAATGGAACATAAAGAAAGATGAGACTAGAGCCTAGATTTGAAAGTAAAGAGGATAGAGAAAGAGAGGCTGAAACTCTTCGTATCCTCCTCGAAGGAAAAGATTTAACCTTTAAGCAGTTAGATAAGTACGCACCAGTAGACGCTGAGATTATAGACAATAAGACCATGAAGGTTGTATCCTTGTGTGAGATTAAAACCATGAGTCTTAATATGGAAAACATAGATAGAGTAAGGACTTCTGTAAGGAAGATACAACATTGTCAGAAAGAAGCTCTTCATAAAGAACTACCTTTGTGTATAGCTTGGAGATTTCTCGATGGAATTGGTTATATTTGGATGCACGAAATAACAAAAGCCACAGTTGAGTGGGGTGGCATGAAGAACCCACGACCAGGATCTATATGGGACAGAGAACTTTTATTTTATATAGACCTAGATTTATTAACTATAATTAAATTTTAGACATGAACAAGCAACAGAAAGATCAAGATCAAAAGTACAAGTACTTGAAGTTTGACTGCGAAATGAGAGCTAGGGTATTAGAGATAGCCTCAGGATTGCCAACAAGTAAGAACGCTAAATCTCTTTTAGAGAACGCAGGTAAACTTGCTAAGTATGTATTTGGTATACCAGAAGCTCCTAAGGAAAAGAAATAATTCGTATCTTGCGTGCTATAATATAGTTTAGTATGGCACGAAATAAATTAGCTGGTAAGATTAACGGTAAAAGTAAGAGCTCTAAGCATTACGCTAAAAATCCTGGCTCTAGAAAAAAGAAAAATCAATACGATAAGGAGTACTCTTCGTCTGAGGAGAGAAAAAAATATCGTGTTAAGTTAAATCTTTTTAATAGGAAGAAGGGTAAGAAGGGTGATAGTAAAGATGCTTCTCACACCAAGAATGGTGGACTAGTTATGGAAGGTCAGTCTAAAAATAGAGCAAGGAATAGAGGTAAGAAATAATTATTTTCGTACCTTGCTTTGATGCGATTCAAAAGAAGAAAGGGAAAGCAGATAACTAAAGCTAAGAAACACGTTTTAGATGGTATTACATTTGCCTCTGGACTAGAGTTGTACTGTTATAAAGCCCTCAAAAAAGCAAAAATTCCCCACGAGTATGAAGGAAAGACTTTCGAGCTTGTACAAAAATTCAAGTTCGAGGGTCTTCTCATGGACAAGGGGAAAACAAAAGGTAAAACCACCTTTAAACAAAAGCCTGGTAACATAAGAAATATATCTTATACGCCAGACTTTATTAATTTAGAGAAAGGTTTTATCATAGAAACTAAAGGTATAAGAACACCTGAGTTTAAGATGAGGTTTAAACTATTTTTAAAGTATCTTTATGATACCAATCAAAAGCTAGATGTCTACGTCCCATCAAATCAAAAGGAAGTTGACGCAACTATAAACCTTATCCTAAGCAGAAGTTCTTTTAAAAAATAACTCTCCATATTTTTTGCTTATTAATAAGTTTTTTGGATTTAATCTATAGGAGAGTTTAGTACGTGAGCAAGCTACGTGAACGCTGCAAAATATACGAGAGTGGGCTGCGTGAGTGCTACATATCTAAATCCTAGTTTTAAGCAATAAGGGCTAGGTTGTTCTTGTATTCGGGGGGGAAGTTGAGATTTGGTCGTCCATGCAACCCCCCAATACTTTTTAAAATAATACAATAATGTTACACGATAAAGATAAGGATTTAATAGACGCTTTAAAAAGATCAGACGAGTCTAAAGACAAGTTGTTTGAATCTTGGATAGTAGATCTTGTAGATCCAGAAGATGAGGGTGAATCTTGTGAGGATGGATGTTGTGGAGATAGCTGTGAATAATGACAGACAACAAAGATAAAAAGAGACCTAAGGGTAACGTTAAGTTTAATATAACCCTATCTGAAGAACAGAAGAAGGCTAAAGAAAGTATCTTGAGTCACGCTTTTAGTTTTGTAATAGGTAAGGCTGGATCTGGTAAAACCCTCCTTGCTGTTCAGGTTGCTCTTGATATGTTTTTTAAAAGACAGTATAGTAAGATTATAATTACTAGACCGACCATAGCTACTGAAGATAACGGTTTTTTACCAGGTAGCGAGAAAGAAAAGCTTGAGCCTTGGCTTGTACCAATAATGTCAAACATGCGTAAGGTTTACAACAAGGCTGATAAGATTAATGGTATGGTTGAGAAAGGAGAGATAGAGCTTGTTTCCTTATCTCACTTTAGAGGTAGGACGTTTGACAACTCTGTAGTCATAGTAGATGAGTTTCAGAACTTAACTAAAGCTCAGTTTCGTATGGCTTTAGGTAGGCTAGGTAAAGATTCTATAATGATATTCTGTGGAGATAATCAGCAGATCGACCTTAAAGATCAGAACTACTCAGCCATACATGACGTTGCAAAAATAAAGGATAGTGATTTTGTATTCAAGGTTATATTAGAAGATAACCATAGGCATCAAGCTATTGATGACGTTCTTAAGCTACTTAGTGGCTACTAGTCCCAGATGACATAAAAGCAAATAACACCAGCAAAGACTTGTATTTCGTTGTATGGTGCCTCTTCTATTGGTGCGAACAATCTCACACCTAACAAGAAACCATTTACTAATTGTATTCCTATTTCCATAAATCTAATATACAAAAAAAAGGGAGGACATCACTCCTCCCTTACAACCAAAACCAAAAATCGTTAGAAATTGTTAGAACAACAATCAAAAGAATTTTAGATAATACAAATCTAACTAATTAATTTAAATTATCAAAAGCTTCCTTGTTGTATTTGATATAGTTTTTAACATAGGAACTAACACCTGCAGCACTAAGAACAGCGTCTATATCTTGTTCGTGTAAGTCTCCATAGTACTTACAAGCTGTAACAAAGTTCATCAGGTCTTTAACTTTACTTGATAAAGCCTCATCAGAACCTATTATTCCTATATACCTTGGGTCTTCTAGGTCTTTGTATGACATACCAAGCTGATCTAATGAAGCCTGCATAAACCCATACCTTTTCTTAGCTCCAAAGAATAAAGCTTTATTAATATTGACTCTTTGAAGTGTAATACCAGAAAGTCTTATAGCTGCATTAGCACCAGATATAGTCTCATCTTTCATCTCTTCATCTAGTAGTATATCATTCTCGTCACCAGAGAACATTTCTTGAGCTAATATAGTAGCGTTCTTAATCATTGATGGTGATAAGTCACCTAATAAAGACTTCATTACTTCCATGCCAGTATCAGTAACACTATAACCTTTTCTTATAAGTTCATCATAAAGATCGTCAGCATCACTTAACGCTTTAACAGTTATATCTGCACCTAAGAATGGTCCGATAAACTCCTCGAAAAGCTGAGAGAACCTCGTAGCCTCACCCTCTTTTGGTAACTCGTCAAGCATAATTCTCATCATATTTTTCTGGAATCCAGTACCATCAATCTTACTTGAGTCAAAGAAGTCTACATAAGCATCATTGTTTAGTTGACCATCAAAACTTTTTCTATCAGTAAATCCTTTAGCCTGTATAGATAGGTTACCAGAAGTATTATAATGAGGAACTACAAGTCTAAACATTCTGTTAGGATTGTTTTCACTCATCTTAGTTCCATAAATACTTTCATCCTCTTCGTCTTCACCAGCAAGGTAAGAGAATCCAAGAACAGACAAGGCACTATATGCTGCGTCCATTGCTATGTTATTAGCTATAACCCCAGACATTCTTTCCACACCTATCTTTCTTATTATTGGGTTATCACTAGACAACTCTTCTTTTGCTATCAATGCTGAACTATAACTAACTCTTAAACTTTCTGACTGAAACGAAACGAATGTACCAAATAAAGGAAACTTACCTATCTTCCTAACAACGTTAGGTACTTTAGAGTAGTTAGGGTAAGTGTTATCTATTATGCTTGCAGCTTTATTCATGGCTTCAGCTTCAGATAATCCTGCCTTTTGGTATCTAGCTTTTTCAACTAAGAATCCATATATCTTGAAGATCTCATCCTCAGACTGGTATAGCTTATTAACAGCTCTAGGTATTCCTTTTAGTGCTGAAACCATATTGTTAAGTTTAGACTCTTTGTACATAGAAATATCAAAGTCAGATTTTGCAAGGTCTTCATATAAATCGTTTATAAGACCAACCTCTGTATCTTGACTCATTATTCCTTTACTCTGTAAAAACTGATAAATCTCTTGCTTACCACTCTCAGGTTGGTATCTAAAATTGTTAACAACTATCTTAAGAGAGACTATAGCATTTTTCACTCTATCAATGTTTAATGGTATATGACCACTTTGTAGTACAAATGCAAAGTTACCTATTAAGTTTCTAAGGTGAGTTGGGAAGTTACCTACAGTCTTAGACCATTTAGTAAGTAGGGTTAATGCGTACAAAGTGTTCATTGCAAATCCTTGATGCTGCATATCTTGATATACATTATTAAGGACAGCATATATCTCATCACTAACGTAGTGACCCTCAAAAGCACCAAACTTAGAGTCTAATGTTTTTGATAGACCGTTACTAACTATAGTACCATCTACAACCTCTGAAGACCAGAACTTACCTTCACCCATTTTCTGCATTCTATCTAGCATCAGGTGAGTGTTTATAGTTCTATTGAGTTTGTTTATAGACTCCATGTAAGCTATTATAGGATCGTGTATCTCACCCATAATATCTCTTACCTCCATAACAATATCTTTTCTTGTCTTATATATCTCTTTAGCTATAGCTACTTGTGAAGAGCTTAATGTTTGGTTGGCTGCAGTTCTATTTCCTGCGTTACCCATAACCTTACTAAATATAGTTTCAACTAACTGCTCTATACCATCTGAATCTTTTATAGGGTCTAGAGTTCCACGTTCTACTATAGACTTTCTAATTAAAAACTTAGATCTATTAGCAAGCTCTTGAGATAAGTCGTACTCTTTAGCAGAGTGTTTCTTGTAGCTTCTGTGTATATATAAGCCTAGGTTTTCTTTTACAGTTGCTTCCATCTCACCTTCAAACGCACCAGTATCTAATCCTTGTATTGATAGTTTATCAATATCATCTCTCATCTCCTGCATCAGGTCTCTTAGGTTTACATCAACCTTCTTACCAAATAGACTTATAGTAACGTCTTCATTTAAGTCGTTTATAGATGTAGGCTCTACAGTTACAGTACCATCTTCATTTAATGTCTCTGTATAGCCACGTAGATAATCTGTTAACTGCTTAGGCGTGTATTCGTTTTTAGACTTAAAGAAAGCCTTTTGGAATATCACAGCTTTTCTCTTAGCTTCATCCATAGCAACAGCAACCTTACCATGTCTCTCTACAAATAAAGATGTAAGTGCAGGGTCACCAAAAGTATTCTCTGGTCTAAATAAAAAGCTTGATGCTCTAATTTTTAGAGGGTCACCTGTAGTTACTTGACCAGTTATCTTAGTTGTAAACCCAGCTTTCTCATTGTATTTATTAGTTAAGTACTCACCAAGACTATAGTCAGTCCTTAAAGCAAGTTTCTTAATTCCAAATAATATATCTAATGCAGGACTTGAGAAACCTAAGAACTCTTGGTCATCATCAAGTTGGAACCTACTGATACCATGTGAGTTATCGTGAGCTTGCTTAGACTGATCTGTAAAGTCTAACCTTAGTGCTGAACCTAACTCAGAAACTTGTGGTGACTGAACAACATTGTTGTAGTAGTACTCAGTAATACCTAACTCAACTCTAGCGATTGAAGCAGCTACATTACTTTTAATTTCTCTTTTAGCGTAATCCTTTTTAAGGTCAGATAAGAAGTTAAAAAACTCTTCTCTAGACTTTGAGTCTTCATCTTCTATAAATAAACCTTCATCATCATAAAGTAAAGGATTTATTCTTTCAGTAACAAAACCATCAGACTCAAAGAATCCAAACATTCTAGACTCGTAGTCAATCAAGTCAGATTCAGAGACACCATAAGGTGCTAAAGTAATTCCTGGTTCAGCAGTAAGAAGTTCTTGTGCGTTTCTTCGTCTTCTTATGAGTTCTTCTGAAATCTCTGCACTTAAATCAGACTGACTAACTGTAGATGTAGTAATACCTCCATCTAGTCTTTTAAGTTGCTTGACAAGCTCTTTAGGTGCTATCCTATTATAGAACTCAGCTAGTCTGCTATCATCGTGACCTTCAATCTTCTTAGACATCTCACCATTAACAATAGAGATACCATCGTAGCCCTCTTTCATAGCCATGTCAATAGCTTTTCTAAAGCCAAGACCTAACCAGTGTTGAGTCTTACCCCAAGGCATATCTCTTACAGCATCTTTATTTTTAGCTTGCTTTATTTGTAGCTGTAAATATCTTTGGTAGTTAAGTAAGTCTTCAGTTAGTTTTGCGTTATTTTGTTCAGCTAAAGACTTTGTATTTTCATCTGTAGCAGTAACAAACTTTACTCTCTGATTAACAATGTCAGTTAACTCGTTGAGCCTGTAAGCTCCACTTTTTCTTCTAAACTCTTGAACCCAAGAATCTTTTATTCTTGAATCAATAGAGGACACTAAACCTCCGTATATCCTATCAAGATTATTAAGTTCTTTATACTCCTCTGAAGTAAGTGGAGGGTTATCTTTTTCAAACCCACGTCTTTCACCACTTCGAGTTTTACTACTAGCTCTTTGAGCCCAGTCAGATTGTATCTCCTGGATGAATAGTATCTTTTTACCATCAACCATTCTGTCATCTACTCTAAGGTGTACTAGTACGTTGTTACCACCACCCTCAGAGCTATCTAAGTGTTGCCAGTGTATGTTTGAAGGGAATAATATTTTCTCGTTAGTATCTCTAACAATTACCTCTCTATAGTTATCACCACCAGGAAGAACCATATTCTCCCATTTAGTGTGACCAAATTCGTGATCGTAAGTTTCGTTAAGAATATTTATTCCATAATAACCTTGGTTATCTCTATATCCTCCTGTAAATTCTTCAGTTATAGCAGCGTCAATCAACTCCTTTTGAGTATAATTATCCATGTTATCATACATGTTTTCAGGAATAAGACCTACTCTTTCATCCTTAGATGCTATGTAAACCTCGTCACCATCTATGAAGAAATCATCATAAGTGTACTTATCATTAGTACCTCTAACAACACTTGCTATAGCAGGTGATGTAACGTGAGCTGAGGCTATTCTAAGTGCGTCTGCTCTTGATATACTCTTAAGGTTGTTATCTGATTGATACTCGTTAAGTAGGTTGTCGAAGTCTATGTAGTTCAGCTCTACCTGAGCACCAGGGAACTTACCTATAAGTTTTATCCACTGGTTAGCTTGTCTAGGTTGATCAGTACTATTTAATATAGCCTCAAATACGTTTGATCTAAACTCACCTGATTCTACTTTAGTATAATCCTCTTCTACAGCTTGGTATCTCTTTATGGTAGGATAGTCAGAGTTCTCAGCCATGAACCTTCTGTCTGAAGGGTCAACTAACTCTGGGTTCTCTGCCAATATAAACCCACCTATCTGAACTAATCTATCAGCTTTACCAAGTGGTAAACCAGTCTTAGTATCAAAGAAGTAAGAAGCCATGTCTGGTCTCATAGATACACGAACAATGTTTTCACCTTGCTTGAATCTATCTAACATATCCTCAGCAATAGCTTGAGCCTCAGCTTCAGTAGCATTTTTCCAATCACCCTCCATTCTAGCAAAAGGACTCTTGTTTATCTCACCTAGTCCAATACCTAAAGCAGTGCTAGGATTAGTTCTAAAGGTAACGTTAGTTAGTAAAGAGAACTTACCATAACCTATTATTTTACCTCTAGAGTCACCAGTATGTATTGAGTTGGATAGAACACCAAAGTCACCGTTAGCATTTATGTCTAATCTAGAACCTACTCTAGTACCCTCTGGAATATCTTTATTGAAACCTACAAGACCTTTAGCTACCTGTGCTTTCTTCAAAGCCTTTGCCATAAGTTCAAAAGATGTGAACTCAGGAACAGATAGTTTTGCTATCTTATCGTCAGTGTCAAACATATAAGGGTAGTCCTTCTTCAAGGTCTCAGTATACTCTTCAAATGTAATCTCATTGTTAGCATACTTCATTATGTTCTCACTAGGAACTCTAACCCTACTAGGCTTTTTGTTTTTCTTTCTCCACTTAGTAACATCATCTTGGTTTATACCAAGTCTACCTATCACATTATCAAAGGTATCAGAGTCTTCTGTTATTTGGAATCTCTTCTTAGGGAACAGCTCTCTATCTCTAGCATCCTCAAGTTTTCTTCTTAGTATCTCTTGTTGATTCTTATCGTTTTCAAACTGCTCTTCAGTTCTAAATAGTATGACAGCCTCTTGAGGTTTTAACTTATCAATTAGCTCGTTCATAGTTTCTGTTATAGATTCTAAAGCTCTTGCCTTTTCATCCATACCAAGTCTTTTTTGAACAGCTCTAGCCTCTATCTCACCATATACAGATCTATAAAAAGAATCAGGGTCGTACCTATCGTTAAACTCGCTTCTCATTCTTCTATACTCAAGAGATAAATCAAGAGAAGGTCCTAAAGCTAAATCTCCTTTCTCTTCTAGTATAGGTTTAACAAAGTCTTCATATATGGATACACCACTAAAACCACCAAGATACTCTTTGTCATCATCAAGTATTGGATGAGCTGTAGTTAAAACATTCTTTGGGTTTGCGTAAGACTTCTTGTAACTAAGTATATCTCCAGAATCAATTAGAGATTTTATTTTATTTAAAAATGTTAAGTCTTTTTTTCTACTTGCAGTTATAGGTTTTAATATGTCCTCTAACTGGCTAGATAAAAACTTATTATCTAAATCGTTTATTCTATCTTTTAAAGCTTTCGTTCCTAGACCAGTAAACCAAGAGTCATTAGCTCCTATAGGAAAACCTTCTATATCTTGAATAGCGTGCTGTATCTCATGCTTTATAGTTGAAAAAATTTGCTCTGGACCAACATCATGTAGTAGTTGACCTTGAGGTATTACATTTAAAGATATTGTGTTTTCTTTTTTATTGTAAGACCCAAGTTCAACACCTTTATCTGTAGGATTAGTTATTCTAAACCTTACTTTTATATCACCTACAGAAGGATACGCTGAAAGAACTGGATCTTCAATAATATCTTTTATAGTTAAGTCATTAGGTATTGATTCTAATGTAGATGTGAAATTATATTTATTCTTACCATTAACATACTTCTTGAGTAGTTCACTATCATCAGCTAATAACTCAGTAAGTTCGTCTTCAATTATACTAGTCACAAGTTTAAACTCTGGAAGTGAATCACCATCAGCAATCTCGTAACGCCAACGACCATCAGTGCCTTTCTCCCATCCAGTAACCATCTTTATGTACTCTGGCATAGAACCTATATCTTCCATGTCTAGAGCTGTAAGATAATTCTTCTTCATGGCAAAACTCATGTTTGCTTCAGATCCAATTATCTGGTATCTCTTAGTTCTTGCAGATTCAACCTCTGAAGTCTGAGTGGTTAAAGCCATAGTTCTAGAGGCAAAATCTTTTCTTTTTGTCTCAAGTTCAGGCTCACCTTCTTTTATTCTAAATTTAGGAAAAGCATCTCTAACGTCTACAAACTGATCAAATACTTGTAACTCACCGCCATACACTACAAATGGATAAGCAGGGTGATGACCAAGGTCTCCTTCTTTAGTTCTAAGAACATCAGAGTTCAAGTCTATGCTTATAGCTCCAACCAAATCACCATTCTGAGCCTCAGATATTAAAGGTTCATTTAAGTAACCAAGCATATCCTCAAATCTAGGGATCTTAGCTTTATTTAAAAGCTTTACGTTACCCTGTATAAATGTTTTATTAAATTGATTTCTGTTTACAGTACCTATTTTAGATAACATTAATTCATACTGCTGTAAGCTAGATATAGGCATACTTATCTGTTCTGCAATATCTTGTTTGCTTATTCTCTCTAGTATTTTTTTATTACCAGTTAAATTAATCTTTTCATTGATGCTACTTAAGACCTCTTTCTCTGTAACGAATCCTTTATCTATAGAGTTTCTCAACTCTTTCATAAAGTAATCATTGAAGTTAAGGTTACCTAAAATACCAGTGTCAGCTTGTGTCATTAAGACAACTTTGTCTACACCTCTTTTTCTTAGGTTGTCTAAGAAACTATCAGCAGCATCCTTTGTGGTAAATGCCCATATACCTGCACCATCCTGAAGAGAGTAAAGTAAACCTCCCATCATATTGTGAGTGACACCAGTAGGGCTAGTAATGTTAGCAACAATAGATTTATCAATAGCAGAAACAAAAACTTCCTGACCGTTTATTTCTTCAGGGCTAATAACATTAACCTTGCTCATGTCTACAGTTCTGCTTATAGCATCCTCTTCAACTTGTTGTCTGTTAATACTTCTACCACTATTAGATTGTTGGGTTGAGTTTATAGCACCAGAGGCAACCATAGATCCATTCTGTAAACTACCATTAGCACCATCTCTATAGTTTTTATCACTGACATCCATCTTAGACATCTTCTCGTACTCACTCTCTCTAACTTCAAAGTCAACATCTACGTCACCCTTTTTGTAAACAATTTTATCTCCAGTTAAAATAGCTGTAGACAAATTGTTAATCATATCGTCTAGATTAGATAAGTCAGCTAGGTTTAAGTTCTCTAAGTCTTCTCTTACCTTTGTAGTTGTGTTTCTTGTAATAAAGTCTAAGAACTGTCTAGCTTTACTAGGCTTAACTTTTTTAGCAGTTACGTCAGCTAAGTATTCAGCAAACGCCTCACCATAGTAGTAGTCATCCTTCAGTTGATCAGATGTTTTACCCTTGTTAGTTCCATTTTTTATAGCGTCTGCAGCGTGTCTTTCAGCAAGTGTGCCATAAAGATTTGCAGCCCAATTATAATAACTCTCTTTCTTAGGTATACCATCTTTACCTACAGACCATCTCTTTTTATCCTTTAACTCTTTATTTATATCGTTAAACTTCTGAGGGTCATACTCTTCTAAGAACTCATGTATAGGGTGACCAAGTTCATGGAACATTGTGTTTGGTTTAACCTTATCTAGGTTTACACTCATGACTCCATCAACAGAACTAAAGAAACCTCTTGAGCTTACGTCTGTAATTTGAGACATTACTTTGTCTAAAATCTTAGCACTCTCAAGAATATCCATTAAATCCTTAGACATAACGACATTTACAGCATCAGTCTCTGGGTTTAAATCAATCTTAATATCCTCAACTTTAAGCTCTCTACCAGTTGTGTTTGCCTTATCGTACTCTTGTTGTATTAAGTCTCTTAAGACAGCCTCGCTATCTTTAAATAATTTAAGCTTTAGACCTTTTATGTTATTTAAGAACTTAACAGCAGGCATTAAGAATTTAGCTGTTTCAGCACTTACAAAGGTATTTAAAAACTCATTTAACTCTTGAGTGTTATCTGCATCAAAGGTAGGTGCAAACTTCTTCTCGCCTGAGCTGTGATTAAGAACAACCTTCTTACCATCTACATTAAGGAATGTAGACATGCCACCAGTCAAACCTTTGTTAGCATCTTGACCTTC
>Ga0181408_1000231_pt1 | contig 17836 bp, 26 predicted proteins | sample 31SPOviralmetaG_FD_130137 | JGI IMG/M metagenome (GOLD analysis project Ga0181408, IMG submission 130137) | Marine viral communities from the oligotrophic San Pedro Time Series (SPOT) site, San Pedro Channel, CA, USA - 31 SPOT_SRF_2012-02-16 | ecosystem: Environmental > Aquatic > Marine > Strait...
AGCTATTTTTCTTTTTAAATCTGAAATACAATATTTATTAATAATTTCTTCATCTGACTTTTCAGCTCTAGTTACCCCTGGTGGCAACTCCGAGTCCGGTATATCTTCACGAAAGACAAATGCCTCACCAAGCATTTGTATAACTTCCTTATATTTTGGTTTTGAATAAATGAAATTAAGTTCGGGATCTTTTATACTCTGACTGGAACCCCGTCCAACGAAAATCTCATTTAATTTTCTTCCATCGATCATTTTTTCCCATTTTTCCTTAAAATCCGTACATTTTTCTGGACTAAAACCATCGTCGAATTGTTCAATAGCACTAATTAGGTTTTTAGCATTTTCTGAAAGTTCGTCGGGTGAAGCCATTGGGCTATAGTCTGGATGACATATTTTTATCCCGATCCCGTCTTCTATATGGTCTTTCATTTTAGTGTTTGCGAAATCTTCCATTTTTATAAAATTATCAGTTTTTTCATCCCAAACAAAAGGTGGTATACTCTTCGATGTAGCCACGTCCGATAGGTCTTTACATACAGATGTATCCTTATTTTCAAGTTTTTTAACCACTTTCAATATTGGATCTATAGCATTATCGTATACACATAAAGTTTTGAGTTTTTCTTGTTTTGTTCTTCCCATTTGTTTATCCATTTCTTTCAAATCATCCCACGACATTATAACATTAATAATGTCACCTTTTTGAGTTCCTTTTACTGGAAAAGTTGTACCCTTTTCCTCCATGTCTTCAATATTTTCAGTTAGAAAATCACGTAACAATTTACATTGTGCAGGTCTAGCATCGGTTTCTATTATTTTGTTTACTAATAAATTAATTTCGTTCTCGTAATATTTAGCATCTTTACGATTGTAAAAATATGCACCGGCACCGGCTGCTGAACTCGAACATAAACATAATACGGCTACACCAAGTAATGCAGCCGACATTTATAGTAACCAACTATTTTTTTTCATCTTCGATCTGATTCATCATGTACATAACTGGAATCATTTGGTAAATCTTTTTCCAATCACTTTTGGATTCTTCGTAATACTTTTTGGGGTCTTTGAGACCTTCGTTTATAATTTCGTTTATCTTTTCTGTGTAGAACTTGATTTCTTCTAAACAGAAATTGTAATACGGGTCGTTCATTATCTATTCTAAAACGCGTTTCTTTAAATATTTAACTTACTTTTTACTCATTTTTTTAGTCTTTTTAGTCTTTTTAGCTTTTGGTTTCAGGTTCTTTAAAAAACCACTAACCATCTTATCAATATTAGTTATTTTGTTCTTAGGTACTAAGAGAGATTTAAATTTTTTAGGAGTTTCTGTTGTTTTTTTTAGTGGCAGATTAACAGATTGTGCAACTTTTGCAACTGAAATATTAGCATTTGAACGAACTATTTTACCATTCATTTATTATACGCGTCTATTTTTTTTTTAGCTTTGGGTTTTAACGCCGTATTTACAGATTGTCTCTTGTTTTTTTTCGTTGGTGAACCATATTTTGTGACAATATTACGAACCGCGAACGCTTTTAACATGTTACTTAAACTGTTAAATTGGACACCTTGTCTGAGTGGATTTCCACGATTCGTGTTGGTTTTTTGTTTTTGTGTAGGCGAACCTAGTGAATAATTCCTAACCATCTCGTTCGCATTTAATGTTTCATTCGTACTCTTTTGTAAATTTTTAGACTTTTGGTTACGTTTCGCAAAAGCCATTTAGTATACCCTGATATTTTTTATATGGTCGCTATATATTCCCACTGTAGAGTATTACATATTTTGTTCCATATAAGGTCCTGTTGATATAACTTTTCCTTAGACTTTAGAAGTGGGAAATATTTTAGGTATTTATCCTCACTCAAAAGTTCGCAAAATTTATAAAGAACGTACGAGTAACTTAAAAAGTTTTTACGTTCTTTTGGACAATTATCATCGAAAGGTTTTTGTATATCTTTAAACATTATACGTAACCGTTCTTCGAGTTCTTGTGGCATTTTTGGAGGTGATATACCACTCAGTATATTAGCTATATACGGTACGTGTTCGTAATACTTGTTAAGTTTTAGTTTTTTTAAGAGAGAACGTACGCGTGCGTGTGTTATCTCATCGAGTGCCTTGATCTTAATCTTTTTCAGTTCGTTTTGTAATTGTTCTATAACTTCAGGTGGTATATTAGTAGTTTCTTGTGCTTGGAATTGAGATAACCACTCGTTAAAATGGTTTTCTCGTTTATACGAATAGTTTATGATTTTCTCGGACGTTTCCTGTTCTTCTCTATACGTTAACTCTTCACTGATTAAACATGCTATTATCAGACCGCAATTTTCACAGACGAGGTCACTTGTATCTGTAAAATGATATGTACAACTACTATTACATTCAGGACATGTTTCAGCTTTTTTTACAATAGGTCTATTCACATTTACCTTCTCGACTTCAGCAAGGTAATCATCGAATATATCTTTCCTTTGTAACCCACTCGTCTCTTTACAATTAAAAACATTATCAGTTGTTACCTCCTTCTCTATATCATCCGTATATTGTTTCATATAAGGTAAACATTTTATTATATAATCCGACATTTCAGTTTCATATATGTCCTTATTATCAGGATCGTCTTTTATATTTTTAGACCATGATTCAATCTTGTTGTTATATCTGCTTAAAAAATTACGTTCCATATAATAACTAAATAACATGATTCTTAATCTTTTAACTACCGTTATATTATGGGTTTATGATCGTATAAAATGTATAACAGCAAAACCAGATTATACAATTTCACATCAGTCTATGGAATATACAATTGACAGTGATAGTGCAGACGGTGAATTGATGGGGTTTTGGAAAGATGAATCTCGTGAAGAATGGTATGATGGTATAGACTCCTTTTATAAAAACTTGAATGGTATAGATTATAAGAATGTTGAAACACCTACAAATGTAACCAAAATCATTTTACGTATAAAGTATTGGTATAACGATAAAATGTATAAATTTTTATCAAATGATATGAATCACGAATGGCCACCGGAACGAGTACCCGGAATAGTTTTTCACATGCCACTCGTAAGTGCACAACTTATGGATATAGACGATAAGCCTGTCAAAGACGTACTAAATAAAATAAAAAGGTATGCTGGACCAAGGGGTGATTTTCATGGTAGTAAAAATGTAAAGATAAGTGATATGTTATATTACGACGATGAAACTCTTCAATCTGATTATCCGAGTATCAAATTGAAGAGTGCCTTGGGTATTGTTAAAAAGGTAAGTACATACGAAGGGTACATTACTGATCTTCAGATACCTTAGTTGCGAGATAAAATTTAAGTTCGCCTAAATTCGCGACGTTATATTTAAGTATAAGAAACCTATTTTGTTCTTCCTGCATAATCTGTACATTAGCACACATACTCGTTGCTTTAGTAAAAATGTTCATGTATCGAAGTGAATAACTACCAGTTATATTTACACTCTCTTCAATACATTCTATATTAGTTTCCTGATTTGCAAAATCACCTTCACAGTACAATCTTAAATTTTTATCATACCTTGATATTTCTATATCGTTGCCTATGTTATACATATCACGGCATATTCTTTGAAAATCTGATGATAACATTGGTGTTATTGTACTCATAGTTATTTGAGGAACTTCTATTTGATTTTCGTTAATATCAAGAAGTTTGAGTGAGAATTTAGTGGACGTTTTCTTCAATTCGCTATATATTTCAATATCCATAAACTCTTTTGAACTTATAGAAATTGTAAGAACGTCATTATTTGATATAGATTTTAACAGTTTGAATGTGTTAGATACGTTAACACCCGCTACGATTTCAGATTCACAGTTATACGTTTCAAAATTATCACCTGATAAATACATATCGACGAGTGTTGTTCTCGCAGTGTCTAATGTTATTATATACATACCTTCGGGTTTAAAGTATATGTTAACATCGTTTAGTATATCTTTCAGTACTTCAAAAGTTGATTTAATTGCAGTTGCCTGTACTGTAACTAGTTTCATTACATTGAAAACGTATAAATTCTTTAATTCTGTTTACTTTGTGCATTATACGCGTCGTTTACACTTTTATCTATCTTTGCCTGTAACTCCTCCGTCATGGGTGGTTGTAAAGATGTACCATAATCGTCCAAACCAAACATATCATTGGTACCTTCACCGTCTAATGTTGTCATTGAACAAGTTCCAAACCCTGCCATTTCCAGCTCCTGTGTAGGTAATAACGACTCTAACCAATTCTTTATTTCATTACCCACAAGAAATTTACCGTTTTTTGTGAGCATCGTCGGAACTCGACTTATTTTATTTTTAAATTGTGGTGGTATACCCAATTTATTGATATTATGGTATGAAACTATTTTTTTGAGATTTTCATTTTTTTGTATATAATTTATGATATCTAAACTGTGATTACACTGTGGACTATATATCAAGAGAGACATTCTAAAACTATACATTAAAATAATTACGCTGTTAAATCACAATTAAAATAAAAATTAATACTAAGATGAACAAAGTTGTTTTAATAGTGTTGATATTATGCGTTATATTGTCAATGGTCAGGGTAGAAAAATTCAGTAACTCTCCTTCAGCTGATATAGACGATGAAGAAGTTGATATGTCAATGTATAAAAAAATGGATGATGCTGAGATCACAAAAGATCTCATGCAAGAAATGGTTTTACGTACAAACGAAGAAGTTTCTAAGCGTACTGGTCTTTGTACATATATAATTGAAACTATTTCTGCTGATATGTATGAAGCTTTTGCACCAAAACCATTAAAACCTGATGATATTAAGCTCCCTGATACAAAAGCTATACCTCAGATAGGTAGTAAAATATGTAAAGCAATGTTTATGGTTGTAAAATACGGTAAGAGTGGTTATGATTTTGGGTTTATAGTTTCGTCCGTCATACGGGTGATCAATACGGGTCCAAAATATGAGATTGATAATACGGATGAAGTTACTAAAGATTTGGAGAAAGAACTTAAGGAAAGTATTGACGGTCGAATGAAAAAAAAGGAATTCTTAAATGAAATAGAACAAAACCGATTGAATATTGATATAAAAAAGTATACACAAATTCAAACAAATAAACGAAAATATATAGGTGATAAACCAAAAGTTGCCGTTTTATCACTGAGAAGTCAACCTTTACATATTAAAAAACCACGTGATGAAGGTGTTTTTGCAAATGGTATAGCATCGAGTGAATTTGTTGACTACTCTCTCGTAAGACAAAGTGAAATCGAATACTTAAAAAGTAATACTAACTTACTTGTCGAGAAAGAAATTTTAGATTCGCAGTCGATGTACAATACTACAAAAAATATAAAACCTGAAATAGGTCTCGATAAGGATAGAATAGTGACTGCCCCAGGTGTATAAAATATACCTACATAATAGAGAAAATATACACATTTTATATCTATTTTTTATGGCTATTTTTTCTGTACCCCCTTATAGGGATTTAAACACTATATTTTCGATTATAATACAATGGGTGCATGAAAGTCATGTTTTTTTAAAAAAGTATGGTCCTTATGAGAACCGAGTTCGAAAAATTTTCAAAAAGCCGTTTAAATCGCTCTAAGGGGGTACAGAAAAATTAGCCCTAAAAAATTTACGTCATTTAGGTTTTATACCCTGTATACAATTAATAAAAATATAAAATGGGTAATATTTTAAAAATAATAATTTGACGGTATTGTAATGATAAGTATTAATGAAATATCTCGTCTAGACGAAAAACGTAAAAGGTTGAGGAAGCAGACATATGTCAAATTACACGAACAAATATCAAAAAAAATACGACAATCCGTAGAATTGGGTCAAAAATACGTATTTGTACAAATACCATCGTTTGTAATGGGATTTCCACACTTTGACAGGACGAAAGCAACGCATTACTTAATTAGACAGTTTCGAATAAGTGGGTTTTATGTTCAACATATAGGAGAATTTGAACTGTGTATATCGTGGAGACCTAGGAAACTTAATAAAGAATCGGAAGAAAAACCAGAAGAAGATTTCGAAGATTTTCCAACACTTGTTAATTTGAAAAAGACGGCGAATAAGTACAGGGCGGCGCGATAATAATGACCTATAAAAAAACCTACTTTATCATAAATGGACAACCTCAACATATTAGTAGAAGCTAAACGTGAATACCTAGGTCAACTCTGTTTATTGATGTGCCCAGTTATGATAGAGACATTTGAAGAAATGTACGAAGAGGCTTATAAATTATCAAAGGGTAGAAAAGTTTTAGTAATGTATCAAAAATTGTTAAAAGAAGTTCCTAATTGGAGTGACGCTATGTCAAAACAACACACTGATAATATAGCGAATAGATGCGCATGGTTTAACGATTTATTGGCAGCCGTATTTGTAAGTTGCGTTAAAATTTTATCAGCCGTTCGATTAAGTAAAGACAATAAAAAAATTTCCCTTAAACTGCCAACAAATGAAGTATTTATTCAAATGTGTCACAATAAAGTCGCAGAATCTCTTTACAACGATCCTTATATTTACCACGATTCACAAAATGAACATGCGAGAAATGACAAGTTATTTGAAAGGTTTTCAGTGTGTGTCGAAAATTCAGTAAAAGAACTTATACCTGTTCAACAAATATTACAAACGTATATGTCACAACAAGAAGGACAAGACCTTGATTTGGGTGAAGCAGAAATCGGTGACTCTGAAGATCCCGATATTATTGAGGACAATGGTATGGAAGAGACAACTGAAGAACCATTTGACAATGAACAGCAAATGGAAGGAGAACCAATGATGGAAGAACCAATGGGGGGAGAACCAATAATGGAAGAGCCAATGGGAAGTGAACCAATGATGGAAGAACCAATGGGGGGAGAACCGATGATGGAAGAACGAAATAACAGCTCTTTCATGAATAACGAATTTAGAACTATAAATACTGCACCACAATCTCAAAAACCTATGCAACGCACACAGGATGATGACGGTGTATTTTTTCCAGATGCAGCCGAATCCCGCCAAAAAAACATCATGTATAAGTAAATGGAGTTCGAAGATTATTTAAGAGATCCAGCTTGGGCAGGGTTGATCGCTGGATTTATAACAGCAGGATATATCCATTTCAAATCGAAACTTAATAACGAAGGTAAACTCGCGGTTAGCGCGTATACAAAACCAGCCGCACTCGTTGCTATTTTAGTATTTTTTATCGTATCTAATGGTTTAGGTAAGAAAGAGAGTATAAGTACAGAACCATTTTAATTTTCTAGCTTAAAGATATCTAACATATATTATATACAAAATGACATCCGTTTCAGCATTTAACGAAATGATGGGGCAATTTCTTGTGGAACTTCATAAGACGTTTCCAGAAGAAAAAGGTTTGAAAAAGTGTTTATCAGCTTTTGATTTGATGAAAGAAACAAATCCACGACTGGTTGTTGATGGGTTTATGAACGGCGTGACACCATACGCAGATCAGATTTCGTCTAAGGACGAAACATTTTTCATTAAAGAATCTAAGAATCTCGATTTCATGAAAGGTGTTAATCTCGAAAAACATTGGTCGGGTTGTTCAGATAATACAAAAAATGCTATTTGGCAATACGTACAAACGCTTTACATGTTAGGGACTACTATAAAATCTATCCCAGAAGACACTCTATCAATGATAGAGAGTGTGGCTAAAGAATGTGCAGACAAAATGGGTTCCGGTGAAAATGGTGAATTGGATGAAGCTGCTTTAATGAAAACCATGCAGGGTATGCTAGGTGGCATGTTAGGTGGTAAAAAATAAACTTGATATATATAAATGACTTCTTGGTTCGAAGACCCAAAACAGCTCATTCGTACAGATAAAGTATTAGAATTTTGGCCATCAAAGTCTCTCTCTTCAGAAGAGAGAATTAATGCCACAGCGAGATTTATCATTTATGCAACGTGTATAATATACCTTATTAATAGAGACATACGTATTTTCGTTTTAGGGGGTACAGCTTTGGGCGTTCTTTACATAATGGAACAGTCGGATATGATAAAAGAGGGTCCACCCAGGTCAGCGCATGGTAAATTCGGATCGGCTTGTCAAATGCCTACTCAGGATAACCCATGTGCTAATGTACTCATGACTGATTATACTGACAGACCAGATAGACCAAGTGCGTGTTTTGGACCAACCGTTCAGAAAAATACGGATTCTTACATAACAAATGGTATACAATATGGACCTTCTCGTTCGAGATCAACATTACCACGTTTCCAAAGAAATGCTTTAGCGAGACAATTTACACCAACCGCGAATTCTTCGTTAGGTAACGATCCATATTATGAATTTATACATGGATTAAAAGGAAAAACAACATGTAGACAAGATCCACGCTTATGTGACCCAGATGCTAGAGGTGTTCAGCTCGAGGCGTTTGCGGGATTAGATCCAAATGGGGATAAGAGAAGTGGTATGCACAGAGGTTCAGGATTACCAGTTGGTCATTCTGCCTAATTTTACATTATATTCATCATTAGTAGATACTCGATTTTTCATAAACAAAATGTTTTGTAATAGTAAATGGCGTATCAACTTCAACCAGGAATGAAAATGGTCAGCGATAACGCGGTTCCATCCGTTTGTGCAACTGAAGAGGTCTTTGTATATCCTCAGCCCAGTACCTTAAATTACGGTTCATCGAGACCAAATACAATGTTGTACGGAACTGCTCCATACATGGCAGGTAAAGGTTCCCCAGCTCAACACATAGAAGTGAGTGATGCTCTTAGACCACAATCAACTTCACGATTTAATAAAATATTAGCAAAAACATACGAAAAAAATTTCCACCCACTCCAGAATGTTGCTTGTAAAATACCCCTTAGAACGAGAACATACGAACCATCGAGCACTCGAGCCGAACTTCAAAATGGATTATTTCAGCAAAGATATATCAATAAAAATGTTAATAACAAGTAAGAATGGCTGACCCTATATCTATATTGGCTATAGCAGGTCTCGTTTACGCTGGTCGTAAATTGAGCAAATCGGATGAAAAATACACAGTTGAAGGAAATTCCATACAGGGACAGGAAGAAGTTTTACCACCACCAATTGATGATTTATACAGTAGAGATATATCAATCAATGATTCATATTTAGGTACACCATCACCATTAGTTGAACCTGGCTATTCATCAAAACAAGAGATGTCAACATTTGGAGATATTTCTCCACAGTCTCGTTCTTCCGGTGGTGAAGTTTTGGATATGAGGAATCGTATGATGTACGACGGTGGTAGAATGAATAATCTTTCGCCAATCGAACACCAACAAGTTGGTCCAGGTTTGGGAGTTGATCCAAATGTACCAGCAGTTGGTGGTCATCAACAATTATTCAGAGTTAACCCAGAAAATGTCGGTGCTTACAGACTTACAACTTTACCAGGGCGTTCCGGTCCAGCCTTTGACGGAAAAGGTGGTAGACGAGGAGTTGCGGGTGAACTTGGTAATAACAGACCAGAGAAAACATCGTTTCTTTTTGGAAGACTTCCACCCGTTCCTGGACGTGCCCAGGGAATGTCGGGTAGAGTACCAAGAGGCGAACAGGAAAGAACAAAACGTACAACAAATCGTTCAGAAACTGGTCTTAGAACGGATACATTAAGTACAGCTGCACCCAAGAGAACCGTTTCGGCGTTAACTCGTGCAGCGGAACCAACCCGAAACAAGAAGGATGGTAATATTGAAGCTTACGCATATTCCAATGCACCAGCACCAGGTATTAACAAATTCTCACACGGTTACTTGAATTCACCATCTACTAAAATAGGCGAAAAACGTACGTTCGGTGATAAGTACACAGTTGAAGAACTTACTAAATTTGGACTCAGGCCAACAGACAGAAGAGGTAAAGTGGGTCGTACACCCGGCGCGGGTCGTATGAATGTCCGAGCTGATCCACTCAATCAAGGTGGCATGGTAACAAGTGTTCGTTCGGATACTTCGCGTATAGATGGTAGAGTGAACTCAGCAGACGGTGCATGGACACAACAATACAGAAATAACGATTATCATCAATTCAACGCATACAAGGGAATGGAAAATCCAAATGCATCCTCTACTGGTTTAGACATAGCAAAGCGTCAACTTATGGGTAACCCATTGTCACATAACATTTCGTAATCAAATATAATAAATAATAATGTAAAACACTCATTAAAATAATGCTCCTATATTTTAATGAAGGTACACACTCTAGATATAGATAGTAGTGAAAGAGATCCTGTATTTTACCCAAACCCGGCAGACTACGTTGTTTCTCTAAAATCACCAATTTATGACGTTACTAAGATCTCATTGATATCAGCGCGTATACATAATAGTCAGTATTTGATAAATGAAAGAAATAACACATTTACTTTAAATTCAGGTGGTTCGGATTATGAGATAACTATACCCAACGGTAACTATAACGGTCTAGATTTAGCTTCTAACGTTGTAGCAAACTCGAGTAGCAAAATACAAAGTTCAACGTTTGATAAAGATACAAATGCGATAACTTTTACGGCAAATAACCCATTTACGTTTAAGTTTTATACTGGAACGAACGGGTACAGTAACACTTTAGTAACTGGTAAAACCACACCACATGATATTTTAGGTTTAACTGCAAGTGATGTGGATTCTACTCAAACTTCACCTTATACATTAGAGACCGGGAGTGTTAATCTACAAGGCGCGGATGGTATTATTGTAAAGCTGAGCAGTGGATCGGACGAATTTAACAAAACTATATTTTCAGATATACCTTTTTATACTGGACGAATACTAATGTGTGGAGACGTGATTAATTATTCCGGTGTAGATGATGCTGTAGAGCATAATTTCGATAGTGGTGCGCAAAAAACAATATCGAGTTTACGTGTACAATTTTACTATAGTAGTAATAATCGTCTCATACCTTATAATTTTAGAAACGCAAATCATATACTAAAACTTGCCGTTACTTGTACTACTGATAAGTTCGTGAATATACCTAAATATAGACGAGACGAGACCTTACCAACACCTATGGAAATCCCCAAGGAATTTGAGGATGTACATAGTTGGGATTCTTTTATACCAATAATGATGGTAATTGCAACTGGATTATTTTTACTTATGATTATAAAAAAACCACGTTCTAAGATTATCGAGTAACCGCGAAGACTGGTTGCGCTGGCTTTCTGACCTTTTTGGACACTCTAGACACGATGATAAACACAGTGATAGACAAAAGCGTTGTGAGCAATGCAGTGAGGGTGTAGTTCATACCACCGTTTTTGTTGACCTTGATGACTTGGTTAACCAACCATCTCACCAAGTCCATCCACGAAAGAGCGGCAGCGAATGAGAAGCCGGCAACGATGGCGTTGAGAGATTGAGTTTCGAGTTCGGATGCTACAAGTGTAATAGTTTCTTTAGCGATAGACATTTTTTATACTATAAATATACATTTTATTCTGGGAGAAAATCTTCCTCGAATAAAATTTTCTTATATTTTTTCGTATTTTTCATGTATCCTTTTAATATTTTGACACTTCCTTCATTAAAAGACGTACTACACCCTGATGAAGATTCGGTTTCAGATTCGGTTTCGGTTTCAGTTTCGGAATCTGTATCGTCACCCGATGAGGAACTATTATCACCTATCACTTTAAAATATTTATCACTTGAGTCTATCCATCCTTCTGGTTCTTCAGAGATATCCATTACTATCTATAGCATTTTTTAACATCTGTTCTGTCGGGTTTTTCGGCACCCATGTATCCCAATTATCGTACGACATGTTCATTTTAACATACTTATATTCACGACCTGAATATCTTACAAATTCTATATCTTCTTCGTCTTCGATTTCCAATTCATCTTCATCCTCATCACTTTCAGATTCCTCATAAATCTCTGGAAAATATGACCCTGATTTTTTACCAACCTCGTTCATTGCGCAATATTTCATCGCGTATTCCACGTCTTTAGAGAGTATGATATCACGACCACACGCCTTTGCGTATTCGGCTGCACATACGATGGCCTGTTCCATAACAGGTTGGACTACATCTATAGCAGTTTGTTGAAATTGTTCTAATAGTTGCATTGTTGCATTTTTTTCTTGTTGATTCATTTTTAAAACAGTGTTATTGCAGTACCGTTCTCCACTCGGAGTATGTTATAACTATGTGCCAAAACTCTAAGTTCTCTTTTACACTCGTCTTCCGCGTTCAAAGTTAGTTTCAAATCCTGATCTTTAATTAAACTAAAATTAACCTGACCTGTAGGGTACCATCGCTCGGGTTCCAAAGCAAAACTATACGAATAATACCTTCTAAACAGTTGTGTTCTTGAATGATGAATTCCACTTTGAACGGCTCGTAAGTTTATATATTCACCTGAAGCACCCTCTATGGGGTACGAATCGTCGAGTTGGAGTTCGAGTTTCTTTAGGTTTTCGTAGTTAATGTACACACTATCTATATCCCTATAGGAATTATCGTAGTCAAATGTTGCGTTGTAAAATCCATCTACAGTTTTCCGGGTACCTTGAATTATAAAAAATAGTTCCTTAACGGGATTTACAAATCTAAGTTTGTGTTTTATAACGACTGGGTTAAGATCGCTACTCTGTTCTATCTGGGAACGACTTTCTTGTATTTGTGTAATTGTATAATCTTTCGGTGTTGTTTTAATATATTTCTTTTCTTTATCCGTTAATGATATCATTTCCGTCGTAACTTTGAAACTTTTTATAAGATTTTTTGGTTTCAAACCCGTGTATAAAATGTATCCGTTGTACGGTGAATCGCTTCTTATAGAGTGTATACACTCATCTATATCACGGAGTTTTACAACAACTTCGACTTCCTGTTTATCTATCGCACAAATTGGTATAGCAAGTTCTGGGTTATTATAAAAATAAAAGGGTACATCAACAAATAAGTTTTGAGCGGACGACGATAGATAACCACCGATAGATGTACTTATAGCAGATGTTCCCGAACGTTCTTCCGGTGGTTTACCTACGAGTTTTGCCAAACAGTGTTGTTTGGTTTGTGTTACGTAATTATCGAAGTATATAGCTAAGAAATCACTCGTGAGTCTCTGAATAACTTTACCACCGATCAAAAGTTCTACGTGTTCTATCATCGCGTGACCTATAGACTCGTTCCAATTAATAGATGTTGTGTTAGCGTGCAAAGCACTTTTTATTGTTTGATCTATGGCGTCCAGACTTATTTTAAAACTTATTGTTTTTATGAGATCACCTTGGTTTTGTGGTATCGTACACCTTAACGTATTCCCAAATTCCAAATCGCCATGTACATCCAAATCAGTCATGAACGGTGCAAAATTGGCATGTTTTTCGAAATTTTTTACAAAGTACGTATATTCGGGATCATCTGTAAAAAAAGCGTCCTGTGGACCGGATGTTTCTAATTGAATACGACCAGCCATTACTAGTATAACTCACTAAAATTTTAAACCCCCAAGACCGCTTTCTATATGTAACACGTTATAGTTAACTGCATACACATACACTTTGTGTCCGAAATTTACACTTGGATCATCGAGTTCTATTTCTATTAAGTTATGTGCTATTCTACTCATATTAACTTGTCCTGTTGGGTAATACAATTCAGGTTTTAAGGAAAAACTGTATACACCGAAGTTATTATTGGTTAACCCCGTATAATATTTAAGAGGTTGTTCATAACTTAACATCAAGTTATCTGCGTTTATGATAATGTTATTATTGAATTTCATTGTAACGTTCTTTATTGGGTTATATTTGTACACGTCGTCACTTACAGCGAGAAAAAACATTTCTTTTACCGGGTGTTTAAAATTAAGCATACCAGACTTTTTAGAAATACCGGCTTTTAATTTAAACTGTGATACTTGAAGCTGTGTGATAACATATTCAATAGGTCTCGACATTATGAAATTCTTCTCGTCTTCCGTCACGAAAAAGAAATCCGTCACGAGTGATACTTTCTTTATAGATGAAGATACACCCAAAGGTGGATTTGATATTGTTTTATCTGTTCTTGTATACGAAACAGTTACGTCTTCAAGTTTTTTAAATTTTAATTCAACTTCCACCATCTGTTTTGTGAGTGCACACACGGGTATAGATAAACTTGGATTTCTGAAAAAGTAAAACGGTAACATAACACTATAATCCCAATCAGAACTCGTTGATATATATTGTCCGTGTCCCGTTAGAAAATAAAGTCCCTGGTCAGTGTCGTCTTGTGTGTGGTGTATTTGATTGTACATGTATATATAATCACCGGTTATACGTTCAATTGTTTGACCACCTATACGTAAGTCTGCGTGTTCTATTATCTGCGCACCTATAGATTCCCGGTACCTAAGACTTTTCACATTTATCTGACCACCCATATTCGAGTGTGCAGAACAATAATAGTATAAAATTGATGGTGTAGTTGAAGTCGGTGTAAACGTGACTGTAGCTGTACCGGGGTCAGTAACACCAGTTGTGTAATCAGAATTACTAGGTGCCGTTGTAGAAAACCTAAACGGGTGTGTTGGGTGACTTGCATTGTTGAAGGTATACGTTGTACCTTCGTACAATGTAAGTGTTGCCTGTTCATCACCGTCTATAAAATATTTACCATCAGAGGCGGTCACTATAAATGATTTATTAGGTACGGTAGGTTGAGGTAAAGTAAACTTAAGCATCATACTTCGTACAAGATCACCTTTATTATCTGGTATGCGACATTCTACGGACGTGTCGTAATTTGGATCACCATCGAAAGGAGTTTCTATATTTTCGGTTGAGAACTTTGTATGCCTTTTATAGTTCATCAGGAAATGGGAAAATTCGGGTTCGTTAGTAAGCCATTGGTCCTGAGCTCCTGTGATAGCGAGGTTTATTCTACCAGCCATTCTTATTGTATGTGAGTAAAATTTTATAAAATAAAACGAGGCAATATACTAGATTAGATGAATCTTCAACTTCGAAAATTCAAACCCGAGGGTATGGCCGATGATAAGGTGTGTGTATTCATAGGAAAACGTAACACGGGTAAATCAACACTTGTTACTGATATCTTGTATCACAAAAAGCATTTACCAGCAGGAATAGTTTTATCGGCAACGGAAGAAGGAAATCATTATTATCAACAGTATATACCAGACTTGTTTATATATGGAGATTACGATAGGGAAGCTATTGAACGAGTTATGGATAGACAGAGGAAACTTGTTGGAGCAGGTAAACCGAATTGTGGAGCGTTTTTACTTTTAGACGATTGTATGTACGATTCAAAATTTATGAAAGATACGTGTATTCGTCAATGTTTTATGAACGGTCGCCATTGGAAGATATTTTTTATGTTAACTATGCAATACTGCATGGACCTCCCACCAGCACTCAGGGCAAATATAGATTATGTTTTCATTTTACGTGAAAATATCATTCAAAACCGTGAGAAACTATTCAAAAACTTTTTTGGTATATTTCCAACGTTCGAAATGTTCAATAAAGTTATGGACTCTTGTACTGAAAATTATGAGTGTTTGGTATTAGATAATACGTCTAAGAGTAATAGAATAGAAGATTGTGTTTTTTGGTATAAAGCAAAGATTAGAAAAAACTTTAAGGTTGGTGCACCCCAATATTGGCAAACACATAAGAAGATGTTTAATCCAAAACACGGTAACATGAAAATAGGTGATAGAAATGCAGTTAAAAAGACGACTGCATTAAAAATTACTAAGAAGAAATGATACGAGTTTTATCTAGAAAAATCTGTACGGCTTTAAACATAACACATACACCAACATCTAAAAACATATCACTGGTATATCCAGCGTTTAACGAGATAAACGGTACTACGTATAATACAGACGATGGGTACCGTGTATTAGTCGATGTTTGTCACGAAACAAAAACGGTCTATATTGATCACGACATGTCTGATTTTGACGAATTAAACGATTTACCCAGAATAGTAAAAACATTTGGTTGTTTGTACCCAAACTATACTTTACGTAAATAATCCAGGCTAACGCGTAAACGTAAAAAAACGAAAAACACATGTATACTATATGACGGACGTTTACACAATGAACCTTTCTGATAATGGGGATGGTATGGTTAACCTTAATAATAACCATACGACCAATTTCATACCGAATGATTCGGGACCATCTCAAGTACCACAACTACCACCCATTCAGCAGCAACAACAAATGCCGAGTTTTATGGCTGAAAAAAATGTGAGTGAAAATAAACAGACAATGGACTCTACATCAATTTCAGATATAATGGGACAACCAGAAGCTCCACTCGAACCACCAATGATGGCACAAGATCCACGAATGACCCAAATGCAGATGCAAACACCAATGATGCAAGCGCAACAACAACCTACTCAACGAAGTGATAAAAAACCCGAAAATAAAAACCCATTTAATTTAACTGATGAACAGTTTCAAGCTCTCGTCGTCGCGGTTTGTACTGCGATAGCAATTAGTAAGCCAGTTCAAGAAAAACTCGCAAACTTTGTACCATCGTTTCTTAACGACCAAGGGAACCGAAGTGTTATTGGATTGGCATCAACCGGAGCAGTTGCCGCGGTTGTGTTCTATGTTGCTAGAAGATACGCTTAAGCAGAATTAGCAAAAATACCTTTTCTTTGAAGGATTATATAAGCAGTAAGTAAACCAAATAGAAAACTTACTACGCGAAGTGCAAGAATAGATCCCGTACTCTTCGTAGTTTTACCATAATTTTCCATATTTGTTATAGCGCCTTTAGATGCTCGGGTTACCAACGCAGCAAACAGTGTTGCCGATATAGTTGCGACCAACATGAACCTTTGATCTATGGCCATGTAGGCCAAAAAGTTATCACCTTTCATAGAATAGAGTAAAAAGTTAGGTATGATAAAGAAAAGAGTTACTAAATTAACTCCATAATTATTAGATAACATAGGGACACTTGATAAAGTCATGTATGATACCCAAGCTATGATAGCTTGTAATATTTGGGCGGACGATGCCACGTTTTCAGACATATTGTTAATATACGGTTAGATTATTTATCCTGAACATGTTTATTACAGAATTCCGTTTTTTTGGGTATTTTTTGGTATATACCCAAATTAACACATATTTCGCGTAACTCCTTGAAGTTTTTCCAATACTCTTTACTGTGCGAATACTCGTCTACCGTCGAATGTGCAAGTTCGTGTATTAAAACGTGAAAAATCTCGTTCGTATCTCCGTCTATACACAAACCTATTTCATTTCCTTTATTGGTGTTGTACCCTATAGCCCCTTTAGCAATACTGTAATGTGCCGTTATGGGTACTTCATTCTGTAACATTTCAAATTTCTTATTTTCAGTTTCTATGAGATGTTCCCTGAGAATTCTATACTTTTCGCGAACCTCGATTATTTCCCGTGGTTCTTTCGTGTTTACGAATAGTAACACGTTTATGATAAGGAGGAGTAACGCAACTATCATCTTACCATAAACATACATAAAAATTGAAAGCGAAAAAAAAGTAGAAATGATACGTAAATTTATTGATTTTTTAACGAAACCCGAACCACGACCCGTTCTGGGACGGTGGGCGGTAAAATCGTGTAGTGAACTACTCACGTCCATAAACTCCGTCTACCAGAACCGCGACCATTGTGGAGACGTAATATGTCACGAACCCAAAAAAGCAGAAGAATATATTAAAACTAATAAAAATACCAAGTAAAGGTATATGAGTAACTCCAAT
>Ga0181408_1000239_pt1 | contig 17636 bp, 20 predicted proteins | sample 31SPOviralmetaG_FD_130137 | JGI IMG/M metagenome (GOLD analysis project Ga0181408, IMG submission 130137) | Marine viral communities from the oligotrophic San Pedro Time Series (SPOT) site, San Pedro Channel, CA, USA - 31 SPOT_SRF_2012-02-16 | ecosystem: Environmental > Aquatic > Marine > Strait...
AACAGCCTAAAAAGCGCACATTTGAACGCTTTGGTAAAGAAAGCAATACATTTGATCTAGTAGGGCGTGTACACTTGGACTACATGCAACTGTATCGCAAATACACATATGAAGAACGTCACAGTTACACACTGGATGCTATTGGTGAACATGAACTTGATGAACGCAAGGTTGCATATGAAGGCACACTCGATCAGTTATACAATCAGGACTTTGAAAAATTTATTGATTATAACAGGCAAGATACTGCACTACTAAACAAACTGGATAAGAAACTACGCTTTATTGATCTAAGTAACATTCTTGCACATGAAAACACTGTGCTACTAATGACTACCATGGGTGCTGTTGCACTAACAGAGCAAGCAATTATCAATGACGCACATAGTCGTGGTATGGTTGTCCCCAATCGCAAAAGCAGAGACGATGGCCCAAAGATAGTAGCAGCAGGTGCATATGTTGCGTATCCTAAAAAAGGATTGCATGATTGGATTGGTGCTATTGATATTAACAGTTTGTATCCAAGTGTAATTCGCGCACTTAACATGGGTCCAGAAACTGTGGTAGGACAACTTCGTCAAACAATGACTGAACACATGTTGCGTGAAAAGACTGCAAGTGGTACAAGTTTTGCACAGGCTTGGGAAAATGAGTTTGGAAGTAGAGAGTATCGCGCAGTAATGAACATGGAGCGTGGTACTGAAATTACTATTGACTGGGAGAATGGTGACGAGGATACGCTAAGTGCGTATGATGTTTGGCGGCTAATGTTTGATAGTAATCAGCCTTGGACGCTAAGTGCTAATGGCACTATCTTTACATATGAACGCAAGGGAGTTATTCCTGCACTGCTTGAACGTTGGTATGCAGAACGCAAAGTAATGCAGAAAGAACTTAAAAAAGCAAAAGACGAGGGCGGCGATGTTGAGTATTGGGACAAGCGACAATTAGTTAAGAAGATTAACTTGAACAGTTTGTATGGTGCTATTCTAAATCCTGGCTGTAGATTCTATGACTTCCGTATAGGACAAAGCACCACACTAACAGGTCGTTGTATCACAAAACGTATGGCTGAAACTGTGAATGGATTGCTGACAGGCAAAGAAGAATACACAGGTGATGCTATTGTGTATGGCGATACAGACAGTGTGTACTTTAGTGCATGGCCCATGATGCGAGAAGATGTTGAGGCAGGTCGGCAAGAGTGGACAAAAGAAATTGTTACACAACTCTATGATGGTATTGCTGATCAAGTCAATGAGGAGTTTCCTGTGTTTATGGAACGTGCTTTTCATTGTCCGCGTGAAAACGGTGAGATCATTAGAGGAGGCAGAGAGATTGTTGCCACTAAAGGATTGTATATTACTAAAAAGCGTTATGCTGCATTGATCTATGACCTAGAAGGTTTTAGACTGGATACAGAAGGCAAACCAGGCAAAGTAAAAGCAATGGGTTTGGATCTCAAACGCAGTGATACTCCTAAGGTTATGCAGGATTTCCTTAGTGAACTACTACTGGATGTGCTAACTGGTTGTCAGCGCGAAGAGATTATTGAAAAAGTAAAAGAGTTTAAAAATACATTCCATGATAGACCTGGTTGGGAAAAGGGTACACCCAAGCGTGTTAACAACTTGACCAAGTACAGTGCAGAAGAAAAGCGACTAGGCAAAGCAAACATGCCAGGGCACGTTAGAGCAGCAATGAACTGGAACAACATGCGTAAGATGAACAGTGACAAGTATAGTCAAGAGATTATGGATGGTGCTAAAACTATTGTATGCAAACTTAAAAGCAACCCTCTAGGATGGACTAGTATTGGCTATCCAACAGACGAAACACACTTGCCGCAATGGTTTAAAGAAATGCCGTTCGATGATGGATTGATGGAAGCAACTATTGTAGATCAAAAGATTGACAACTTATTAAGTGTTCTTAACTGGGACTTAAAAGGAGCAACACAGACTGCTAACACGTTTGACGATTTATTTTCATTTGAGTAATATACGCATATAAATACAGTAGAGGTAAAGTCAATGAAACTTGTAGATAAATTAATTTTGTTCACAAAATTTTTAAAGAACAATGGTGGCAAGTTTAATATGCGCGAAGAGATTAAACCTAGAAAAGACTATTGGAAAAAACAAGCAGAGTTATGGAAAGATAAATCTCTACACGAAGAAATTGATGCTATACAAGCAGCAATAGTTATGTGGAGCGAAAGATACAATGACTGCCTCGATAGAATTAATACTAAAACAAAGGAACTACTAAGAGAACAGGAACTTATAGTATTAAGGCGCGACTATGATAAGTTTGCAGCCAGCGAACCTACACTAGATATAATGCTAGAAAGAGCAAGTAATTATGCTCCAGAGTTTTTAATAGACATTTCAAAAGATATAGGCAAACATAGTGAATGGCAATATCCAGGTTTAGAACTTAATCCAAGTAGTGGTGATTTTACTAAAGCATTGCTTGGTTGTGATGTCTTATATGCATATACAGGCAATGTTATTGACGAGGATAGTATTGCAAAAAAGTTTAATCCGTTTTTTATTGAAAAACGTTTGATGTACTACAATGATCTTAGTAATCTTCCGCAGGGACAACTAGGCATAGCAGTGAGCATTGGTTGTTATGAATTTTGGCCCATGGATCCTATCAAAGATGAAATGCAGAAAGTATTCGATTTACTACGTCCAGGTGGATTTTTTATCTTTACTTACAATGATTGTGAGCATGAACACGGATTAGACATGTGTGGTAATGAATATCGCACATACCAAACACGCGAACTAATGGGCAAAATGGCACAAAGCATGGGATTCGATATAGAAAAAGAATGTATGTGCAATGATAATGCTCATAGTTGGATGATAGTTAAAAAACCTGGCAAGCGCAGCACACAAAAAATTGACACACCGTGGATTAGAATTATACGCAAACAGCAATAATTTATATTGACATTCCCCCAAAACCTAAATATAATACTACTATTATTATAAACATAAGGACATTTCGATGAAAGATTATCTACTCGACATAGTCAAGCATACACATTCGCTTGGCTTTATAAGTCTTGTTAAAGTAACAGGCACAGACAAAACCACATCATTTGAAGGACTTGCAGAAGACCGCAGTGTTATATTGCAAGCAACTACAAAGACACCAGTAGCAGACTTTATGGGAACATTTGGTATGCCTAACTTGGACAAACTTGGTGTTATCCTGCGTATTCCAGAGTATGCAGAGGACGCTAAAATAAGCCTTAATAAACAAGACCGCAATGGCGAAAGTGTGCCAGTGGGTATTGCATTTGAAAATGCTGGCGGTGACTTTAAAAATGATTATCGTTTTATGGCAAGTGAGATTATCAATGAAAAACTTAAAACAGTAAAGATGCGTGATGTAAACTGGGGTATTGAATTTCAGCCTACAATAGCAAGCATTCAGCGTTTTAAGTTTATGATAAGTGCTAACAGTGAAGAAACTACATTTATTGCCAAAACAGAAGATGGCAATCTAAAGTTTTACTTTGGCGATCATAGCACACATGCTGGTAACTTTGTATTCCAACATGATGTTACAGGCGAAGCAACACGCGGATGGGCATGGCCCGTTGAGCAGGTCAGTAAGATTCTAAGTCTTGGCGGTGATACAACATTTAAGTTTAGTGACGATGGTGTTGCAGAAATTGTTGTTGACAGTGGACTTGCAGAGTATAGGTACTTACTTCCAGCACAGAGCAAGTAGTGGACCAGTATCAAATTGCAAACTATGGATACTTTTGTCCAACTAGTCATCCTATCATGGTTGATCCAACAGGCAAACACTGTTGGATAGACATACCAAAGTGTGCTAGTAGTTTTGTACAAAAAGTATTAAGTGACCATGGTTGGATTAGTTACACAGATCCATATATAATCCAAGGTTTCTGTAAAGCAGGCAGCGTAAAAAAGTTTTGTGTTTTGCGTGATCCAGCAGAACGTTGGATAAGTGGATTTGCACAAACTTACAGTGATTATCCAGACGTTTTAGAAATACTTGATAAGCCTGGATTTTGGAATGTGGTATTGAAAAATCCACATTTTGATGACCATACAGAAGCAATGTGGAAGTTTTTAAAACACTGTACCAGAGACGATCCAGCAAAAAGTAACCTAGAGTACATTTATTTAATCAGTGAAAAATCTGCTGATTGGTTTTATAAGGACCTAGCAGGATATCTAAATAATATAGGTTATCCTAGTGATTACTTTCGTCACTGGAAAGATCCTATAAATCCTTACAATAATCAAGATGGAAAAAAGGCAATCTACCTTAAGTTAAAATATATGTATAAACACCGTAAGGATTTTAGAGAAAATATTAATAGTGTGTTACACTATGACTATCATTTACTAAATCAATATAAAAGGTATAAAAGTGACAAATCTACCAACTAATCTAACTGAATTGCAAAGTGACTATGCAGTATTTCTGCCAGCACTTAGTACATTCTATGCTCTATTTGTGGGCAGACAACGCAGAGGATTGCTAGAATATTCTGAGACTCTAAAAGGCAGTGGCAATCCTTATATAGAGCCTAGTAGGATTCCTAAAGGATTACAACACGGAGTAGAAAGTTTAAACTGGCTTGCACCAGAAGGTCTGTGGCAGTACAAGTGGAGTTTGCATAGTGCAGGACATGCTAGTTTGGATCTTGAAAAAGACCAGTACAGAGAAGATATGTATCGTGTGCGCAACAAAGAAACAAGTTGGCTATTAGGCGACAGTGGTGGATATCAGATTGGTAAAGGTGTATGGGAAGGCGATTGGAAAGATCCTAATTGCCCCATGGCACAAAAGAAACGTGATGGTGTTCTTCGTTGGATGGACGCTTACATGGATTACGGTATGATACTTGATATACCAGCATGGGTTGCACGTTCTCCAGAGGGTGCAAAAGCAAGTGGTGTTAGTACATATGAAGAAGCAGTAGCAGCAACAAATATCAATAATGAATATTGGATGAAACATAGAACAGGTGCCTGTAAGTTCTTAAACGTACTACAAGGTGAAAACTTTTCACAAGCAGATGACTGGTATGACCAAATGAAAGGCTACTGTGATCCAGTTCTGTATCCAGATAATCACTTCAATGGCTGGGCAATGGGCGGTCAATATTGTGCAGACATTCATCTTTCACTTAAACGTGTGTGTGCAATGATGCGTGATGGTCTACTTGAACAGGGCAAGCATGATGTAATGCACTTCCTAGGTACGAGTAAACTTGAATGGGCAATGGTGCTTACTGCTATACAACGCGGTGTCCGTAAAGCACACAATCCAAATTTTACAATAACATTTGACTGTGCAAGTCCTTTCCTTGCTGTTAGCAATGGTACACAGTACAGTGGCTATCGTTTGGAACATGAGGGCAAGTGGAGTTACTTAATGGAACCTGCTCCAGACGATCGTGCGCTACATACAGACACTACTCCCTATGATGATTATTGCAGTCCTTTGTATGAAAATTGGATGCCAAGTCCACTTTCACAAATAATGAAGGTAAATGATGTTTGTACCTATAGTCCAACTTGCAAAAACAAAATAGGCGAAATAAGCAAAACAAGTTGGGATAGTTTTAGTTACATGTTGCTAATGAATCATAGTTGTTATCAGCATTTGCGCAGTGTACAGGAAGGTAATCGTGTTTTTGATGAAGGCATATATCCTTGGCAACTAGCAGACAATAAATTCACTGAGACATTAGTGAAGGACGTTATTGCAGAAATATTTACACTGGATAGTTATGATGCACAGATAAAAATGATTGACCAATATGAAAAACTATGGATGAGAGTTACTGGTACACGAGGATATGTTGGTAAAAAAACTGTCAACAGTAGCACACAGTTCTTTAGTTTGTTTGAAGAAGTAGGTTGACGCATTTAGTAGATGTGTTATTATTAGTTTATTATCCGTAAACAACATATGAGGTAGCAAGATGGCTACACTTGAAGAAAAAGAAAACTTAATCGAGGCTTTTAAAGGCCCTCACTTTTATCGTGTCCGTCTTTGGGGATATGGTGCAGAAACTAGTTACATGAAAATTAGCAAGGAAGCACATGACTTTTGGAAAGCACATGGCGCCGCACATGGCGATAGTGATGTTGTAAACTATATTATCAATGCAGAAGATATTAATGCAGATGATATTGGAACACAAGAAGACTATGACGAGTTAGATCCCGCAACTATACCTTGTGAGGCACTGTTTATGCACGACGAAGATGGTAATGGTAGCACTTACTATGAGCCTCAGGATCAGTTCGAATCAACATACGCTATTGCACAGGATGCTGCATATATTACTGTTGAAAAAATAAGTAGTGCAGAATACAATTCAGATATTTTAGAAGATGTTGTAGAACATGAAGACCTAAATGAGTTTATGACTCGTGTTGGTGAAGAAAGCGATTGGGAATATGATGGATATGTTTTAGGTCACGAATATGGTAATGTGTATCCAGAAAAGGGACAACACATTTGTCAATTTCAAAGCGCAGAAAAAGGAACATTCTTTGAGGGTATGGTAGAAACTGCTTTACCTTTTAATCAAAATCTGTTAAAATTTGCTACAGAGGAAGCACCCGACGGTGAGGATCTCGTATACGGCGTAGAATATGATGGTGTTGAAATTGACAATGAGGGCGGTGATACAAACGGCAAAGGATACTATGCCCACTTTTGGAAACAGGAATATTAATGCCTACACTACATGCATTTGGGGACAGTTTTACTTATGGACATGAACTAAGCGACTGTCCTACAAATACACACCCTAGTCATAGTAAATTAACTTATGCTGCGTTATTTGCAAAATATATGCAATTAGACTACAAATGTCATGCAATAGGCTTTAGCGCAAATAATCAAATCCTAAGACAAATTAAACAAGCAGACATACAGCCTGATGATAGTTGTATTGTAATGTGGAGTTTTCCAGTGCGCTATGCTCTTATGTTAGAAGAGGGGTATTATACACTGGACTACGAGCAACATCGTTGGTGGTGGGGATATGTAGATCAACATCCAGAGCAATGTCTAGATAGAAGCATGGATGCCATACTTGCTGCACAAACTATTATGGATAGTAGTAAATGTAACTGGCTTTTTATGTGTAATAATATTGAACTACAGGAAGAAATACAGTATAATAGTAAATGGTTAAACAAGTTTAGGTGGTTGTTTTTGCCTAAACACCATGAAATGATAAACGCACCTGACTATCATCCAGGCGATAGCGTACACAAAGATGTTTTTAACATACTAAGGAAAAGATACCATGGCTGAAATGGATAACATGATGTTAGATGCAATGCGAGAAGATGCAATGCGTCAGCAACTACATAAAAGCAAGCGTATGATTTGGGTTACATTTCAAAAAGAAGGTATACACAAGTATCCTGCTGCACTAGATGATCCTAAACTAGCAACAGGTGATTGGGATGATGTAAGTTTCCTAGGATATCCTCACAGGCATATGTTCCACTTCCGTGTAAGCATTGAAGTATTCCATGATGATCGTGAAGTAGAGTTTATACAATTTAGTCGTTGGCTGCAACGATTGTTTAGTGAAAATGTTATGACACTGGATTATAAGTCTTGTGAAATGATTGCAGACGACATGTTTTTAGAAATCCGTAAGAAGTATGGATCTAATAGAGAAGTTCACATTGAAGTGAGCGAAGATGGTGAGAACGGTTGTGTTGTCACCTTTCCAAAAGCCTAAGGGAGAAATATTGTGGCTGGAAAACCAATGAGTAATGAAATTATTAAAGTATTTAATGACCTAGATGACTACTTGCGTTTCTGCAAAGAGTTCGGTTGGGCATATGATGAAGCAGATTTATATCGTGAAGATGCTCCGGGCTATGCAGAGTATCTACGTTTTAAGAGTGGTACTCGTATTCCTAAAAACTGGATGCGTGATGCAAAGTTTAGATTAAGCCAGTATAATGATAATAACTTTAAAAGCGGCGGAAAGTTCCAAAGCGGTCGGAGAAACTAATAATGCGTAAACTTTTCTATATGGGACTTGAGCCCTATGAAGGTCGTTATACACTTCAGTTGCAAGACTGGAGTGAACGTGCTTTCGCAAAACGTGGTATAGATTATGTTGTTGTGCCAGGTACAACTATTGACAATACTAAAAGTATTAGTGTAGGACAAGTGCTTGATGCACATGGACGCAGTTATTTTGGTATGAGCCAACTTATGAATCTTGTGCAGATGATGCGCAATGGCGAATGTACAGGTGAGGATGCAGTGTTCTTCGAAGACATGTTTCAACCTGGCATTGAAAGTTTGCCTTATATTATGTGTCAGATTCCAGAGGAACAACGCCCTACAATATACTTGCGTTGTTTAGCACAAGCAGTAGATCCAGATGACTTTGTGCATGTATGGGGTATGAGCAAGTGGATGAGTTTGTATGAACAGATGTGCAACGAGATTCCAAACGTACATATACTAGCAACCAATGAAGAAATGGTTGCACACATGCGTATTGCAAACTGGAGTGCTCCTATCTATAATATCAGCGGTCTTAGTTTTGGCAAAGCAGAAGTACAAGAGCGTGTTGATAACAACATTAAGCCTTGGTCAGAGCGACAAGATCGTGTAGTATTTGCTGCACGTTTTGATCAAGAGAAGCAACCAGACTTCTTTATGGACATTATTGAAATGGTAAAGCAAGTACAGCCTAATGTTGAATTTGCAGTACTAAGTGGTGGTCCATTGCGTAGTAACAATCCACGCTATTTAGAACGTGCAGAAGAAATGAAACGTGTTGGTGATCTAGTTGTCTATGAGGACTTGCAGAAAAATGATTACTACAATATTGTAAATGACAGTAAGGTATTATTTAACTGTGCATTGCAAGACTGGGTAAGCAATACTGTAAGTGAAGCAGACGCACTTGGATGTAACGTAATATATCCTGCGTATCGTAGTTTTCCAGAAACGTTTGCAAATGATTACACAAGATTATATGTGCCTTGGAGTAAAGAAAATGCAATTAAAAAGATACTCAAAGGACTACGCGAGCCAAATACAAACATGGGTAAGATAAGCGACTGGACTGATGGCACAATTGATCGCATGCTTGACATTATGCAGGGCAATGGCGAACAGTGGTTGCGTAGCGGCAATAGGTATCGTGACCATGTAGCAGAAAGCAAGTACTAATGAGAGTTTTAGTTACGGGAGCAGGTGGATACATCGGCTCTCAAACCTGTAAACTGCTTACACAGCAAGGGTATCAGGTTATTGCAAATGATCATAGTGTTCCTAATCACAACTACTATCATCAAAAGGAAATAAACAACTATGCAAAAATACCTGTTGGCATGTTAGCAGGTATTGATGCTGTTGTTCACACTGCAGCAACAAGTCTAGTTGGTCCAAGTGTAATGAATCCAGACAAGTATTATCAAAACAATGTTGGCAGTACACTGGATTTATTAAGCAACTGTGTTGAGGCAAATATACATACATTTGTATTTGCAAGCAGTGCAGGAGTTTATGGTGAACCAAGTGAGGATGTGTGCCATGAAAACATGGATGCACAGCCTTGTTCGCCATATGGCTGGAGTAAGAAGATGATGGAAATTATATTGCAGGACTACTATACTGCATATAATTTAAACAGTGTTAGTTTACGTTTCTTTAATGTTGCTGGTGCAGATACAGATTGTGAAATGGGACAACAGCCAGATGCAACACATATCATTGCAAAAGCAATTGAACTTACCATGGCTGGCAAAGACTTTACACTATTTGGTAAAGAGTTTGACACTGATGATGGTACATGTGTGCGTGATTATGTACATGTCGAGGATGTTGCACAGGGTATACTAAATAGTATTGAACTGCTAGGAAAAACTAGTGGTGCTCATACATTCAATTTAGGCGGTGAAAGAGGCTACAGTAATCTTGAAATTGTAGATAGTATCAATCGTGTAACACCACTTACAGTAAATTTAAAATACGGAGATCCTCGTGCAGGTGATCCAAGCACATTGATAGCAGATACACATGCTGCAAATACAATCCTAGATTGGAAACCAAAACACAATTTAGACAGTATTATCAGTACTGCATACAAATGGTATACTAAATGAACATAGCATTTATAGGATGCGGCAAACTAGGAATGCCCTGTGCTGAAGAACTTGCAAAGGCAGGACATAAAGTTACAGGTTATGATGTTGCAAAAGTAAAAAGCAATTTTGTAGAAATAATGCCCACTATAGAAACTACAGTAAAGGACGCACAAATTGTATTTGTTGCTGTCCCTACGCCACATGATTCTGCGTATGATGGAAGAGCACCTACTGCACACTTAAATCCAAAAGATTTTAGTTACAATATTGTAAAGGATGTACTAATAGAAGCAAATGCTTGTATGTATCCATCACAAATGCTTGTGCTTATTAGTACAGTGCTGCCTGGCACAGTGCGCAGAGAATTAGAACCACTTGTAACATGCACACGTTTTGTATACAATCCATATTTGATTGCTATGGGCAGTGTTGCATGGGATTTTTTAAATCCTGAAATGATTATGATAGGCACAGAAGATGGTAGTGATACAGGTGATGCACATGAACTTGTAGAACTTTATAGAAGTATTATACAGAATGATCCTAGGTATGTTATTGGTACCTGGGATGAGTGCGAATGTATCAAAGTGTTTTACAACACATTTATCAGTACAAAGATTACACTGGCAAATATGATACAGGATGTCGCAATGAAGCAGGGCAATATCAATGTTGATGTGGTTACCACAGCACTGGCAGAGTCAACTAAACGGATCATGGGACCACAGTATATGACTGCTGGGATGGGTGATGGCGGTGCTTGCCATCCGCGTGACAATATTGCTCTGCGTTTCATGGCGCAGGAACTTGATCTAGGCTATGACATTTTTGATGCTATTATGAACGCTAGACAGATACAGGCAGAAAACTTAGCAAAATTTTTAGTAGATCAAGCACAAAAGAATGAATTGCCTATACTAATACACGGTGTTGCATACAAACCAGATGTGCCTTACAAAGATGGCAGTTACAGTTTGTTAGTTGCACATTACTGTGAGCAACTTGGTTATCATCCAATACTAGTGGACCCGCTTACACATCCGCAACATGGCCCATTTTGTGCAGTTGTATTACTAGCACACAATGCAAATGTTACATACAAATACATGAGTGATCAAACCCAGGACTTATACTGCTTACTAAGTGAGGGGAGTATTATCATAGACCCATGGAGGCAATACCAAGATGACCGATATAAAGTCATCCATTACGGAAACACACGAACGCTGGCATAAAGGTCACATTAAACCTTTTTGGAGTAAACAAAGTTTTAGTCAACTTGAGTATACTCACGAATCATTTAATAATCCATTGGATGTGCAAAAGTGGAAGCGTCAAGGCTATGTGCATCCCACTAGCCATTACACTGGCTTTTTATGTGATATGCGTAAGAAACAGCCTGCATGGAATACTAGTATTATTAAATGGTTTGAAGATACCTATGATGTTAAAGATGTTGGTACAAGTTACTATCGCATGGGCACTGGTGTTATTCTACCCATACACAAAGACACATATAAAAAATACAGAGAATTGTTTAATGTACGTCTGATGGACTGTGTTCGTGTTGTAGTATTCTTGGAAGATTGGCGTAGTGGTCACATCAGTGAAGTAGATGGTGTTCCTATTACAGATTGGCGTGCAGGAGACTACATCTTTTGGGAAAGTGATACGCCCCATTTAGCAGCAAACATCGGCACAGATAAACGTTATACACTACAACTAACAGGTCACAAATAAATGGTACAAAAGTTTAATCAAGCAGGCATAGCATGTGTTTGTTCAGATGCAATGAATCTAGCAATAAGAAAAAGTATGAATCTTCCTCAGGATCAAATGCTTAACATACCACCAAAATGGTTTGATGCAAATCGTGCTTGCACTAAACTAGCACCAGGTTGGGGAGCAAAAGCAGACTACAATGCCTATGATGCACATGCATATTATGAAAGTCTAGTTAAACTAAAAGATGTTGCTGCTAAAATAGTAGAACAAACTGCAGGCAAAGAAGCATTAAAAATTTATTGGTCAGAAGTAGAAACTAGACAGAAAAAAATATGGCGCGATTACAAATAAATGATTTTAAGTTTTGAAACACTAACACAGTTCGAACGTGTAATAAGTGAATACACTGGCGCCCCCTATGTTGTACTAACTGACAGTTGCACACATGCAATAGAACTATGTTTACGCTATAAGAATCCAGGGCCTTGTTTTATACCCGCACACACTTATCTTAGCATTCCAATGACTTTTCACAAACTTGGCATTCCATACTACTATGACGCACACAATGACTGGCAGTATGAATACAGACTTGCACCTAGCAACATATGGGATAGTGCAAGAGCGTTTGATCATGGTATGTATCGCGCTGGTGCGCTACAGTGTTTAAGTTTTGGACATAGTAAACGCCTTGAGATTGGACATGGCGGTGCTATCCTCACAAACAAACAGCACGAATATACTGCACTTAAACAGATGGCATATGATGGCAGAGACTTACAAATAAGTCCCTGGCAAGATCAAGTGAACTTTTGTGTTGGGTATCATTATAACATGAGATTAGAAGATGCAGCAAGAGGCATGTTCTTGTTGGCAAATGGTAATCTAAAAAATAAAGAATCTCAGTTAGTAGAATATCCAGATTGCAGTAAACTTAATATTGACAAATTACCTAAATAAATTTACAATACATATTACTAAAGAAAGGAACTTAGTACATGGGAAAGACTTCCGATCTAATTAAAACACGAATTGAACATGCTGGCGGTAGATACTGGGCAGGAGACAATATTGCTCCATATCTACATGAAGGCGACAAAGAAGCACTAATTGAAGAACTAACACGCAAATTTGAGGGTGTTATAGACAGCCTAGTTATTGATAGAGCAAATGATCCTAATAGTCAGGATACCCCTCGTAGACTTGCAAAAATGTATATCAAAGAATTGATGGCTGGACGTTATGATCACAAGCCTAACGCAACTGCATTTCCTAATCATACAAATGATAGATATGATGGCATGTTAGTTGTGCGCAGTGAACTTAAAAGTATGTGTTCACACCATCATCAGCCAGTAGCAGGTGTTGCATACATTGGTATTATTGCTGCTGACACACTTATTGGACTAAGCAAATACACACGCCTAGCGCAGTGGTGTGCAAGACGAGGCACACTACAAGAAGAACTTGCCATGGATATTTGCAGAGAGATCCAAAAAGCAACAGGCAGTGAAAACGTAGGTGTTTATGTTCAAGCAACACATGGTTGTTGCGAGAACAGGGGCATTATGGCAACTAGCAGTTTGACACAGACAACTGTGCTACGCGGTAGTTTCTTTAATGATAGTGCAACTAAAAAAGAGTTTATGGACAACGTTAAACTGCAGCAAAGTTTTGTTTGTAAATAATGTTTCCATGGTCTAAAATAAAAATACATTCCACAAATGAATGGTCTCCATTAAAAAGTGTAGTAGTCGGTGATGCACTAGGTGCATATAAACCTGACGGACTACACTTTGAGGAACCAGGTGGCTATCGTGGAGACACAATAGCACAAGCAACCATGGATTTAGACCGTTTGGCTAGAACTTTACAACAAGAGAAAGTCAAAGTTTATCGCCCAGAATCACATGATTTTACCTGGGGCGGTGGAATGTATAATTATTGTCCCCGAGATAGATTGCTAGTTATAGGCGATACTGTTGTAGATTGTAATATGCAGTATGAAACTAGGAATAAAGAGTCTAAGTATATGGACTTTGTATTAAAAGATGCAAAGCGTGTACTTACTGTACCACGCAATAAGGGTATATTTTTTGATGCTGCTAATGTTTGCAGACTAGACAATACACTGTTATATCTACAAAGTGTAAGCGGTAACAGAAAAGGTGCCCGCTGGTTACAAAAACAGTTTCCAGATCACAAAGTAGAAATTACAAAGACATATGGCGGTGTACATATTGATAGTACGTTTAGTCCTGTTGCAGACGGTCTTGTTGTTGTAAACAAAGATAGGGTAAATAAGACTACACTTCCTAGGGTATTTAAAGACTGGGAAGTGATATGGCTTGGTGCAGAAGATTTACCACTAAAACCTATTTATCCCGGAAATCCTGCTCCTGCTGCCAGTAACTATATACTGCTAAACTTCTTTATGATCCGTCCCGATCTAGCAGTAATTGATCATGCACCTAAACTAGAGGCTGCACTAAGATCAAACGGTGTACTAAGTTATGTAATTCCATTTAGTGAGTCAAGAACACTTGGTGGAGGTCATCACTGTTGTACGCTGGATTTACACAGGAAATAAATTGCATACCGATTTAAGTAATTATCTTTGTGGAAAAACAACACTGCCTGTGCTTCCAAGTAGTATTGATATTGACATGACTAATGTGTGTAATCAGGATTGCTTTTACTGCAATAGTGCAGATTTTAGATCACGTTTTTTAGATACACCTAAAATAGACAAGTTCATTAATCTTATAGATAAACTTGCTGATTGGCGTACACACACTCCACTAAGTGCAGGTACTGTTCGTAATATAAACTTTACAGGCGGTGGTGAACCAACAGTACACCCACAGTACCATAAAATTATAGAACATGCACTGGATAGAAACTTTTTAGTTACACTTATTACTAATGGTAGCAAACTAGACAAACTTGCAAAAAACTTGTCACCAGAGAAAGCACAGCGTATAATTTGGATTGGTGTAGATGTTGATAGTGCAGTAAGCAAAACCTATGAAGATATAAGACAAAGTTTAACAACTTACAATATGCTGGATCGTGTTAAGGCAAATATTAAACTTGCAGTGCAAGCAGGGATAAACGTGGACATTAAAGGTTTGTTAATGGAACACAACACAACAGACGAAGAAATTACTGCACTTTTTAAAATGGTAAAAGATACTGGTGCTCGTCAATTACATATAAGACCAATGTATGATTTGCAAACCAAAAAAATATTTGAAGTTACTGATAAACTAAAAAATAAAATACAAGCAATAAGCAAATTAACTAATGTAAAATATAATTTGCCTGAAAACAGAAAAGAACCTCGCACATATACAAAATGTCACCAAATGTTTTTATATACTATTTTTGCTGCCAATGGTGATGTTAATGTATGCTGTGAAAGCAGAGGAGATCGCAGTTTTACAATTGGTAACTGGTTAGAAGAGGATGTAAGAGACTTTTGGATGGGAGAACGACATATGCAGGTATACAATACTGTGAATACCATGCAATGTCCTCCATGCAAACCAAACAAAATGAATAATATTATACAGAAAGATATTAACAATAATAGTCTACTTGAAAGGCAAATAATGTGATTATAAGTCGTAGTCCATTGCGTATAAGTTTTGCAGGAGGAGGCAGTGATCTAAGTCCTTTTGTTGATGAATATGGTGGCAGTGTTCTTAATGCAACTATTGACAGATACGCATATTGCACTATAGAAGATAGCGATACTTACAGTACTAACGTGCCTGAGATTGTAGATCATTGTGTAAAATTTGTTGGACATGGCAAACCAAACATGAAAATAACATTGTATAGTGAAACAGATCTTGGCAGTGGATTAGGTAGTAGCAGTGCGCTAGTAGTCGCATGTTTAAGTGCGCTAGGGTATTCTGACAATAAACAAAAACTAGCAGAAGCAGCAATACATGTAGAACGTAACCTATGTGAATTTCCTGGAGGAAAACAAGACCAATTTGCTACAACATACGGTGGATTCAATTATATTGAATTTTTGCCCACTGGTGCAAATCGTGTAAGTCCTATTACATTATCATATGAGATACAACGAAAACTACAATATAGTCTTATACTGTATAACATTGGCGTAAGCAGGACTAATAACCGTGTGATAGAACGTAATATTGCAGGACTAAAAGACGATCCACAAATGATAGAACAAACAAAACAACTTGTAAATAACTGTAGTCAAGCATTGCAATACATAGTCACAGGAAACATTAAACAGTTAGCAGAAACTTTCAAGGACAACTGGCAAATTAAATCAGACTTGCACAGTGGCATTACAAGCAATCCTTTTCAAGAAGTAAAAGAAAAAGGTTTACAAAACGGTGCATGGGGTGCTAAAATATGTGGTGCAGGTGGTGGAGGACATTTACTATTTGCAGTAAATCCAAAGCATAGAAGCGATCTATTACTAGCACTTGATCCACTGCCTGGACATGTAGAGTATTTTGACTTTACCCCGCAGGGATGTGAAACGTGGACACAATAGAAGAACATGCTAAAGGCTGGGGCAGAGAACTTTGGATTGTAAACACAAAAGGATATTGTGGTAAGATATTAGAATTTGATAGAGGCAAGCGTTGTAGTTTTCACTATCACTTGCTAAAAGATGAAACATTTTATCTACAGGAAGGAAGCATAGAACTAATACTTAGTTGGGAAGATGACTTAGAAACTGCAAATAAAATAATGCTATTACCAGGACATAAGTACCATATCCCACAGGGACTAAGGCATCAGATTATAGCACACGAATCAAGCAAACTATTTGAATTTAGCACAACACACTACGAGTCAGATAGTTACAGAGTAATCAAAGGAGACTAACGTGGATACAGAAGGCCCTTTACTACAAGCATTTAACAATATACCCGACGGGGTTATTCGACAAGAACTTACATCATACTATATGCGTGATGACAAGTTAATCAAGCATACTGTTGAGAGAACGTATAGTAGCGACGGTGACTATAACGATAGTACTATTGTAGTACCCTTAACAAAGTAAAAAAAACGGAGGATTCGAGCACCTCCAGTAAAAACCCTCGAAAGGAAAAGATCGAAATGAATATGATTAAAACACTGGTAATTTCACTAGCAGTTGTGCTTGGCATGACATTTAGTGCAGTTGCAGCAGACAAAGTAAAAGTTGGGTTTATCTATGTTGGCCCAATTGGTGACCATGGCTGGACGTATCGTCATGACATTGGTCGTCAGCAAGTAGAAGAAGCATACGGAGACAAAGTTGAAACAACATTTGTTGAAAGTGTGCCAGAAGGTCCAGATGCCGAGCGTGTTATGCGTCAAATGGCAAAAGGCGGAGCAGACATTATCTTTGCAACAAGTTTTGGCTATATGCCATCAATGCTTAAAGTTGCAAAGGAGTTTCCAGATGTAGCATTTGAGCATGCAACTGGTTACAAACGTGCAGACAATATGGCAACATATGGTCTACGCCTTTATCAAGCAAGACATGTACAAGGTATCATTGCAGGCATGATGACAAAAACAAACAAGATTTGTTACGTTGCTGCTTTCCCAATCCCAGAAGTTATTCGTGAGATAAACACATATTACTTGGGTGCAAAGAAAATGAATCCAGATGTTGAAATCATGATTACTTGGGCCAACACCTGGTATGATCCAGGCAAAGAATCCCAAGCAGCAACAGTTATGATGGCTGAAGGTTGTGACATGGTTGCACAG
>Ga0181408_1000243_pt1 | contig 17495 bp, 20 predicted proteins | sample 31SPOviralmetaG_FD_130137 | JGI IMG/M metagenome (GOLD analysis project Ga0181408, IMG submission 130137) | Marine viral communities from the oligotrophic San Pedro Time Series (SPOT) site, San Pedro Channel, CA, USA - 31 SPOT_SRF_2012-02-16 | ecosystem: Environmental > Aquatic > Marine > Strait...
CTTACGGTTAGTTTTCTTACGGTTAGTTTTCTTATTCTGAGTTCTTTTCTTTTTGAGACTACCCTGTTTTACTTCTTGAGGAAAAGGATCAAAATTCACGAAATTATCACCAAAAGTGCAGAGATGAATGACTTGTTTTAATGTTTCTATATTTCCTGTTACTTCAGGTGGTGCCCCTCTTTTATTTATTCCAGAAACAACAGCATCAATTTGTTTATCTGTTATTCCCTTACCTGAATCAATTATTTCTCTCCATTGATACATCGCATCTGCAACCTGTAAAGTAGATTCAAGATCTAATAATTTTTTATTACAACTCATCAACCCATGTTTATTACCTATTCCTTCACGGATCTTAGTTGAGTGTGTTTTACCATCTTTGTATGAAAATAAGGGACCGGCTATGAGTAAATGTAAGACTGATTTATCATAAATGATAGTTATGATTAATATTACATAGATAAATTGTTCTAATTGTTTAATTTCGTTTTCTATCGCCTGTAGTAATGATTTCATTTGAACTATAACTTCTTCTAATACTTTATTCATTTCAGTTTGTTTGACAAGAGCATCTTTCACCAGTTCAGTATTATCTGCAATAGCTTGTTTCAAACCATCTCTTGAACCCTCGGATCTTTTTTTTTGTAATTTTTTGATCCCGCTTTGTAATCTTTTAATTTCAGTATTATTTTCCTTAATTTTATGTTTCAATGCTTCATAGGCTTCTGTGAGTTGTTGTAGTTTTTCATAGTGATTATTATCGTCACTTAATAATAATTCATTTAGACCCGTTACTAATTTACAATTAGGATGAACTTTTACAATACCATCTTTAATTTTTTGTAAATCCATATAATACACATCTACATCCTTCTCACTTGTAGAGATTTTTTCTTCTCTTGTATGTTTCATTATGTTGGTAAGTAGTTTTATCATTGTAGGATCTTGAATATCAATTCCATGACTATTAAAATACTCAAGTAATGCAATCTGTATCTTAGTGTTATAATTCCCATCAGATATAGCTCCCGAAGGTCCTCTTTTCAATACACTCTTAGGGGGCGGCGAAGACATCTTATACTATAAAGTAGATTTTAATTATTGATAATGGCTAATTTGACAAAGATGTCTCCCATACCTCCACGCAAATCATCTGGATCAGTATTCATTCTTTCTTGACATTGATTTGTTGAAAATTCTAAACTATCATCGGGTAAAGCTTCATATAATAATGCAAAAATTAATCTCCCTGAACTTGTTCTAATTCCATTTTCAGTTATACCATTACATTGATAGGCGGTTACAGATTGAGGAAAGTCATCTTCATTTTGACACGGATCTTCAATAGTCAATACATTGTGTGTGTAATCTCCATCAGATAATGAAACCGTGTGTTCTTCTACACGCGCGTATTTCATGATATCACATAAACAAGGCCAACAACAATGATAATAACTTCCTACAATTTCATTTCCATCTAAAGTTTTCACTGAAATATTTTTTACGATATTAGTTCTATTAGGATCTATGGGTGAACCTGATACACCACAATAAAACTGATTGTATAATTCAAATTCTTCAATAGATAATCCCATTTCACTGATAAATTTATAAAACTGAGGACCTCCGGCATTCCGATTACTACGACCATTTTTTCTGGGGAAGATTACATTAAATTGACTCATTAATCTATCAAAGTGTTCTTGTTTTTCATCGTTCGAAAAGGGTTCAATGCGAGAGGTTGTTTGTAAGCAACAAAATAAGACAACACAAATCAATAAAATAATTTTAATATCCATATATACTATACATAGATGAAAAAATGTTGTCAATCCACACAAAAAGATAAACAATGTGTTCGTAAATCAGATGGGAAAACATTCAAGTTACCCAGACGATTCAGTAAAAAACGATGTAAGCAAGGTATTAATGGATTTACCATGCGTTCATCTTGTGCTCCATACAAAGATTGTTTGAAAGGAGGTGCTAAACGAACTAGACAATTAACTTACAGGAAAAATATTTTAGGTAAAAAGATACAAAAATGTTCTACTGATCCTATGACAGGATTTTATAGAGATGGTTATTGTATGACAGGTTCAGAAGATATGGGAACTCATACAGTTTGTGCTAAAATGAATAAAAAATTTTTAGATTACACGGCAGGTAAAGGCAATGATTTATCTTCTGTTGTAAAACCGGGACAAAATTGGTGTTTATGTGAATACAGATGGAATGAAGCTTTGGAAGATGGAAAAGCACCGAAGGTTATTAAATCAGCTACTAATGCGAGAACAGATCCCAAAATAACAAAACAAATTAAAAAACAAAAGGGAGGTAACCGTAAGAAAAAGAGGACTCTAAGACAATTACCTCAATTGAGACACATAGACAAATCAAACAAAAAACATATTTATAAAATGAAAGATCCTCAGAAAAAGAGAATTTTGGCTATTGATGAAGGGATACGATGTGAAATGAGACAAGGTAAAACTAGAAGGGATGCCGCCTTATCCAAGAAAAAACGATTCAATGTGTTGCGTTTATATCGTAAGAATAACGATCCCGATGGGTGTAGACGATTGACACAAGATATGAAATATATGGATAAGAAATATGATACAGGTGTGACTCAAGATATCTGTAAAAAGAAAGGAGGTGGATCAAATAAAAAGAGTAAAACAACCACCAAACAATTTTTATTCAATCCTGATGATCCTAAAAAATCCTTTGATGTGTATATAGATAAAGATCCAACCGATACTATTCACATTAAATATACCACTATACAAGATGTGAAAGATACTATTAAAAAATTAGAACGATTATATAAAGCGGGTAAATATCCTCATAAACGGATCTGGCAAGTGGGTATGATTATGAAAGTTCGTTTAGGTGTTTTGAAAGACAAAAAAAAAGAACACTTTATATTAGCCAATCGGTATTTTAAACATTTAGGGGAACGAACCAAAATCAAAGGAGAGAAAGAACGGAAGAAATTTACATTTAGAGTTTAATCAATAAACATTTCAATCCCATGTATTTCACAGAACCCTTCTAATGTATTAGCTTGTATGTGGTTACAGAATTCAATTATTCTCTCACATCTTTTGCCGATATATTTAGGTTGTGACCATGTAGGGTTTCCTTCCACATTATTCCATAATTGTTTATCTTTTTGGATCAATGTTTTATACCGTCTAGTATATTCAATAAATGTTGCCCACATATCTACTTTAGATGCATTATCAATTGTATTGTTTTCAAAATAATCATAAAGTATATGACCTAAATATACACCTAATCTAGAATATATACATTTTTCATTCTTTTGTTTATCATATTTAGTATATGATAGATCAATTATTTCAAAATAATAATTAATGAATTGTCTAACCTTAGTTTTATCATTATCAGTTAATTCATAATCTAGCGATTTATAGTGTGATAAATATGTGTTATTTATATATTCTCTATCTTTTGACCATAATACAATTAAACATATTAATGAAGTTATATCAGATAATTTCTTACGGTTTTGTGATGAAAAGTTTTTGGTACCCATATATTTATCCATTTCACCACTTTTAATCAATTCTATAGCAAACTTTACTATGGGTGTATCTTTTCTATTCCAAAATTTATCATGATCTTTTAAAGGTTCACCCATTTGATACCTTTCAAACATATCATGGACGCATTTTGGATCATCATCATCTTCTAAGGTTGTGATATGGAAACATATTTCATAATTTTCAAATTTTCGCTGTTCATTGTGGGGTAACTCTTCAAAACTTCTACCATCTTCCATCTTAAACCCACCTGAATAGAACTCTTGTAAAACACTTAACCTAGTTTGTCCATCTTCAATATCATAATATTCTGAAACCTTAGGACCATCAATTTCATAATATTTTATACACATTATATCATGTATGGGATAGTTCTTAATAACTGAGTCTATTAATAACTGTTTCTTTGTTAATTTCCAAGATGGGAATCTTTGATGTTCTGGGATTCTGTATATTAATTTACTACTTTCTCGTTGTTCATAATTAAACCTCAAATAAGTTTCGTCCCTTTGTTCGAAAAGCCATCCTAATTTGACATTTTTTACTTCACGAATCATTGTATTATATTGTAGCATACTATTCATTTAATTTTAAATCAAATTTTTAAGTTGTAAATTTGATATTTAAAATAATGACTAAACTACTACACTAACTATGACTTATTTTCGCACTATTGTTTCTAAATTCTTCACAAACAATATTACTGTAACAAAAGATAATATTGTCCTTGGTCGTTGGACAATGAATTATTCAAAAGATTATTTAGATCGTAAAATTTATTTGGCTAATCATGATCATTGCGGACCGTGTGGTTCTCTATCTGAATTACCCAAAATACAGCAAACAAAATCATTGCAATAATTCACTTTTGTAATTATATTCATTTTTTAGTAAATTATTCATAGTATAAATCTCGCCTTGTTGATCTATTATGAGTTTCCTACAAAATTCCATCAAATAACTATGATTTGTATGAAGTAACAATCTTTTACTCATATCGACAGCAACCTGATGATGAGGAATCATGTGTTCTAAATAACTTCTATCATTGACTTTCATACCTTCCATATGAGCCGAATGATCATTTGGTTTAAAAAATAAAGGATTACAATCTCCTTCTTGTGCTTTCGATAAAATAGGAGCATATAGTTCTAATTTAGTTGGATAATCATCAATTTGTCCAGGTTCATCTGTAAATATTGTATCTGATAGATTGGCTTTCATCATACTCATTTCCCATATCTCATAACTTTGTTTTCTTATAATATCTCTACACAAGTGAAGCATTATGGGGTTTTTTGTATGAGGTATTAATAAATTACTCATATCAATTGCTACTTGGTGATGGGGAATCATGTGTTCTAAATATTCTAAGTCCGTTAATTTATCAGTACACGGATTAGAACCCGGTGGATTAGGCTGTGATTTCATGTGTTGTGAATGATCATGATGTGAGTGATCCATATATATACTATATATTTATTTATTTTTAGTTTTATTCCTTTTCCTTTTAGTTTTCTTTTTAGTTTTATTCCTTTTCCTTTTAGTTTTCTTTCTACGTTTTTTAGTATTTATTTTCTTGAAAGTTTTGTGTCTTGTTTTATGTTTCTTACGTCTTGTTTTACGTTTTTTCCTTTTTAATTTACTACCATACACATTATACATACTGTGCATATAAGATCCATACTCCCGTTCTCTCTTATTCCTTGCTTCTTCTCTTTTATTATATTCATCTATGATTTTTTTGAGAAGCAAGTATTCTCCATATGTAATTTTAAAAAAGTTATCTGCATTTTTAACTAATATGTTATTCATGGTTTCTTTTTCTTTTTCTGTAAATCCAGTCCTATAACCAGAAAATAAACCAAATAAAGATGTTAGTTTTTTTAAAATGACCATCATAATTTCTTTATTATTAACTATATATCTATTTTTTATAAATTCCTTTACTCTATCTGTTATAATTGTTTCATAATCACATCGTGATTTAAAACCATCAAATACTCCCTTCAATTTTGTAAATTTTGATGGAATATTTATTCCATTATTAGTCTCCTTAAATTTTATGACCTTCTTTGATATAAGTCCATTCTCCAGTATATCTGTATTATTTAATTTTTGTGTATTTTCAATTTCATTTATTATTTCACCTTCATTAAGTTCATCATCAAGTTCATCATCAAGTCTAGCACACATTTCATTTATTTTTTTCGTAACTTGACCAGCAGCAGAAGCAGAGGCAGAAGAAGCACCGGCAGCGGTAGTATCCTCAGCATTGAGAATATCTATTACTGTATATATATATTGCATTTTTTCATTATCATCCATCATATGAACCCTAGGTGTGTAAAATATATTATCAATTATTTCATCATTGTTATAAATATTTTCTTTTTCTTTTAGTAAATTTTTCCCCCTTGTTGGTGTTATGTTAGGTGGCATCCGCCGCCCCTTCTGCCCCCGCCTCTTCTGCTGCCGCCTCTTCTGCTGCCGCAAAAGTTCATCAATTTCTTTTAATTTATCACATACATTGTATTTTTCATACAATTTATATAATTGTCTATCTATGCTTAATATTTTTGGATATATATTTTTAGTTTCTGCTTGCTGTTGTTCCCCCACCGATGCTTCTTCTGACATTGCTTCATCTGTCGGCGATTCTTCTCCTGATTCTCCTGAGGATACATCTGATACTGGTGGGGATATTTTGCCTGATGCTGCGCCATTTTCCATTACTATCATTTCTTCTATTTTTGAATTATATTTTTGATAATCACTTTTTTCATAACCTCTCATTATTGTTCTTATTTCACCGCATATTCTATCATTCTCTTTATGTTTATTTTTAATCCAATGACAATATAAATCTAATATTGACATTAAAAATCTAACACGATTAATACATTCATATATGGTTTTTCTATTTTCACTATTTTCTATTGTAATCACCCCACGATATTTATCACTAATAAAATTTATATTACCAAGGATATATTTAGTTTCCTTATAAGATGGAACTTTCAAAATATAAAGTGAATTCTTCTCACCTTCAGGTATAAATCTTTCATCAAGTATAAGGTCTATTTCATTATTTATATTATATTTTTCTTTTATTTTATTTTTTAATTCTACTACACTCATTTCAGGTTTCAAATCAATTGTATAAACCGTTTCATTTACCTTAACAAGCGTTTGTTTTATAACCAATCTTTCAATATTATCTGGTAATTTTTCATTATATAATCTATCACGATTAATTTCTTTTACATTGCATTTACCACTCATAGACATAATTAGTAAATATTGTAATTGTTTCATATCTTCTTTTAGTTGTTTAGTATTGTTTGTATAGTTATCATTTATACTATCTATTAATTTTATTTTATCCTGTATAGTAGGATTGTCTTTCCATACGTAATTACTTATTGATTTTAAAAGGGGGTGTGCTTGAAGTTTATCTCTTTCTTCTTTTATAACTGTATTATTTTTTATCGCGTCATTCATACCTTTAATTTTTTCATATAAACTATTTATATATTCCTCTTCTTTTGCTTTTGCATTAGATCTATTTGTGAGTCTTTTCCTTATAGCAATTGCTGTAAAAATAATTGCGCCACCAATACCGACAATTACTCCAAAATGTGGTCCCAATAATAAACTTAAACCCAATTGAGTGGCGCCTGTGGCAGTTAAACCAGCAAAGGTTCGTGTTTCGATACTCTGTTGTTTTGGTAAAGAGGATACCACTTTAGCTTTAGGTGGCCCCCCACCAGTAATCGTCCCTTGTTCACTTATCTCTCCGTCATCTTTAAATGAATCATATATAGATTGTTTTAAATTGTGTATTAATCTTATGTTATTATTCTGTGATTTAATAATACTGTAAATTACCGCAAATATATTCATTTTTTGAATTAATTCAGTAACAATTTCGCCTTGATATACATCACTTTTATTTAAATTATCCACTCCTTTATGTATTAAATTAAATGTATCTTGATCTAAACTATTCATTTTATTAAATAATTCTCTTTTATTATCATCTGATATATTATTTAATGCTTGTTGATTTGCTCCACTTTGTTCAATATACCCTGATGTTACCATTTTTGATGCCATTAATAACATACAAACAAATACTAGAGGTAGTGCTGCTCCAACAGCAGTTTGTGCAGTATGTACACCTACAGTAGCAGCAGTATTAGCAGCAGCAGCTGTTATCGTTGAATGAGACCCTGGTGTAAATAAAGTTCCAATAGAGTTAAGAAGTAAATCGTTTTTTTGAGCACCATCTATAAATATAGCACCTATAACAAGACTCTGAACAGCAAGTGTCAATCCAGTTTCTGTAGCAACATCGCCTGATTGTGTATCCATATATATATCCATATATATATCCATATAATATTTTATAATTCATTAGTATCCATAGTATCCATAGTATCCATAGTAACTAAACTAGTTTGACTACTACTTTTTTTCATTTGTCCGTATTTATATTTCATACACACTAAGGATGATTCTAATGTAATTACGGATAAACAATTTAACATAATTGGCCATTGTTGATGAACCAGTGTGTAAAATAAGAAACAACTATTCGCTGTAATATTAATTGCCATTGTTTGACTGGACAGATCACCTGCCGATCTTGTGGTATATACTTTGTATACTTGGGGAACACGAGAAAATAACCCACACGCGGTTCCTACCATAGAAATCACATTGGCAATCGCTTCAATTGTTATCATTTTATATATAAAATAAAATATAACCTTAAGTATAAATGAATAGTGAAATGGAATGTATTATGAATGCTGTAATTGTATGTGTTTTGTTAAACTTAGTGGTACCTCAAGTATTGAAACCCTTCGCCACTCCCGAAGAATTAAATCCGCCAAATGGTTCCGATAAATTATCTTTAAAGAGTTTATTGGTTCACAAGTTTGTTCGTAGAGCGGAAGTTCCAGTAGAGTCTTCTATCACTATAGCATTGGTTGTAGCTAGTAGTATTTATTTGGGTTATTTACTAAAACCTATGAAATATCTCAAGTAAATTCAAGTAAATTATTTTTTTTAAATTATTTTCAAATTCAATATATAATGAAACTATCTATTGGTACCGATTGTTCAGGAATTGAAGCTCCTATACAAGCATTGAATAAACTTATCAAAAAATATGATAACTTATCATATAATCATACTTTTTCATCTGAAATAGATCCGTATGCTATTAGTTGCATTCAGGAAAACTATGACCCAGATATATTGTATGAAGATATGCAAAAGAGAGATTTACAAACAATTCCTGATATAGATATATATGTGTCTGGATTCCCATGTCAACCGTATTCCATTGCAAATAAGTATAAGAAACCTGTAGATCCCAGAATTAATTTATTTCAAAATTGTTTAGATGTTATATTTCATAAAAGACCCAGTTGTTTTATATTAGAGAATGTTATTACACTTGTGTCATTGAATGGTGGATCATATTTTAATGATATCATTAAACAATTAGAGGATAAGAATTTATATAATATTTATTGGAATCGTATGAATACAAAAGATTACGGAATACCACAATCTAGAAAACGAGTTTATATTATAGGTATCCGTAGAGATAAACAAGTGACTGAATTTAAATTTCCAAAACAAGTAAAAATGAAATCATTACAATCATTTATTGATAAAAAAGATACTAGTAAAAACCCTATTAAAGAAGCTAATAAAGGGTTATTTTCAAGAATACCCAAAGATAGTGTATTCATTGATGTTGGGTTTCGAAATTGTCCATTCCCAAATTCTGGAAAATGGGCCCCTTGTATTACAGCTCAACCCAATATGTGGTGTGTTCCTATGGGTCGTAAAGCAAATGTAAAAGAATATTTCAAGTTACAAGGTTTCCCTACATCATTTAAAATTCCCAAAGATGTTTCTCATCACCAAATTAAAATTAAAGTGGGTAATTCTATGACGGTGGATGTTATAGAATTATTAATGAAAGAAATGTTTTTATCATTAGAATGGATACATTAACGGTTTTTATATAGTGAATATAATTCTCTGATTGTATTGATTGAACGATAATCCTTTGGGTATTTTCTTGAAAGAAAACGTGCTTTATATTTTAGTTGTGAACGAGTACATTGTGGATAACAATGATGTGTTGCATGACAATTAATTCCACCAAATAATAGATTCACAAACATTGATTCGGGAAAAATATCAAGTGTATGAGATAAATTATGTTCTATTGTATTTTTTTTATAGGTTGTCTGCTTTGGGTGACTATGTGTAATATAAGTGAAATAAGCTAAGCAGAAAAATATAGTTACATACATTTCTATCAATTGAAACCAACGCAGATGATACATTGCATAATAAAAAGGAATTCTATATAAATGATCTTTTAAGTTAGTTTCTTTACATATTTCCAGTAAGTTATACCACTCTTGAAATATATTTTCTCCTTTTAATTTCATGATATCATTGGGTCCATCTAAGTCACAATGATGATATTTATTATGACTTTGAATCCAATAATCACTATTGATTATTAATGTATCCATACAAAAAAATGCTAGATAACGATTCCATTTAGTGGGATTGTGAAGTAAATCATGTCCTATACTAGTCATACCATAAATAGACCATCCTAATAAAATAGGAGATAGAATTGATTGATTTAATAATGAATATATATAACTAGTTATTCCAGTTATACTATAAATACATAAGTGATATGAAGTTGTTTTATCCATTTACTTATTTAAACGATTGAAAACTTTATATACATAATATGGATCCTGTTCAACAAATTAAACAAGAACAAAAAAAAAGATTGGAAGAATTAAAAAAAATACAGAATATATATTATCCTTATTAATTTATTTCTTTGCTAGCTTACGACCATATTTCATCCATAAAAAGACACTCACAGTGAAACCTAATAAGTATCCAAAGACACATTGATCAGGATGTTCTCCTAAAAAGTTCCTTGTGACAATGGGACCCAGGAAGAAAGTGAGGAAAGAATAAAAAACCATTGCTCCAATTGTTTTCGCATTAGAAAGATGAACCATTTATTATATGCAATATTTTATTCAAACCTACATAATTCTCCATTACAATCAATGGCTATAGGATAAGCAAATAATATCTTGTAATTATTATACATATTGTAAATAGAAGTAATGTATCGCATGATTTGGTCTTGATTTAATTTATATTTTGTTTGAGATAAATAATCTATCACACAATGTAAAACATTTATTTTTTCTGTGACTTTTAATTTTATTTGCGGTTCATTAATCAAAGCTGTAAAATAGTTTTCTCTTGATTCTATGTCTTGTTTTGTTTTTTGAATACGACAGATAAAATCGGGATGTCCTACAATTTTTATGGATGATAAATAACTTTCTCTAACATGATAATAATCTAAAAACATATCAGGATCAATGTATCCACAAACAGATTTAAACATACTATCATATCCACAGGGGTGAGGCTTGAATGGTGAGTTTTGTATATGATATACACGAATGTCTCTATCTCTATATAAAACGTATTGTTTCCATAATAGATCCAGTATCTCTATTGCTGGGCACATATGGTAGAGGTATAAATAGAACTTCTGTTTAGACGTAAGGTCTTGTTCGAATCCCTGGTTGAGGGAGGTGTTTCCTTTTCTGGTATTTGTTCTTTTCTTGGAGAGCATATATGATTTAGTATAGTTAATTTATTTTCCTTAATGATATTTGTATCTGTTTCTACAGATTGCTTCAAATAAGATATACCAGTGATTATTTCAGGTTTCCTTGATTCATTCATCTTTATACCATTCACTGAATTCATTATACAATTGTTCTTACTATTATCAATCAAATTTTTTTTTGTTTCCTGACATCTTTTCAAAATGTTTTTCTTGTTTCATTAAAGAAATACGAACATGTTTCTTTGAATAAATATTATCTTGTTTTGGTTTATTCTTTTCTTTAGTTTTTCGCTGAACACGGTTTTTACCCATTCTACTATATAGTATATTTAATTAACCTATAAGTCCTAACAGACTGAGAGACCACGTGAAAGCAACAAATCCAAAAGGTATTAAAAAAGAATACCCGTCTTCATTTCCTCCTACACCAGCTATCTTGGCAACCCAATCAAAGTTATCATCAAAATCACAGGCAATGGCAAACATCGCATTTACATATCCTATCGGTGCAGCATAAGGTTGTAACATATGAATTTTACTCATTAATATATTTGTTAAGAAACCTGTGTATAAACTATCTGAAAAGTGATCATAAATATTACCTAATTCACTACATTCTTTATATTTTCTTGCGATATATCCATCTAAACCATCTAAATAGGCTCTGAACCAAACTAAAGCAAAACTTATCATAAAATAATCATAATAAAGATAGTAAAGCATGATGGGTGTAACGACAACATTATTAAAGAGAGTGATAGTATTAGGTTTAATATTACAATTGGTATAGACCCAATCGGATTGTTTCACTAAGGGATAGACAATGTATTTATCGGATAACATTTTCATAAAAAAGTTGTTTTATGTTTAAATAAAAAAGATATCTTTTTTTTGTCTTATCATTTTTTTCTTATCATTTTATCTTCCCTCATGGATAACGTCGTCTTCTATTTCTGTCCACCTCTCTAATCTATAGCATTCAGCATTACAATTTGTTACAGCAAGGTTATATTTAGCAATGGGATCCGTATAAAGTAACGAATTATTAACCAAATAGTCATTCATAATAGTCCATTTGCTTTGTAAGTGTTCAAGATTAGAATTGAACAGTTCTAGGATAACTGGATTATGAAGATCAAAACCAAATCGTTCTTTGAGAAAGGGTTGTAAATAAGGTTCCAATAATTCTTCATGATCACCTACAAAGTGTTTATAATCATTACTATCTTCATCTGGCCATTCATCAATACTCAGTCCTGAATAGAATTCCATACCGTTTTTAGTGCTGTAGGTTGTTTCTGATGTCAATACAACCTTATCTTTTTCAGATGAGTCACAAGGTATATAGCGGTCGTTTCGGTTATAATAATGATAGGGATTTGTATCACTAGTATGTGTTACCGTTTGTTTGTATACAATATGGTCTCCGTTGTAGTAATCACCACACCATTCACGATAATCTTTTGTGTATGAATTGTCGTTGGGATTAAGCTTAAATCCACAACACTGAATCCATAAGGTGTAACCATCTCCAAGAGTATGCTTTTGAACCATACGGATATCACCTGGAACTGTGTAATCACGACTGTCTTTAGAATCATATGGATCACCATATTCATCATAATACAGATTAAACATCTCAAAATAATTCTTGTTTCTGCGGTCTAAGGAATAATGGAATTGATTTCTCATACATTGTTTGAGGCTTTCATCATCACCATCATCCCTGTATTCAGTAAAGGCCCCATAAGTATACTTATATTTTGAGACATTCACACGCCTGTCGCTCAAACAGAGACCATGATAATTATCTGAACTATGAAATTCAATTTCACGAATAAGATTACTTGATAACTTATTCAGTTTCCAACCGTATCCTCTAACTACCGTATTGCAGCTCTCAATATATCCCTCACGGATGATATAATCACCGTAAGGACATAATACATCGCGAGTGATACAAGGAGATATTACTCGGTTACCATCCTTAGTAGGATACTTATCCAATTCATCTTCACTAATCAACTGCCACGCACCTCTCAGCTGGCTGTGAAACGTGCGTGCTTCATCATCATTCATTTCTACCAGTTTTTCAATGATATAAGTAGAGACAGTAACATCTCCTAAACAATCTACCAACACATTAAATACATCTTTACGCAAGCTGTTATCAGCAGTGCGAGTCATTAGTTTAAGAGTCATAGTTAGTTTTTGAGTTAAAGACTAGAAAGTCTTGAGTTTTATCGCTTTGATTGGTTCATCAAAAAAAAAATCAAATTTAAAATCTGTAGGAAAAAAAAAAAGATATCTTTTTATTTTGTTTGTGGGAATGAATTTATTGCAATTGGAGGCGAAAGGATGGGAAAGGTAATTCTGAAAAGCATTTGAGTGTTTTATGAACACTTGGGTCTTCTTTGAATCCAAATGATTCATAATATTGAATGAGTGGTTTTGACAATCGTTTTGCTTTGTGATAATAATATCCCCCATAACCATATTCTTCGTTACGAATAATATCGGGCAAAGGATCTTTATTTGTGTTATTGGCTAGGATAGCTTCTAAGATGGAACACACATAGACTGAACCAAAGGAATAATAGGGAATAGTGTTTCTATGTCTGACAGATTTTTTCCAGAGTTCATCAGCGATCATATCAGACACATCAAATGTGATTTGTTCTAGATCTACATCATAGTCTTCAGATTCATAGTCTTCTTCTGATTCTTCATCATACTCTTCTTCAGATTCTTCATCTTCTGAATCAGATTCTTCTTCATAATGTTCAATCGCATCAGATCCTACTTCCAAAACAATATCTTTGTATCCTACCAATTTTGCAAAATGAATAATAGATTTCATCATATAGGAACCGATACCTTTCACAGGAGTGTAATTAGATGAACAGATTACATTAATTGCGAGTGTTTTGTCACCGGCTAATCCAGGTGAGTGTTGTACGATAATGAATCCATGAATGCGGTTGAAAATATTAGCATCATAATCGTATTTTTGATCTAATCGCATGCGTCGTTCTTTTCCGCACTTGCGATACTTTTTCTTCATATCAGAATTCATTGTATGTTTTACAGATTCAGAAATATCCACAAGAAGATAAACTTCATAATTTGTTTTGTTTTTCTTATCAATTGTAGTGAGATATTCACACCCATATCCTATAAACCCTTGATATTCTTCCAAGAATGAGTTAATAGTCATATAGGTCAAACAGAAACCTTGTTCGCGATATTTACGATAGTCCTTTGTGAATTTACCAAAAGATGTATTATGATCTTTTTGTGCTTCTTCCATAAGGAGGGAAAGTTTTGTGAGTGACATATTAAATTGAAAGTGTTCTTTTTATTTGTGATACAACATCTGTCTCAATGTAGAATCAAATTTATTTGAAAGATCATAAAAAAATTGTTTATTTGTCTTTTTTGTTTTGTTTTCTATTGTTGCCTAGGATTCCTACCTATTCCTACAAATTCTGTATATTTTTCATCTAATTTATATAATTTACCGGTTGTTCCTTTATAATAATAACCATCAGACTTTTGAATGATCCCTTTTTCTGCATTCGCTTTAGGGAAATTTCGTTTTTCTACTTCCTTTCCATTGATACGTTTCATGAATACTGGTTTCCCTTTGTATAGAATATGACTGTATCCCTCAGGTGAAATAGTTCCCCGATAATTATCTGGATCATCACCTGAACCAAAACAGGCTTCATATCCCAATGGTGCGATTGACCAAGGACACAATGATTTATCCAGTTTTATTTGAAGATCAACAAGTGTTTCTCTGAGATTAGATATTTCATCTGCTTTATCGAGCATTGTATTAATCGTTTCACAGAGTTCATCTACAATCTTTTGTGTTTCAATCACAGACATTTTTAAAGAGTTAGTGAGTTAGTTAGTTAATGTGTTAGTCAGTTAGTTTTGTTTATAATTGTTCCTACAATAAACAAATCAAATTTAATTCAAAGATCATAAAAAAAATTTTTTTTTGTCTTTACTATTGTTACTTACCTTATGAGAATTTATAAGGGCCTAGTCGGAACTTAGGACACAATAATCCATTCTCCCAAAACTTAGTAAAGTACCCGCGTTTATACTCAAAATACATTGAACCGTCATCATACTTAACTTTGCATGCTAGAACGGGACATAATACAGGTCTGAGGTTTCCTTTAACTTCCATAAGTATGGAGCCTTCGTAATCAACGCGACGAAACCCTTCTTCAATACACTTTGGTCGCAATCGCTGTGTTCTTGGTGCGTCGTGTTGTATATTGGATCGGAGTACTATTTTCGGATATACTCGTCTATCATCATTGGGATAGAAAGTACTAGTTTCAGTATCTTCTTCAATATCTGTAATGTCTTCAATGTCTTCAATGTCTTCAATGTCTTCAATTTCTTCATCATCAATAACTTCGTTATCAACTTTATCAGATATCAATTTGAAGATGTAGTCATCATTCACACCAGCATTCCATGCGCGGAGAAGGTTTTCAGCATTATCAATATATGATTCCTCTGCGGCCCAACTGATAATCTTATCCTTGGTGATAGCTCCTGCCTTGTAAGCAGTATATAGAGTGTCTAACAAGGTGGACATGATTAGTGACTTACTTTATTTAGGCGTACTCCCAATTAAGGTTAAGTACTGTTTTGTCACTAGTATATGAGTCTATATGTGTGTCCTTGTGTATTCTTGTGTATTCTTGTGAGTAGTTTTGTTAGTATCCCTAATCCTACTAGAAAAATCAAATTTTTTAGGAACGACTCCAAATCTCCTCACTTTTCTCTCTCCTCCCAAAAAATTTGATTTATTTGTGTCTTCAATCCACCATCAACAAAACTGCTCACAACTACTCACAAACCACTCACCCGCTCTCACACTACTCACCGACTCACAAACCTTAACTGGAAGTAAGAGTCACTACTCTAACAAGTATGTCCACCATTGATTTTCATGCCAAGATCTCTGGTCACGAGGCTTTCGCCTGGATCAAGAACTGCCTTGAAAACCATACTCTTCTCCCTGAAGATGAAGAACAACTATGCGATTTCATTGTATCTCACAAACCTAAAGACTTCAAGAATCCCCGTAAACCTCGTGCCTCTAAGAAATCTTCTAAGGAACGCGCATCTGATTCTTATGACCCTGTCCTATGTGATGCAATGACATGGAATGATCATTTGGGTGCTCAGTGTGATCATAAAAAGATGGATGGTCAATGCTTCTGTAAGCGTCACTTTAACGAAAATGAGAAGAATGGTGCCACGCGGTTCGGTATCTTTCTTATGGATGGTGATTCTTTTAAGAAAGAGCGCTACACTCATGCATTCAATGATACTGATAACAAGATACATCTTTGGGATGGTGTCGAACGCCCGAAAAAGGAAAAGACGAAAAAGGAAAAGAAGTCATCAGGTGCTCCTAAGGGCACTCGCAAGTGTAGTGTCTGCGGGGAATGCGGACACGATAAGCGGAAATGTCCGCAATTGAAGGAATCTACCGAGACTGTCATTGAAAACAATACCGAGAATGTCCTTCCTCCTGTAGATGAATCTACTGAAGATACTGGTGCTGGTACCGGCCTTCCAGTTGAGACTACTCAAGAAGAATTCAACCAAGCTCGTGTTACTCTCTCCAATTCAATAGCGGAACCTACTGATAGTCAGGAAACTGTTCTTCTTGTCCCAGATGAACAAGATGAACAAGATGAACAAGATGAACAAGATGAACAAGATGAACAAGATGAACAAGGTGAATTAGATGAAGACTTGTCACACGATGCTGACCCTGAAGATGAAGAAGATTCTTCTACTATCACAATTGAAGGTATCACATATAATTATGACAAAGAAGACTGTGAAATATTGGATGATGAACTAACTCCTATCGGCGAATGGCTTGATGGAGATGTCGTATGGAAGGATGATGGATACGAACTCCGACACATGCGCAGAGTTAAGGAGCTTAAGGCCTCAGGTAAGTGTGCATAATTATATATCATCAATAGACAAAAAACAATATATAAACATTAGACAAAAAACAACAAAAATTTTTTTATTGTATTCAAAATTATGACATCTTTTAGTTTAAAATTATCGATATGGCGATCCCGTCTATGCTCACCGTCGCGATTTATTCATTTTTACGACTGTTACCGTCTCGTTACTACCGTCGGAAA
>Ga0181408_1000244_pt1 | contig 17478 bp, 18 predicted proteins | sample 31SPOviralmetaG_FD_130137 | JGI IMG/M metagenome (GOLD analysis project Ga0181408, IMG submission 130137) | Marine viral communities from the oligotrophic San Pedro Time Series (SPOT) site, San Pedro Channel, CA, USA - 31 SPOT_SRF_2012-02-16 | ecosystem: Environmental > Aquatic > Marine > Strait...
AGAGCTTTATTCTCTGGTAATAATACAAGTATGACCGTTACAGGGGAGTTCGCGGTAAAAGATTTTAATGTTTATCTTACTAATGATACCGAAGATGACTTAATAGTCGAAAACAAATACACTGTTAATTCAAGGCTTCCGTCTGGCCCACTTACGTATATCGAGCCTTATGATGACGTAGTCCCTGCTATTTTCCTGTCTGTTTCTCAAGCAGAGAATAGCCCATTTGCTCTTGGAGGTATGCAAGAAACAAAAGTTCAAGCTAAAGCTGTTGTTCTCGCAGAGGACACATACCAGTTAGATGGAGTCATGTCTATCTTTATGGATTCAGTGGATGAAGTAATTGCAGCTGTACCAATGTCAGGCTACCCAATCACAGAACTCGGAGATCTAAAAGGAGGGAGCTTTAATTACACAGGTCTAGCAGAAGACTATCAAGGGGAAACTAAGTTCTGTATAGAGAAAGTTAGAACCTCAAAACTAACAGATAGGACTAGAAATGTCCTTGCGAATGAACTTTATGTCGGATTTGTGGATTTCGACATAGAGCAATATAGATATCGCTTCCAATAAATTTCATATTTTAATATTAAAACTGTAAACAAAATAAAGAATCTTTAATTATGTCAAGAAACAGAGTAATCTACCAATCAGAAGGCTTGTATGTCAGTAATGTAGCATCTTCAGGAACTGCACCATCTCACGAACAGCTAAACCGTGTTCAGAGCGCTAACTATAGCTTCACTATCAATCGTCAGGATGTTAATCAATTTGGAGACTTAGCAAGGATTGACTCCTTGGTCCTTGATCCTCCTACCGTGAGCCTTGACTTTAGTTACTACCTCACAGATGGTTTCAACGAAAGAGCGCTAGGTTTTTTCGTGCAACATACTGGTGTTACAGCAAGCAGCCAGAGATTCGCTAATGCTACTTCCGATAGTGTAGGTAACTTTGCTTCTGGCCACTTAACTTCTAGTTCTGGCGCTAACTTTTTTATCACAACCTCTCCTGATGGAGAAGACTTAAACAAAAATCCATCAGAAGCTCTTAACGCCAGCGATAGCGTTATTGGTATAGGTAATTGTTATGTTAGTGATTACAGTGTCGATCTTTCTGTTGGTTCTCTACCCACAGTCAATGTCACGGTAGAGGGAGCTAACATGTTGTCTTCTGCAAGCGGAGCTGGTTTTTCTAGCCCTGCAATCGATCAGGAAGACGGTACTTCTGTCACGAATATTATTAATCTTCCAAATCCAACTCAAGATGGTGGCATCGCTACTAAAGGTGGACCAATCACTGCATTGCGCCCAGGAGATGTGACATTAGATCTTACTAATGTAGACGGAGAATCTCTAGTGAAGTTGCAAGGTGCTGATGGAGCGCATGTTCAGAGTGCTTCTATTTCCATCCCTCTCTCAAGAAGCCCAATTGACAGACTTGGTAGCAGATTTCCATTCGCTAGAGAAGTTGATTTCCCAGTAAACGCTACAATGAACATTAGCGCAATTGTAGCAGATACTCAAGCTGCTAACTTAGCTGATATCCTTAATTCTGGAGTCCAAGAGGCTAGCATTACGATAAAAGATCATCAAACGACTCCTGAAGACGCTGTTATTTACACAATGAAAGGTTTGAAAATAGATAGCCAATCATTCTCTTCTAGTATCGGTTCAAATAAAACTGTAGATCTGACCTTCTCAACTCAAATTGGTGGACCTAATGACTCACTGAACGGTATATTTATGAGCGGTGCTGGATTTAACCAAGTATTTGTATAGTATGTCTGATAAAGATAAAAAAGAAGAAAGCCCATTTTTCTCCCCGAAAGGGGAGTCTAATCCTGAGCAGCCAAAAAAAGAAGAACCTAAATCTTCAGATGGTTACACAGGGCGTAGGAAAAACAAAGTCTGTAATGACGGTAAAGATTGGAAAGATTCCCACTAAAAGCTATGAGTGATTCAAAAAAGAAAGCAGCCGTAAAGAAGGCTGTAGAAAAAAAGGTGGAAGCTCCTAAAGAAGCAGAAGCCAAAAAATCTAAAGCTAAGACCCTTGGCGACCTTAAGAAAGAGTTTGTAGCAGCTCGTAAAGCTAATCCTGAAAAGGATGATGCTCTTCGCGCTGAATACCTTAAGAATAAGGCTATCCTAAAAGGTAAATAATCTAGGTATACACTATACCTATTCCACTAGCATCTATACCACCCAACTGTCTAGGTTGGGCTTGGTAGATGTTGTATTGAGCTGCCATTTGAGTGACTCTATCCATACAGTCATTAGCTAACCCTCGATAGACTTTGGATACCTCGTTACGGTTAATGAACGTCACAGCACTCTCACCGTCTCTTAGGGACAAAACGTTGTCTCCACTCACAGATGACTTAGTAATGCCTCTGAGGGCGTTCCTAGCCTCTTTATTGTAGTAATTAGAAAGGTAAAGCTCTTTGAGGACATTCTGAGCCTCAATATCCATAAATCCATATGTCCCTGTAGCGTTATCTCCACTAAAGTTTGTATACAGATAAGTATTGACTTGTCCTAAGTTCTCATAAAGCCACCCGCTAACACTAGCGACTGTAGCTATCCCTGTATCACCATCAAATTCCGTGGTGACAATCCCTGAAGCGAGGTCTTCTAATACATTCGGCATATAGTGTATTACACCATCTTTATTGATTTAACCAATCAAGAACTTCTTTATGTTTAGGATTATTAGGGTCTAGTTCTACAGCTGGAACTGGCTGGGGCGCAGTAGCGATATTTCCTCTACTATTGTATCTATTGAACTCCTTAATAATATTATCATGGACAGCGCTTTTTTCATAGTATGGATTAACTCCTACCTTACGAGAGAAAGCTTGAAGGTCTGCTTTACTCATTTTATTTAACTTGTCCTTTAGAATATTAAGATCATTAGTGCCAAAGCTATTAGTCTCTCCTGTTCCAAATATGACTTCTACTTCTTTCATTACTTCTTGATACCTAGCTGTGCTAGTCTGGCCATTAGCCCTAAGCTCTTCCAACTCTTCCAACAAGCCTTTTTTAGGGGGAATCTCTTGCCCAGTAGTAACCTCATTGAAAGGCATTCCATTCTCTTCTTTGTTTTCTTCGTCAGCCATACAGTATTATATACACTAAATAAAAAAATTACAAAAAAAAGCCACCCCCGAAGGAGTGGCTCTCTTTATAAGTGTTAAGTCTAGCTTAGACGATACATCCAAGGAGGACACGGTTGTCAAGGACAACACGACCTTCTTCGATTTGACCGTAGTAACCAATCTTGTTCTGACGAACACTGTATTGATCATCTGCGATCAAGTTCATCTCGCTGTTGCTATCTGGATCAGTAGCAACAACGCGCATGAGGGAATCGCGAGTGCGATCAACCCCGACAACAATCTCGGTAGTAGCGCCGTTGAATACTGCTGCGTTAGTTCCATCGAACTCAGCGTAAGTAGTGCCACCTGCTGCTGTGTCAAAGATAGTGTTGAACTTCTGTCCTTTACCCATCTCGTTAAACTCAAGAATGTTGAGACCCATGAAGCTATCAAGTCCAGCGTTGCGGAAAAGATCTTCACGAAGTGATTCTGGAGCTGCAATACCAACTGCATCCGAAGCGTCACCAGCTGCACCTGCGCCGTCACCGCCGCGAGTGTTAACAGGGTTATACGCCATAGAGCGAATGCTACCAATAATTTCTGGAGAAACAATTAGGTCAGTAATACCGCGAGTGCGAGTAGCAGGAGTTCCACCAATCCATGAAGTATTGATACGCTTAGCAAGGGTCATAAGCTTATTGAGGTCATCAATAAGGAATGAACCAGCAAGAGCAGAACGGAAAACCTGAGCATCACCAGCGAGTGGAGATGTACTAATGGTTGCGTTAGCAAGCGAAGTCATGACAAGTGAAGCGGAAGTGCGCTCCTGCTTAAGAAGAATCTCCTGTGCAACACGGGAGAAAGTCTTACCAACAACATCCATGCGGCTCTTAGCGGCATAACGACGATCAAAGTCAACAGCAGAATCAAGAGTGTAAGTAGCAAGCTTTAGCTCGGAAGCCGTAGGAAGTACTTGGTTGCTTGGAAGTCCACCAGCATGGCTTTGACTCCAGACTTTAACATAATCTTCATCAGAGATGTCATAGTAAAGGTCAAGCGGGATGCTAGGATTGTCGTCAGCGTCGAATTGAAGTGACTGGAAAAGAGTGCTGATAGTAGGAGCGTTGTTGAGAACCTCGGCCAAAACTGGTCCGATGAAATCAGCAAGAGCTACTTGAGCCTCATGTGCAACAGTGCGGTTGCGGGAAGCCATAGCTTTTACAAGCTCGACTTGTTCTGGGGTACGTTTTAAAGTAATTTTCATAATAATAAAATTCTTTCTATTTATCGGTTACAATCAAAAGATACAACGATGTAATCACCAGCAAACTGATCAGTGGTAGGTCCAACGCTTGTGCGAGTTCCTGTTCCAAGAACATGTCCGAAAGCTTTAGCAGCACCGCGAGCAGCACCAGTAACTTTTCCAGCAGTGTTGTTAGAAGCAATAATAGCGTTTCCTGGAGCATAGCTAGCAGTAGTTCCATCAAAAGCAGATGCTGCTAGTGTGAAAATCCCTTTAGTAGCAACTGGAACAGCTTGTCCTGGGAGCATAGCTTGCAGTTCTTCTTGTTTCTGTGGGTTGTAGAGCAGCTTTTCGCCGTTCTCATCATTTTTTGCAGTTTGATACAATGCCAAACCTAAAGGTACTTCCCCAGAGGCAGCGCTAGTAATCTTGAGATTAACTTCAGGATACATCTCTGTAGTACCAACGAAAGGATAATCGGTTTTACCCAAGTAGCTGTTCGTTTGGTAGGTGACAGGATCGTTATCGAAGTTTCCGTCATGTACTTTCACGAAAACGCCAGCATCGCCAGCGCCTGTGTCAGTAGTGCTTGTGAGAATATCCGCTGCTTTGAGGGAATACATGTTCACAACATCGTGGTCAGAGTATTGTCTGAATGGTAGAATTCGTAATGCCATAATCTATTTTTGTTTGTTTTCTAAGAAATTTGAATGTTTTCGCGAGAGAAAGCTGATGCGAACTTATCGCGCAATGAAGGCTCTTGAGAAGCTACAGCTTCGTTAGCATTGGATACTTCTGCATCCACTACTTCAGCAGCGTCGAGAGCTTCTTCGATTTTAACCTCTTCAGTCGAAGCGGTTGAAAGCTTTTTAGCAACTTCTTCATCAATACGAGCTTGAATTTGAGAGTTGAACTCTTCTTGGACCTCTTTATTTTTAGTCTTCCAAAGGATATCAAGTTTTGAAGCAAATGCCTCATAAGAAGCTTCGTCCCCAAGATCTTTAAGCTCAGAAGCGAGGAATTCACGATCTTGGTCATCAAGTTCGAATTTCTCGTCAATCTGATCCATACGAGTATTGAACGAAGCAATAGCTTCTTCAGCTTTCTTTTCGTTCTCAAAAGAAACGATTCGCTCACTGGCTTCGCCAAATTTAGCTTCCAGTTCTGCAACCGAAGCTTTGAGGTCTTCATATTCTTTGATTTTTTCTTCCTTCTCCAATTTCTCTGCTTCAAGATCCTTACGGTATTGTTCGTCCCGTTGACGGATTGCATCAGCAAAGGTATCGGTCATAGAAGCTACCGCCTCTTTGGAGAATTTCTTCTCACTAAGAAGATCCTTTAGTTCATTTAGAGTTTTTTCAAGTTCCATATCAATAATGTTCTTTTCGTTGTTTACATTTAAATTACTGTTTTGTGAAATTTTATCCCTTTTATCAGATATAAAAACTTTTTTAGTTTCTTCAGAAGGAGCATATAAACCCTTAACATCTGCGGCTGGATTTAAAGTGTAAGCAATCCCCAGTGGATAAATGTCACCCTTAATAAGCCTATTGATAGTCTCCCCCTTATCAGTTTTTCCATTCCCTCCATAGCTCCTCAAAAATCCCTGCATTTCTGCTATTTCTTCAGGATCAGAAACGATACGGGCTTTACTCAATTCATCGCTTCCAACCGCTAAAACATAATCATTAAATCCAACTTCCCAGCTGGCTGAAACTTTTTGGAATTGTTTACTATTCTCGTCTAATGATTTTTCTACTAGGTTAGTAAAACTAGAGTTTATAGTCTTATAAAGAACAGCTCCCAAAGCTATGTTGAAAGGTTCTTTCATGGAAGCAGCAGTCTCCTCTTCTATGAGTTTGCTGGATTTATAATCACTGTAACCAGCTGAAACAATATGGCCCACGACCTTTTGTTTATCATGCTCGATATTGGTAGGTTTATGAATAAATTTATTAGTGTATTTAACAGCTGTGGCTGCATCCATCCCATCACCATTTTTATTAAATTGGTTAATGACGGCAGCATTAAAAGCTACACCCATAAGGTCTACATTTTCATTGTAGTCTATTTCTTTTGGTATTAGAGGCTCTAGATTTTTCAAAGAAGCCTCTGATATCAACGAAGCTTTATTTATCTCACAAGATAACAGCGGAGCCTCGAAAGTCGCAGTATATTTGTAATCCATATTTATTCAGAGTCTTTTTTGTTAGCTATATCTGTTAAAAGGTTAGCGTAGCTTTTTTTAGGTTTCTCCTCTTTACTTTCTGACTTTTTACCTTTTTTGCGTAAAAGTTCAAAATCCTCCTTGGTTACCTTGCCATCTTTGTTCTTATCAAGAGCGGCTTTTTGTTTTGGAGACATACCAGCTTCAGATTCTTTTATCATCTCTTTATGCTTCTTCATAAACGATGCGTGATCGGGGCCAGCCATATAGACAACTTTTCCATCTTTACCTTTATGAGAATGGATACCAGTAAGCCCCATTTTCTTAGCGTCAGCCAAAGCCTTGTCTTTAGAATCAAAATAGTGCTTATCGACATCTGGAGAACCATAACTAGAATATTTTTTCTTTTTAGATTGACTCTCTTTATTTTTATCTTCGCAATGCATTGCTTCAGATACATCGACTTCGATACCGTTTTCTGTATATTTAAAATTGTTTTTCATGACTGTGATATAGAATTGCTGCAGGGTAAGTCTCCAAGGAATGCTCAGATGATATATCTAAAACTTCCCTTAGAGTATCTAAATCCTCTATTTTATTAAAATCTTTTACACATGATTCAAGGGTTTCGTCCCAAGATTCTTTATTCTGTGAACATACTATAGATTCACAAAGAGTTGAGAGCATCTCTTCTTGAGATTTATTAAGCTCTTCTACTTTTAAATGAGAAGCCATTTTTGCCTTAGAGTCGTGTATAAAACTATCTATAGAATAGATTGTTTCTTGGATATTAGCTCTGGAGTAAGTAGCATTAGCTAAAGGGATACCAGTAGTTCCCTCTGGCCTACCACTTTCTTTTCTCGGGCCTGATGGACTGCCTGAAGGATCGAATACAGGGACTCCACCAACTAAGGGGTTGAAATGCCCCTTTTCGCGCTCTTCAAGAAATTCTTTTTGAGCTGGCTCTAATTTATCAGGATCTGGGAACTTTCCATTGTGGAACATTTCCATCCCCTGCTTAGGAGTAATGATCCCCAACTCCATGAGTCGAGTAGAAGCTCTCATAAGTTGAACCTCATCCCTCATGTCAATATCCTTCATCTTAGCTTCAGGCCAAGAGCGGAAGCCTAGACCTTTAGCTATTCTCTTGATTTCTTTATTTAAAAAATCATTTAAAAATCCATGCCGAGACTCTTGCAGTCTATCAATGAATATTTGGGCTTTAACTTGAGTGGAGTTGAACTTTTCTTCTCCAACCACAATGTTTTGTAAGCCTTGTTTTATGTCTTCATTTAGGATCTGATACTTTTCAGGGCCAAGAACTAAGTTCAGCTCAGGTATAACAAATTCAGCCTTAGTTGTATAGTCCGATACTAAAACTCTACCTACGCTTTCATTTTTGAATAGGTTCTGCATCGCAGCCATGTTGTTTGGGTTAACCCCACCCTTATCTGGGTCTGCTCCCATAGTAATGAGCAAAATAACATTCTCTACAGTGCGTGTGATGGATTGGTCCATCTTTTTTAATTCAAGCTTAGCATTGATATCATCTAGAACAGGAAAACCAAATGGCACAGCAAAAGGTTCGTAATCTTGTTTTTTGTAGAAAGAGAAAGAAAGTCTCTGAGGGTCTAGGTCTATACTTATACCTTTTTTGGAAAAAGATCCTGTTTGAATAGACTCTTTGATCTCATCATCTAAGGCATTAAAAATAGAGATATCTTCTTCTGTTTGTGGGTTAGCTAACCTAGCTAACTCATATTCAGACAAAACCTTCTGATATACCCCTCCGTAAGTGAAAGTCGTAGCCCTCTTAGCTATAACATCATACGGGTTGAGTAAAATATACTTCAATGGGATCTTATTGTCAGAAGCCCCGATATTACCTACTTGATTAATTAATCGAGCATAGTCATCAGCTTTGAACTTGCCGTCAATACGATAAAGAAAGACATTCCCGCTTCGATAATATTCTCTAAAATATTGATCTTTAAGAGCTATGATGTTTACTTTTTTAAACCATTCATAGAAGAACTCTCGACTCTTTTTAGATCCCCCTTCTAAGTAAATATCGGTGTTAGTGAACTCCGACATAATATCTATAGCGTTCCTAAAGACAGCTACATTGCAATAAGCTTTTTGGCATAGTTCGATAGCGTCCCGACAAGTTACCCCTTCAGTAGAGTACTCATATGGCAACAATCCTGAACGAATGCTAGAGTAACGGTTGTGTAAGTTCGTATAAGCAGAACGATTGGTCCTAGATCCTGAAAATCCGCTTGTGGATGCCTCCTGCCTTCTGGCTTCAGAGATCCCACTATATGAAGCGTCTGAAGTGTAGAAAGGTTCACCTAGTAGATCTGGTGAGGTCTCCTCACTCGTTTCGCTAGCATGAGATGGGTGGTCAGAAATGTTAAACTTCTTCCAATATTCAGAACGCTTGGTATATTTTCTTTTGGACATGAGATATAAATGATCTTACACTTCAAAGTTAACTTTCAACTTTTAAAAGTTAAGAAATAAACATTGGGGTGAAGGTATTCTGTTGATCTGAAATATCATCTGATTCCATATCATAAACCACATTCATCATCCAGTTACCTAGCACTAAAGCAGAATAAGAGTCTTTACGGGCTTTGTCTGCACCAGTTTGCTTTCTGAGGTTAGGTGGAAGGTCGAAGCTTTGCGTACCTTGTGAAGATGTCGTGATTTGAACCATAGCACACTGCACTTTGATTAAATCCATCATATCTCTTTGGTGTTCTACAAAATCAATCATTCTAGCCCCTTTTGGCCCTTTTTCATTTTGATCATTCCTTATGAATTTTAACTGCTCGATTGGGACTCTAGACTTTCTTTGATTGTTATAATCATCATTCATAGCTGCACCAGCGAAGAATATCCGTTTGTGATCGAAAGCTGATTGTAAAGATTCGTTAGCTAATCTAATCCAAGCTGATGTCGGCTTTCTCAAGAATACGAATTTTTTATCTGATTTGTTATATTGATTCTTAAGCCTCCGTAGATTTTTATTATAGTCTTTAGATTTGTCCAGATCAGCCTCTATCACTCCTAAATTAAGATTTTTCTTTTTAAATATATCGCTCTCATTACAAGAATTTATAAATTGGACACCTCCGTTGTAATCACCAACTACTGCAGATATATTAAAATGAGTAAGCACATAAACCATATATTTTATGTGGGTTTTTAAGCTGGCTCCTGATAGAGCGTAACTGTGGACTATTGTGCCTTTTTTAGTTTGCTTGTTCAGTTTTATAAGCATCATCGCAAAATCATCAGAACTTTCACTTTCAGACCACGATGGGTCAAAAGCTAATATATATTCATCTCTAGGATTACCTATAACTTCCACAGATTGGCCCTCACCGTCAGGTACAGTACAATTAGCCATCTTACTCACCTTAAAGTATCCTGAGCTATCATCAGTGAAAATAGCTCCAAACTCTCGATCAAACTGAGATTGACTCATTGTTGATTTAGATTGGTTGATTAAGCTCTGATCATAAAGTTGTTCTGGCGCACAATCATAACTAAAATGCATTATCGTTCTATGCGCTCCATCTTGATTGTTCTCATTTAATATTAAAGATTCGTATTTTTGATATATTTTATAAAGATATTCAAATTTATAAGAGGCAGAAGATAAACCAATGATTTTGTTGTTTGGCCACCGTTTTCTTTCTTCTTCCTTCATTTTACCCTGCTCTATCATCTTAGTCTCTAGATCGTAGACCTCCTGTCTCTCAGTAGGATTCTCCACAACAGACAAAAAAGGTATAATGACCTCATTGTAAATTTTTTCAGGCATCAACAATAATTCGTCAATGATCATCCTCTGGAAACGAAAACCCCTCAACTTTTCTCCGTCACCTAAAGGTAACGCTCTTATGCTGCTCCGACCTATCTCCATCACCCATTCATCATTCATTTTAGATGTGCGAGTGATACACTGAGCAAAGAATGTTGCTTTGGGGCTTTTAGCAATATCTTCTATCTTTTTAAAAATCATTTTAGATTGTCGAAAAGACTTTGATATAATACCTATTTGAACACCCTGATTAAAAATAGCGTCTAATAGCGCGAAAACGCCTGTAGAGAAGCTTTTGGACATTCCGCGACTCCAGATCCCCAAAAAGTAATCGGACTCCATCATGGACTTGATAGCCATATGCTGGAAAGGGAATAATTTTACCCCTGTGAGTAATTCACAAGCAAAAGAAGGATTCTCCCTGAAAAATTTATAAAGAAGGATCTTAGCTTCCGTTTCTTCTAAATACCCCTCTTTTTCTAGAATGAGTTTGTTTATATCCTTGTACTCTCTGTGGAGCTTCTGTTTTCCTGTTTCCCAAGCCATCTTTTTTAATTTCTTTGTCCCAAAAATATTGAAGGTCTACTTTCCATAACTTCTTTCCTAAAACAAGGATTTTGGGTATAAGCTCCTCGCTTTTCTCTCTAGAGCCACTAAACACAAATTGACAGCAATCAGTATACTCAGATTGTATAGAACGCATCTGATGATAAACATAATCTAGTTTAAACTTCTTGAAGCCTTTTTTATTAGTGGCCCACATATCATCGAAAGCTGTTTCTGTAACTATATAAAGAAAACAACCAATAGATCTACATCTTTCTAACTCTTTTATAAAACGCGAATACCCATTTGTAATAGTAGAGCAGAAATCCTGGTAAGACTTCCTATCCACAAATGTATAGTCATATAGATCACCGCCCACGGCATAGTCACCCACATCCAATTTTAAGGAGTCAGAATTAATAAAAGATAATGGCTGTTGTTCCCTAGTATCAATTAGTATAGGTGTATCACTATAATCTTTTTGAAAATCTTTTGGTAAAGACGCTGATAGCATGGGTAGCATATCGATATGCTTACAGGTTTCACGATAACTGCCGAACATCTGTTTACAGATGTCAATATCGGGAAGACCACCCGTTAGTAGGTAAGTGGACGGTGGACCTGCTTGAATGCCCTTGGCTCCTAGCTTTTCTTTTAAAGACTTTTTTATAAATTCTCTGACCTCTTCTCGTGGAGCCTGATCGCACCACTTTTTCATATTAGATATATTGATGAAGTCAGTAGCGAAATACTGATCGTAATTTTTATACTCTATCGGTTGATTAGTTAACTTATCAAAACGTGGGTAATATTTCACATAATAGTCCCCCACAAATAAATCATGGACTTTTATATGAGTATGTAAGCTTCTTCGGCTTTTAAACTCCTTTCCGCATTCCTGACATTTAAATTGCATCTTCTTGACTTATTCCTAGAACTCTAGCTTTCCATTCCGCCATACCCTCTAGCCTTTCAGCTTCTTCTTTGATTGATTCTTTTTGCATCTCAGCTATTCGTATCATTGTCTCTCTTTCTTCCTGTTCTTGGAATAATTGGACGATAGATAGAAAAGATGCGTTCTCCTTCTGCATTTTCTTCATGCGCTCTCCCCTGTCGCCCTGAAGCTTCTTTGTGAGGTTCTCAATGCGGGTTTCGCACTGATGATACTCGCTACTCTTAGTTTTTATAATCTCTGCTAAGCGTATAGACATTTCCTGTTGCTCATCAGCGTCATCGAACATACTGTTCAATTTATTTAGGTGAGCGCTTATGACTTCTAAGTTTATAACCTCTTTGCAGACGTTTAGATAAAGATTTAATTCATCAGCTGTTAGATCTGGTTTATCCCATGTCAGTCTAACAAATTCATGTTCAAACAAAACTCTATCTTCTTCGTTTAAAAAATTATTAATAATCTTTAAAAATCTAGAGTTAGAAAGGTTGACTTTTAACTTCTCTATACAAATTTGCTTCTGCCTGTTGAGTTTTTGCTCGTTTAATGCTAGTCCTGTAGCATCATTTACTTTTTTTATGATTCGCGAAGGGGATTTTGGAGAAATGTAAGAATTTAACGCTCCCGAATCTTGAGATGGTAAAATATCTGGGTTTACCTCTCTAATCTTCTCTAATACTACACGTTGTTCAGAACTTAGAGGTTTTACATTTCTAGACGGGAAAACTATCTTAGCTATCTCCAATGAAGACAATCCCTCTTCCGCTTGCTGCAGAATGAATTCTCCTTGCTCTTTTGTTAAATTTATAACTTCAGCAGGTATTCTACTTGTTGTTTTGAATTTTATAGAGTTCTCTACTAGGAACTTACGAACAGCGCGGCCTTCCTTAGATCTGCCGTCCAAAGACTCATCGCCAAAGCATTTCTTTGTCAAATCAATAAGATCTGGCATATCATGAGAATTAACCCTCAAAAATTCTTTTTGGTCTTTATTCAGCTCCATCACCTATAATATCTTGTTCTTTTAGTATCTCTATAGCTACTTGTAGGAATTTCTTCTTAAGATTCTTCACTTGCCTGTAACCAAGCTTTCTTTTTTGCGGGGATATCTTATATCCCATAAATTTAGCCACATCTTCTTCACTACTGCTTTCAAAGTATAACATTCTATAAGCTATGTAATGATTATGCTTTAGACGAGATTGCATCTCGAAATTCAACTTTTCAAGTGAAGACGAGAAGTCAAAGTCTAAATATTCTTTATTTGCTACTTCTTTTATGAAATCCTCTGTAGAAAGCGGTATTTTTAATTCTAAACCCGCTTTTTTAGACTTTTCCCACTTCTGACAAATAGGGCAGGTAGATGAGTCATGATCTGGCTCTTGATAATTGGGGCAAGGATTTACATAATTGCCGTAATGATTTCTTACTAGGTTTCTTATTTGATTAGATATAATCCTACCTATCCACGGTTCAAGAGGTCGCTCTTGATCCCACATGTCCCACTTCTTTGCAATGTGGACTTTTATGATTTGCTCTACATCTTCGAAATCAAACCATCTAACGGCATTAAGTCGCCATTTATACTGTTGTTTCTTTATCGCTAAATCGATTACTTCGGAGAAGTCTTCATATGTATAATTACTTCCCTTTTTTCTTTTCATCAATAAAGTCATTAACAGATTTAGGTTCGCGCCTCCTACTCGTAGGGTTAGGAGTTGGCTCACCAATTAATGACCCTAGTGTTCTACTAGAAATATTCGAGACTTCAAAATCTACTTGAAAATCGGTAATCTCAGGGACAAATTCAGCATCTGTCTCGTCAGACGAGATAACTGAAGATTTTACTGTCTCTGTAACAGAAGTATTCGTTGAAACAGTAGAAGCTTTAGAATTCAGAGGCTGGCCGCACTTCGTGCAGAAGTTGGGCTTTGCGTTAGCGTAAGAAATTTTAGTTCCGCAACTTTGACAAAATATGTGAGCCATACTATATATTTTACTGTTTATGAATTAATTTTCAAAAAAAACAAGTTTTGATGCATCCTTTTGTTTATAAGCTGTTCGCCGCTTTCGCGTTGACGCATTTTCCTGTTTATATATTATTATTACACTTTCTTCCAATTTTCTAACTTAGAAATGATGAATTTTAAAATTTTACTCCTTACAATATCTTTATTGGTAAATTGAAAGGTATCAATACCATTAGCTTTAGAATCTTCGTCTGAAAATATATCGACCATGTTTTTAAACCCAGTCTTACCATCAATATCACTTTGCATAAAGTCTCCACAAATAATTAACTTAGTATTTTCACCAATACGAGTAATCAAAGTGGTCAACTCTTTAAATGTAAAGTTTTGCGCTTCGTCAGCTACAATTAACTTGTTTTCCCAGTTAGCACCCCTTAAAAAGTTTATAGGTATAGCATTTACACGCTCCTTCTGTTTCAAGAAGGCTGTGTCGCCTTCATGTATGATTTCTTCTAGTTTATCATAGAGAGGTAACGTAAAAGGGTTGAATTTCTCAGACATATCTCCAGGGAGGCTACCTAGACCTTTATCAGCACTTTCTACAATACTTCTAATGTATAATAGATCTTTGTCGCTATCTTCAGACATTAATCTAAGACAACCATATAAAGACATATAAGTCTTACTTGAACCAGCTGGTCCAGCTACAAACATTATTTTTACCTCTGGATCTAGCAGTGTATCTAGAAATTTGCGTTGATTTGCGGTAAATTTAAATTTCCTCTCTTTAAACTTTATTGAAAAAAAGTTGTGAGGTTCCAACTGAATATTAGACAGTTTCTTAACTCCCATATGTAATATACATTACACTGAATTTACAGTTTTATCTGTTTAATTGTGGCGGTTGTCTGAACAACCCCTCCTCCTTGAGCAGAATACGCTTCAGTCAATACTCTCGCGCCAGCGGGGAACTTGATTAAATCAGTAATAGGGGTAGAAGTCCCTATACCAACACCTCCCTGTATTTTTAAATCAACATTTAATTGGCTAGCTAATTTTTCACCACTAAAATTTATTAAGCTATTCAAACCTGTAGACGATACAGACATCTCCTCTTCAACCCCGTCCAGCAACATAGAAGACGCATTCACAGAACCTAAACCGTAAATTGGGGTGCGGGTGTATGCTCTCTTGAAATTTATTTGTGATTGAACCTGCCCCAACAAATCATCGGTATCACTAATAGAACACGTATGACCATAAACAAGACCATCAGTATCTAATGTAGTACTTGAACTCCCTATACCCACAAAATTAGTGTTCCCAGTTATACCCCCACCCACAGCAGGATCTAATGAAACAAAATTAGCACTCAAAACCACTGGCTCAAATGGACTTATGCTCAACGACACATCTTTAACATAACACTTGTTGTATATACCACTACCCAACTTCATAGTCACAAAATTGTCTTGGTTAGCATCTAATAAAAAATCTAACCCCGAAAGCATCCCCGATTGCAATAAACAACTAACCGAGATATCCGCAGATAATGGACTATTAAATGTAAATTGATCAGAGGAATCAACACTCTTACCCAATTTACGTCTAGCACTAGCAGAAGTACTGTAACTCACGTTCAATTGCGTAGCTGGAACATAACCGTTAGCTTCATTCGGCGGAGTCGTTCCTCCGACTTGACCTATGTAAACTGGAAATTCACTGTATGGTAGACTCATTTGTTGTTATTACACTAAATCTAGGTCTAGCTGAGCTGATTCTTTAAAGCTCTCCGTTTTGCTGGTTTTTAGACCTTTTTCAAAAAGATCCCAATCTTCTTGTTTGATAGGTTCATAGCCATTTGGAAAAAGCTCTGGAAAAACCCTCGATACTTTCGAAAAATGTTCATTGATTTCCTCACAATACAACCTATTACTTCTAGACATATTCTCAAAACTATCCATAGGTCTTAGGTTTAAAAAAATGCCCTCATGTATCAAATCAGTTATTTCAGTATTTTCGTGACCTTTCCACGGAAGTCTAGGAAAATCACATTGGCCCACTATCTGCATGAATAGAGGATAATAATCCCAAAATTTTGTTATTGGGAAAACATGATCCATATGGTAGCAAGCCTTATGATCTCCATTCTCACCACTGCCATACTCTAAACCCTGCAAATCATAAACTTCGACCAATTCATTTACCCATTTTTTCCAGAATCCCCCATTACAACCTAAACCTTTATAATGAGTATTTAATCTCTTATGGTCTTTACCCTCCACCGTATCTTGTAATAATTTAATATATTCTTTACTTCTCCTTCTGACTGTTCTCCGAGCCTTCTCCTCTGGTCTCGATAGGCTTTTTTTTGCACATGCCTTTCCTTTTTCTGTCTTCATGTAAGCTCTGGTAGTTTCTCTGCATTTTTCCTTTTCTTCTTCTGAGAGATTAAAGTAGCGATCTCTGCCGTGTTCCCTTCGACACTCTAAACATCTCCAGCTCCGCTGTGACTCAGGAAACATGCCTCTAGGTAAAATTTCTCCACAATGTAGGCACGGTTTTAGTTTTTTATCTAAATTTTCTCTAAAACTTAGAGATTTTTTATTATTTTTATTTACTATGCAGTAACCCTCTTTGACTAACTTATCCACCTGCTTTTCATCTAAATTATTCTTTCTATTATATCTGAACTTTGAGAATCCCTTCCTCGCATTTAAAATATTTATTATTTTTTTCATGTCTGAACCAGTCATGACATCTCTATAAGTATGCCGCCTCTGAGTTGGATACGTATAACCAAACTTCGGCATCCTCTTAAAATCGGGGAAATGAGCATTCACTCTTTTTGAAATAAAATTTTTAGCAGCTTTTCCTCTCTCTGATGCTTTCTCCTGATCTGATTTGAGAAAACCCTCTTTAATCAAAATATCTGCAACTTCACTTCTACAATATACAACATCACCTAGTATTTTTTTGGCGTAATTGCCGTATTTAATTTTTTCATAATGAGCTATTCTTTTTATTTCATAACTAAAATCGAATATTTTAGTTTTTCTTCTGATTATATTTATATCACTTGCACTTAAACAGCATTTACACCCATCTTTCACGATTTTGCTGATTTCAGAATCCCCTCCGACAATACCTAAAGCAATTTCGTAGAACTCTGTTTCTAACTTCTCTTCATAACAAATAGGGCATTTCATTTTGTATTATATAGGGCTTGGTTTTTTTTTAAACAAGCAATCTGTATCATAACCCCGTCAGCGATTGGTCTGAGAATGGGTGGGGGGTATGCTCATTTAGATCTTGAAGTCGGACTCCCCCCGCGATTATGCTACGCAAACGCTAACTAATTTTTTCAGAAACCGCCGCCCCCCCCTTTGTCAACTATTAAATCAAAATATATTTAAAAAATAATAGTAAAAAAAGCTTTTAGTTTAGTCGATACTATAGTAAAATCTACCCATGAAGAAACCAACTACATCTAACTCCGTTTTCCATCTCCGCCCCCGCCCACTCAACTCACCCTTTAGCGAGGAGGCAATGCCTTTTAACTACGCCAACGAAGATGGTGGAGGCATGAACAAGAGTTTATTCTTTCAGATCATGGATGAGGTTTTTGCTGGTAGTATGTATAAAGACATCGAAGACAAGTATGGTTCAGAGAT
>Ga0181408_1000247_pt1 | contig 17409 bp, 20 predicted proteins | sample 31SPOviralmetaG_FD_130137 | JGI IMG/M metagenome (GOLD analysis project Ga0181408, IMG submission 130137) | Marine viral communities from the oligotrophic San Pedro Time Series (SPOT) site, San Pedro Channel, CA, USA - 31 SPOT_SRF_2012-02-16 | ecosystem: Environmental > Aquatic > Marine > Strait...
ATCCGTAGTAATATCCTTATCACCATCCAATACTAATACCTTACTTGCTGTTAAATTATCCAATCTTACATCCCCAGTAAACGTAGCACCACTTAAACTTGCTTTACCTGATAAACTTGATGTTGTATTGGCAGGGACATTACCAACTTTGTCCCTTTCTGCTTGTGTCATGAGTAAACCATCATCCGTAGTAATATCCTTATCACCATCCAATACTAATACCTTACTTGCTGTTAAATTATCCAATCTTACATCCCCAGTAAACGTAGCACCACTTAAACTTGCTTTGCCGGACAAACTTGATGTTGTATTGGCAGGGACATTCCCAACTTTGTCCCTTTCTGCTTGTGTCATGAGGAAGTTAGATGAACTAATAATTTTCTTATTGCCATCTACTTCTAACGGTTTTGAAGCAGTAATAGCATTAGTATTTATACTAACATCACCAGTAAAGACAACGCCAGTTTTATCTGCTTTCAAATCCAAACCATTATTTAGAGCCAATACTCTCGCAATACTACTATGAGTATTTGCCTCAGGGAGTATATTAGACGACCCAATATTACCAAAGTCCTTATCCAGTTTATCAGCACTACTAATTTCAATAGCAACACCATTATACTTGATTCTTTTTGTGTCTGCTAAATTTATATCACCTACAAATTCTTGTTGTGTTGCGACATCATTTCTAATAATTTTATCTGCTCCAAAACTTCCAACTGCTAATGTCCCGCTGTTATTAGAAGTCATTATTTTATTTGTTGTTAATCCAGTTGTTCTATTAGTATTATTGCCAATATCAATCAGCATGTCATCAATTTCTTTGTCAAGGGTGTTATTGGGAGGTGCTTGTCCGGATCTATTACTCGATACAATTTGAGAAGAAGTAAATTTACCATCAAACCCAGCAAGATTACTAACCTCCTTATCATTAAAATCTATATTTTGATTAAATTTAGTAAGTTTGTTATGTTCTACCTTTGTATCATTAGTAGTTAGTTCAAATACATTATCACCATCTTCATCATTAATTTTATCTTTGATATTTAAGTTATTCTCTAAAACTAATTTATTTACTATATGGATATTACTTGTATGTTCTTGTGATTCGATGCTTACATTCCCGTCAACACCCACGTTATTTCCACAAAAAAGTAAGTGATCTGCTTGAACCGGAAATATAGTATTTTGGCGATGTTGAGTAGTCATTCTATAAATTATGTTAAGATTTTTTTCTCCGCTAATATTATAAAATGTCTAAATACCAAATTTCGAGTTTTAATGTGTTAAAGAACACAATCAACCAGCGTGATAAGGAGCATGATGATTTGGTTAGTTTAATTAAGAGTTTTGAAGGAAAACAAACAACAAAGGGTCAAAGAGATCAAATCACAGGTGCTTACCTCTCCCTGTTCAATTTAGAAACCAAAATTAAGCGAAATCTTAACGACCACTACTACAAAATTTTAAAGATGAAGGACGGCAATAAAGAAACATCGAAGTTCAAAACTTACGACGCGTTTCTCAAAAACAACAAATTAGTAAAATACACGACTGGTCAGAAGAAGTATACAGCAAAAAAACAATCCGATTTACTCTCAGGTAAAACCTACGAGTTCCCAAAACCTACGACCCCTGTCATGTCACCGGATGACAGAGATGCCCAAAAGAAGGCAAAAGATAAGGAAGAATCAAAAGAAGATGATAAAGATGCTACTACACCCGAAGAACTCGCAAAAAGAAAAGAAACATTAAGGCTGTATTATGGCGAGGACGGCATGACTGAAACTGAAAAGATGACTATTCAAAGTATGACTCCTCAACAAGTAGAATCAGAAATAGCAAGAATTGAAAAAGAAAGAGGAATAGGAACAACCAAACAAGAAGTTGAAGTAGATGCTGGGTCAGGCACAACCATACGCTCAGCAAACCAAGATAAAGTAGATGCCGAAGTGGCAAAACTTAAACGAGGGGGAGGAGTTGCTTACAATTTAGGACTTGTTGATTACCTTGCTAAAACCGATAGAAAAACATATTTAAAGATGGTTGATATAGCGGAGAAAGAATATAATAATTTTACAAAGGATGCTAAATTGTCCGGATCAGATAGAAATATATTAATGGCACAATTATTTAATAAGGCATTAGCATTTAATGTAGATGAAGGGGCATATAATGCCTTTTTAGCAAATTATCAAAAAACAAGAGATCAAGCAGAACTTGATGTCAAAGCAAAAACAGAACAAGCAGAGAAAGATAAAATGGATGCCGAGTTTAACAGAAAGCAAAAAATACAACATGCTAAAATGGATGAACTAATTAAAAATTTTACTGCCGAACAAGAAGAAGCATTAGACAAATATTTAGATGGTTTACATGATAGTGACATCAGACAACGGGCATATGATAGAATGATGGCACAACATGCCTCATCATATGGTGGATATAAAGATCAAAGTAAATTGCTTCGTTATTACATTTACAAGGAAATGGCAGAACATGCGGGGGAGAACACAGCACATAAGGTAAAATCAGAATCTAAACCACAAGATGCCCAACCGGATGTTTTAACAGATCAGGATAATGATGGTGATATAGATAGAGATGATTTTGTCGAAAAGTATGGTAAAGAAGGTAAAACAGGGGTTCGAGGTGCTACTGGTAAGAAAGAATTAGAGAAGGATAAATACACAGAGCAAGAAATACAAGATGCTGTTGATCTTGGCAATTATCAAATGGGCGTTGCGAAAGAAATGGATATACAATTAGGTGATACTGGTTCACGTGCCGGTGTAATACCACAGGGACAAGTGGTAGGTAAGGATACTAAATTTGAGGGTGATATGGCAGGTATTGATGAAGAAACATATTTAGGTGATATGGGTGGTAGTAGTGCCCAAACTGCTGTTGATGCTAAAACCAATATATTGAATCAATTTGAACAGAATACAGATGACGCAGGACAAATGATTGAAGATAAGTTAAGAAGTAAGAAGAAAATAGATCAATTGAAAATGGAAATTAAATGCTTTCATCAAATATATGAAGAACTTATTAAGGGTTTTAAAACAAAAGAACATCAAGAAGATTATAAAAAAGTATTGGAAACTAATAATATTGAAGCAGTCCGACAACATCATGCTATGATGTCAAAGATGATTAGAGCGTATTATAAAACAAGTAGTCTACGTTTAGGTGTTATTATGAGTGCTGAAAGTGTTTTCGGTGGTCAAGTTGGTAATATCCCGAGCATGATGGGATCATTTGGTATTGGTATGCCGGTTCAAAGATCCACAGGCAAAAACCCGAAATTAATAGATAGAAGAAAAGGCAAGGATAGGTTTAGTAATGCTACTGCGGGTGAGAAGCAAGTAATACGTGGAGGCGTTAATGCTAAAAAGGCAGTTCGACAAGCAATACCCCGAGATATTGATAAAAGTGCTTATAGAAGTAAAATTGACTACCCTGATTATAATATTGATGACGCATTTAGACCACGTAGTTATATACGTAAGCGTGTGTATGTAAACCCTGATGTCAAACTAAAAGTATCAAAACATTAAAAATATCTTATATATTAATATAATGGTATATAAACAAGGCGGTAAAAGAAAACCACTTCCCAAAAAATACGTGCCTGATTCTCTAACAGAAGCAGACAAAAAGAAACAAGAAGAAAGTATTAGGAAGGGAACTATGCGACCCAAACTCAAAAGTTTTAAATCTAAACGATCATCACATGTCAAAAAATTTGAGGAGAAATATGGATTTAAAATTACTGATAAACGAGTAGAAGAAATTATATCACGTGAAGGTATAAACCAAATCCTATCAAAAGGCAAAGGTGCTTACTTCGGGGGTGGTTCAAGACCAAATCAAACCCCGAGTAGTTGGGCGTATGCCCGTTTAGCATCTGTTATTATGAATGGCAAAGCAAGAGATGTGGATCGTGACATATGGAATAAATACAAGAAATAAATATATTAATAATTAATATAATGAATTCAGCAATTTGTCACAAGATAAAAAACAATAAAGATAAAGTAGATAAAACAAAAAAGGATGTAGTGTATACACCTGATGATGTAGCGAAAGATTGTATCGAATACACATTACCCTTTATTGATGTAAATGATGTTTTACTTGAACCCTTTGCCGGTGGTGATGCCTTTTATAAGCAATTTCCAAAAGAGAATAAAAAAGATTGGTGCGAGATACAACGAGGTAGAGATTATTTAAAAAGTGATTTGACATGTGATTGGGTAATAACAAATCCTCCTTATAGTATTATGAATGATATTTTACCAAAGTTATATGAATGTAGAAAAGGATTCTGTTTATTGGTAAACAATCTGACATTAACCCCTGTAAGACTTCAAAAAATTAATGATGCCGGTTTTTATATAAGTTTGATCTATTTCTTTACTATTAGCAAATGGTTTGGTAGGCAATACTATTATGTATTTGAAAAAAGAAAAGATAAAAAGAATTTGTTAGAAATGGTATTTAGAAGACAACAATATAAAATATCTTGATATAATATATTATGGATGATAAAACCCTATATAAACCATTTCCTTCAAATGTCAAAGGTAAAAAAATGAGTGTTTATGTCATGATTGATGGTAAGAAAAGGTTGATCCACTTTGGTGATTCTGATATGGAAGACTTCCGGCAACACAAAGATAAGAAGAGAAGACAAAATTACCTCAAACGATCAGCAGGTATACGTGATGGTCAAGGTAGATTGACAAAAAATAATAAAAATAGTGCTAATTACTGGGCAAGGAGGGTTTTGTGGGATGCTTAAAAAATATGTTGCTCTAATATATATTATGAATGAACAAATAGGATTTGATCCACGTGGCGAATATACTAATACAGAAGTTCATGTCAAATCAGAAAAAGATATACCCGTAGATTTAAATACTTTTAAAGATTTTGATTATAAGAGTTTGCCAAAAGATGGGTTTATGATGTCTGTTATATCAGCACGTAGAGGTGGTAAAAGTTTCATGATCAACTACCTTATACAGCAATTTCAAAAGGATAAAGAATTGGCATTTAGTCATATCTTTCTCATATCAGAAACTGGATTCGGGTTTAAAGGTATACCACCCGCTTACCGTTTTGGTGATACATCAGCATTATCATATATCTTGAAAAACCAAGAACAAATTAGAGATTACAACCGGCAACAGGATAAACCGGCAAGACGCATGAGATCACGTATACTAATAGTAGTTGATGATTGTGCCTGTAATCAAACAAAGGACACTGGCATGAAGAACCAACTAATTACAAAATTAGCATTAAACGGAAGACATTACAGCACCAAAGACCCTGTTGAAGGTAATGGCGTAAGTGTTATATTAATAAGTCAGGCACTTAAAAATATACCAAAAGGTGTAAGATTAAATCAGGATGTCATGTTTGCTAATAATATTTCTTCTTTAATTGAGAGAAATGATTTACTTGATGAAAACTTTTACATCGACACTACTATGAGAGGTAAGCGATATGGTAGAAAAGTATTCCAAGAATTATCAACAAAAGAAGACTTTGTATTTATAGCAATTGAAAATCACATACAGAATAAAAGAAAATTAGAAGATTACATAAGAGTATTTAAGGCACAACCTCAAAAAGAGTTTAAATTTTTTGGTGGTAAAAAGGATTGGGTAGGAGTAGATCCATTTGATTAAAATATTTCCTCATCATCATATACCGGATACACACCCGCTCCAAAATCTTTTAATTGTGGTTTGTTATTATTTTTTTTTAGTATGGTTTTACAATACCGGATTAATTGTTTATTTCTCTCACCTTTCAAATTTTTAATTAACCATTTACAATAATTTTTATCATTAATTAAAGAATACCAAGTCTGACCTTTGTATTTACCAAAATATAATTTCCATCTACTACAACCATTATAACTACCAATATCATGACATCCGCAACATGTGGAGGAAGAGGGGTCAGAAGTTTCACACTTTTTACACCAATAACATATATTCTTATGATGATTAAATTTTTTAATTTCACCGGTAGGTAGTCGTTTGTATTTTACTTGATTACAATACTCATATGTTTCCTTATCCTCATCTTCTTTATGACCATATTTTTTTAATAGACAATCATCATCATAAGTTTTCCACGCATTAAATGTAATATAATCTTGCGGGAGAGGTTTACCACAAAAATCAAGAACAAGTTTTAAAACGTCGTTGGGCAAGTATACCATAGTTTGGATTATACAATATATTTGTGTTATTTGTTTAAGTAGGTTTAACGTTCTATAATTGTTATAGTAAAAGGTGGAGTGCCTGTTCTCAAATAGAATTCTCTACCAAATCGTGTATGGTATTTGTATATGCCGTTTTTTGTCAAATATGTATGTTCTTGTGTTGCTTTACAAAGTCCCCACTCTTGTCCGGCATACTTATCAATACATGCTTGTAATGATATAAAATGTTGTTTGACCATTCTGCCTATCTTTTCACTTGGTTTTTCTTTCCAAAGTAGTTTATCCAACTCTGCCATAATGTTGTCATAATTAAAATAAGTTTTAAAATAGTCAAGTATTAATTTGTTTTTGATTGATATTATGGTATGTATTCTTTTAGCAAACTTATCAAGAAAACAATCGATAAACTGGTTTTGAACTGCTGATCTTTTTAATCTTTGTTTTAGTTTATTGTTTCTATACTTGCCATAATTAATAGCATGATTAGCAATACCAAACCCTGCCATTATTTTGTTGTCTTGTTTCATCCACATTTGTATGTAGTTGGGTGAAGGCATTAGGGCACGTGCCAATAGTCTATAATCACAATACATATATATATTTTGATTATATCATTATTTTTTAAGTAATTTTAAAACTAATCAACTAATAGGGTTGGTCTTGGTTGTGATCTTGGTGTGCCGTTTCTTGTTCTATATGTAGGTGACATAACACTCTCCCGCATTTCTACCTCATGTGTAGGCACTTCTACATCACGCACACACTCAGACCCACAGCACTTACACAACTTGAATTTATTGCTTTGAACCTGTGCGATCACCTTAACGCATAAAAGAGTTATTGCCCCAACAATTATACCGGTTGCTGTTGCTATTTCGATTGCTCCCATTTATAACTATACATAAGATAATTTTTATCTATCGATGATATAGATTTGGTCAATATGCCTTCCACGTGATACAGCAGTATAAAGCATATTATCGCTAAACATGTTCCTCACATCAATATACAATTTATTACCAAGTGCCACACTTTCACCCTGTATAGCGTGTATAGTGTATCCGTGTGTAATATCTGCCTTTACACCTTTGGGCGGTTTGGTGTATACAATTTCACCATTACTAAACAACTTGGTATTATTCCTAACTAAATACTTATCTTGATCTTTAAACATCTCATTATATTCTTTATTGTGATCATGCTTGGAGGCAATAATCAGGTCAGTTGGTTTATACTGCTTCTGTAATTCTTCAACAGATATTAATTTAAGTTTTTGTTTAGCATATTGGATTGCGTCTTGCCGGTGTGCCTGTTTATCATGTTTGAGTGCCCGTTTACCTTCTACTATAAAGTGCCTGAGTTTTAGTTTAAGATCACGCAACTCCTTACTTGCCTTTGCCCTACGATCAATAGTAAGATTTTCATAATTACTAAACCCTTTTTTGGTCATTTCACAATACCCCTGTGCTTTTAGATTTTCCCACAATTTCTTACCTTCATCGTATTCTCCATCCTTTCGCATCTTCTTACATACATCAATTACATTTACTACCGGTTCAAGTTGGAAACCAACATCACCCATTACTATGTGCTTACCATCAATTTTAAATATAAGTTCTTTCTCTCTTTGTGTATATTGTGATGCTTCATCCCACAAAAACGTGTTGTAGGTTTCTTGGATCTTATCACTAAACTCCATATATAAGGCACGATGTTTAACCATAACCTTAACATTTTGGTTTGCTGTTTTATCTTTCTTAATATCTTGTTCTACTGCTCTTGCCAATTTCCAAGAAGGGGCAATATATACCGGATCAACTAAACCAACATCATGTATATTATGGTATGTCTTACCTGTGCCACCTTGTCCACCCCAAAACTCAGTAAGGTGATGTGCCCGTTCACAACCAAATTTTACACCACCAAGGGCCATACCCCAACCTTGCTTTTCAGCGTAATTAAAGTCATTTTGGTCTTGTTGGTTAAATATAGATGATAAATAACATTCTGTTGGCGAGTTATTAAATGTCATGTCATCTTGCTTATTTTGGTATTGTGGCATGATGGCACAATCGTGTTGTTTGTAATAAATGCCATCAACACAAACACGATAAATATTTTTGTGTTCCATTTCCATCAATTGCTCCATAATAATAAGACGCTGGTAAGCAGTAATTTGTCCGGCGATGTGTTTTAGGTTATATGCCTTTTCTTTCTTGTAGGTAATAAATGCCTCTTTACGCATCTCATCGTAGTATACTTCATTATCATCACTTTTCATAAAACTAAAATAGTCCCTATTGCCATACATACAAAACCGCTTGTAGTAAGATAAACTGGCACATTTACCAACCCACTTGGCATAGTAAGATATTTTCAATTCCTTACCCCCAATTGTCTTTACTAACTCTTTCTTTTTGATCATGTCATCATCAAATACAAAATCAGTTGTAGTGCCATATGCCCCACACACAATTGTGTAAGTAGCACCCATATCAGATAAAAATTTAAGTTCAGCATCAGTATACACATTTTTAGAAACAAACCAACCCATTTCCTTATTGTAAAATCTAAACTTTTCATTAGCGTTTTTGGTGTTAAGGTTTTTAATGTAATAATAACCCTTTGCTACAATTTTATCAACCTTTCTAAAATCTGTGATCTTGCCCATCATGCCATCATAGTATTTACATGTGTGGTATTGTGTGTATGCTTTCTTAATATCAATATGCCTTAATGCCGGATCATCAAGTTCCGGAAGATCATCAACAAAATCTGTTGTGCCATTAAAGTGTGTGCCGTAATCAATAAATCGTTGTAGATCAGGGTTTTTGAGGGCATCAATTTTAAAACCATTAATGCCATTATCCTTCATAAATTTACTGGTTGTTTCTGTGTAATCATTATCGGTTGTGTAAATACTCTCATTAGTTTGTATGTAAGAAATGCCGTAATTGTTTCTACCAAAAATAAAATGCTTATCTTGTTCGTGTAGTTCAAATACCTTTTGTTGTAGTTCTTTTGGTGTAAATTTCTCTTCTACAAGGTCATCATATGAGCATGTTGTAAGTTTATGTTCCACGTGGTTTAAGCGTGAGTTAATGTATTTAAAATGTTTTAGTGGTTTCTTCATGCTGGTTTTTTCAATATAAATGTCATCCTTAAATGGCACTTCAATACTAATTTTAATTTGTAGTTTGTCGCATATTTCTTCAATTGCTTCTTGTGGCACACCATCTTTATATTTCTGTAATAATCCTTCTTCATTCTTCTTACCGTTGATCTTGTAAAGAATGGTTTTATAACGTTCTTTACCGCCTTTGGTTTTCTGTTCTTCATATTTATCTTGTGCCCATTTGTTAATTGGTTCTAATAGGCAGTGTCCGTTGCCATCCAAGAAAGATTGCGATATTTCTTTTTGGGGCAGGTTAATCAGATCAGTAATAATTACCTTACATTTAACACCACTTACAATCAAATAAGACACAATATCCGGATAATCACTACTTACCATAAATGGCATATATTGTGCCTGTTTATCCCACAATTTCTTTGTAGTAAGTGGTGTCATAACAAGGTCAAGCACAAAATCAAAATTGCCGTTATTTTTAGTAATAAAATCAGATAGTAGATCATCTTGTTCTTCAAGAGTTGTATCATATACCTTTACTACCACCCTTACTTGTTGCCCCAATACTCCGGCATTCTTAAAGATATTATAAAAGTGCCCCGCATGATTAATTTGATCAAGTTTATCAATCCAAGTAGTGGGGTTATAAGTAATTTCATATACTGGTTTACGACCAATAACGCTGTTGTTTCTTACGTTGCCAAATTTCCTTTTAAAACCTGCTTTTTCTACAATCTTGTTTTTGTAGCGTTTATCATATTTAATATTTATTAACCTGCCTGTGTTTGGGTTAAATAATTTAGTCTTATCCACATAATGGGTTGTAAGACCATCTACCAATTGTTTCCTGTTCCACTTCAAAAACTTCTTGGTATACATGCCACCTCGTTGTATTAACTTGGGGGCATTAGCATCGTTGTTATAAAGTTCTAAAAGTTGTTCGTTCATATTGATATATATTGTATACTGAGATAATCTTTAAGTAGTTTGGGTTTAACAATATATATGATACAATTTTTAAATTCATACGCACACCACGTAAAACCCGCTTGTAGTTTTAAGATCCTTCATTTTGTATGATTTAGTTGTTTTACTATAATTAAAATTACATTCTTTGAAAATAGCAAGTAGGGTTTGGGATGTGAGTTTCTTTGGTATTCTTGAATGATGTGGTAATTTAAAATGTTTTTTCAAATAGGCATAATGTTCCATAATAAACTTATTATTATTGTCGTTGTTAATCTCTCTGACATAAAACTTAATCTTGTCTTCGTCTTTTTCTAAACCTTTGATTTCTTTCACGATATTTCTAAATACTTCGGTTTTATAAGAAATATCTAAATTTTGCTCAAAAAGATTAGTCATGAATGTTATATAATAATACAGGTTCTTTTTTAAGTAATATTACGATGTTATTTTTAAACCTTAACACTTTTACCAACCTTAATAGGAAACGGATTAATCTTTCCTTTCTTTCCTGCTACACCAAAAGATTGTGAGTAATCTTTCTTCCCGCCTTTTTTATTACCATCTTGCCCACCTTTATATGCCCCACCATCAGCACTATAACCGGATGTTTCCTTTACGAAATCTTTATCTGGCATCCAACGAACCGGCATGTGCCCACGAAATGTCAATTTATCACGCAAACCCCTACGATCAGTATTATTAGCACCAAACTCCGCATCCTCTACCGCTTTTTGGTTTAACTTTGATGATCCTCCATCCTTCTTAACTTTGAGAGATGTCGCACCCTCATACATCTTATATTGTTCGAGTCTGTGTCGCCCATATATCTCCGCTTTGCGTATACCGCTGTATAGATTACCTTGATTGATTTTGGACATGCTTATACTATATAGAAGAGAAAATTATTTTAATACATACTGTCCTCCTTCTCCGGTTCTTTTTCGATATAGTCAGGTGAATTTGATTTCTCATCTTCCAACGTATTATTTGGTTTAACCTCTGCCTCCGGTGCTTTAATCTTATTAGAAAGGTGTTTATGGCGACCACGAAAACCACAGAAAGCATTTTTACCACCCTGATTTACAATATATCCTTTTGAGCCCTGTTTGTGATCTGTCTTTTGAGCAATCTCCAAACTAATATGTGGTTCTTGTTGCGAGTTCATTATATATATTGCCAACATTTTTATTTGCGTCCACCTGACAAAATTAATATGTTTGAGTTTAATATACTATAATGTGTGATACTCAAAAATACAACGAATTATTATCTGCTGATAGAGTAAAAGGACAACATGCTGAGGTGGATCTCTATGAAACTATTAAAAATAGGTTTGGTAGTGATTTGGTTAAAATGGAGAACAGATTTAGTATATACGATTATGGGAGTCCTACTACTCTAATTGAATTAAAAAATAGGAAGTGTTGTAAGAATGCTTTTAAAAATACGATGATCGGGCAAAATAAAATAGACTACTTATATAAACAACATGAGAAACACAGCAAGTCCTGTTATTGCCTGTTTAATTTTAGTGATGGTCTGTATTATATTCCTATAAATAATGAAACAATAAAAACATTTGAATTAAATCAGAATGGTGGGAGAAAGAACCGGTTCAAAGATGAAATGAAGAAAGGTGGATATTGCTATATACCGGTTAAACATTTGTGTCAGGTATAGGTTCAACTACTCGATCACATTTAAGGAATCCACAACAATTGATATTTTTACATTTACTTCTTTGTAGTGCTACGAAAAACCCAGTCAGGGAGAGAAGAACACTACATACCGCTAAACTAATACTTGATATTAAATTATTTACATCTACGCTTTGATCGTCTCTATATAAATTAATTGGTTCTTGTTGGTCAGTTAATATTAACATAGTATTATTCATCATGCTTTGTATAATTATACGGACAAAATAATTGAAAATAATAACAAACAGCACTAATAAATTCACTTTCATTTACGTTTACCTTTTTTCTTAATCCTCCATCCCATTCTGTATTGTCAATTGTTTTTACATAATACTTTTGCGAATACGCACAAAGTAAATATGCCAATATACAATAAAAACATTTTCTCATAATATATAGTATAAGATTTTATTTCTTATTCTTTATTATAATGGTTCAATTAACTATCCTAACGGCAGAAGATAAAAGAAGAATTAAACAACAACTCGCAAGGGATAGATTACAAAGTTCCGGTTATACACCACCAACGGGTTTAACACCGGCACAACAAAAAGCACAGAGAGATTACTACAACAAACTTAAAAAGGAACAAGATGATTTTGATGCCTTACAAGCGTTTAGAAAAAAGGCAAAAGCAATAGCAGATGCTAAAAAAAAATTAGACCAAGACATGCGAAATAGGTTATTAGAATACCAAAGGACAACAAGTGGATTATTACCAAGTGAAGAGAGAGCAATAAACAGCATGTCGACAGCACAATTAAAAGCATCAATTAAAAGAATGGAAGCAGTATTAAATGAGGGTAATCAAGAAATGCGAGATAGATTATTAGAATACGAAAGGACAACAAGTGGATTATTACCAAGTGAAGAGAGAGCAATAAACAGCATGACAACTGAACAATTAAAAGCATCAATTAAAAGAATGGAAGCAGTTCAACAACAAAATGCTAATAAGGATGATGGTAGAAGAGCGGTGTCAGATAGTGAAGACGATGAAGATGACAAAGATCCACACAAAGAGAAAACAACTCATCATCCTGAAATAGTAAGAGAGAAAGCAATAGAATTACTATTATTAAGTGCTGATAGTTATAAGGCAGGTGATGAAGTAAATAATGGTGACATGATTGAAGAAACTGACAATTTATATGATACACAGGTAGTAGTATATCGTAGAAGTGGTTATAAAGTTGTAGCATTTCGTGGCACGTGGGAGAATATAGATTGGTTGGCAAATATAGCAACATCAGTTGTCAAATTATCAAGTATTTTTAAATTTATACAAGATGATGAGGATATTATGGTTCATAAAGGATTTGCCAAAGCAGTATTACCTGTATACAGAAGAATTAAAGAAAGAATAGGTGATAGTAGATTCGACTTAACCGGACACTCACAAGGCAGTGCCCTTGCTGGTATATTTGCTTACGTTTATGCTCTTGATACTGGCGATATACCAAGATATTTTTACACGTATGGCAGTCCAAGATTTATAGTCGATAATCCTAAATACCCTGCTAAACGCTTTGATGATTTGTTAGATATGGTAAGATTTCAAAATGATAATGATATAGTCACATATTATCCACATAAGGGAGATACTCATACAATTGGCAAACATGCTACGGCAGGTGGTATTGTAGGCGGTGTAGTTGGTGGTTTGGGTGGTGCTTCTGTTGGAACGGCAGTTGGAGGGGCATTTGGTATGGCAAGTTCAGGCACTACTACCGGTTATAAACATGTAGGGACTGGTGTCATGTTATTTGACCCTGAGGTGGAGAATGTAATACAATTTCAAGGTCAGAAAAAACTATTAGAAGATCGAAATTATTTCCTATTACGTGAGGGTGCTGATTTTCTAAAAGACCCGCTTGACACGTCATCTACTATTTCTCAAACTCTTGTTAAACTGGCAAGTAGTCAATTAACGATTAAGGCAATTGAGAACTTTTCTTACGCTCCGGATTACAAAAAATTCTTTGAAGAACAAGGGAAAGATAATGTTATTAGCAGAATCAAAAACGTGTTTAATATTAATTTTAGGAGTTTTTTAGGGACTGAAATAGTTGAACGCATGATGGATAGTCGTTTAGGGACATTACAAGGTAGACCTTTTGCCGAAGCATCTGAGCGTGATGTTGGTGGCACTTTATGGACTCGAACGGCACAATATTTAACTGGTGAATTATTGGATAGGTATGTAGTAGAGGAGAGAGGTTTAAGGAGATTTAGAGTCGATTTGAGAAAAGAAGCAAGAGGTGGCACACTTCTCCCTTTGGAACAATTTGGATTTTTAACAGGTAAATTACCTAATGAAAATTTAAATGCTTACTTTCAATTACATAAGGAAATAGTAGAATATTACCTTAACGAACAATTAAGATTAGATACATTAACAGCAAAACAATTTTACAAATATGTAGGATTACAACTATTTAGTGAGAGTGTATTAACATATTATTTAGTTAGTGGACTAATAGGAAAAGTTGAAGGTCATACAACAAAAGAATATGGAAGACGTTTAACGAAATTACCGGATGTCATTTATGAAGGGTTTACTGACACGGATGAAATTATAGTAGAAAATAGTAAATACTCTAAACTTATGAAAAATTTATATATTAAAGATGGAGATCCAAATGATCGATATTATTTACATCATGCGAAAGGTAAATCACAATTAAGAAAAATGGAGAATAAGATATATGGATATATTCTTTATGACCCAAACGAGGAGAATAGTTATTTAAATAAGTTAATAGTTCTCTAATTTTTTTTTCTTACCTAATATTATAAAACTATGGCATCTGTGATCAACCAATCCAACAACAACTCGTCGCTTGTGGCAACGCTTATGGAAGCACAGGAAAGTGTGGTAAATCCATTTATTTACAACATCTCCAAACAGACTAAATTTCACGGCATCCAGTATGTTGAGGAATCACCTGAGAACGGCGGTAATGCCGGTGCGGGTAAGAGTGTAGACTTTAACATTAGTAAATTTGGTTTCTTGCGAAGTGCCATTTTTAAGTGGACTACTACTTCTCCGGCATCTACTAATGCTTGTCCGAGAACCGGTCTTATTAATTGTATTGATCGTATTGAAATCCTATCTTCTTCTCGCCGTCTTGCGGTTATGGATAAGTATGCTCTCATGTGTGCTATTTCTGATTTGCCTCGTGATGTTCAGCAAAGTTATTATAAGGGTCTACACATGTCCTCAGCAGGGACACAAATCCAAGCATCGGTGTATACTTCTTTTCTTAATCTCCCTTTTTCGTTTTTTAATAACGTTAAGAACGCTATACCTGTTTCTTTTGTTGAACCTATTAAAGTTCGTGTATACTTCTCTGATCTCGCATTTTGTAATGCTACGGATACTGCGAAAGTGCTTTCTGTTTCTGACCCCAAATTGCTTTGTGAGTTTAGAGTGCTTGACAACGCCGACGAAGATGCCACCATCCAAGAAAACTATGATGGGGTTCTTACTCAGTTGAATTATGATTATGAAACTGAGGTAGGTGAAAGTGGCACACTTACAGAACACGGGGAATTGACCCTCAGTAAAACCCTATCTACAAACGTTGTAGCATCTGACATTTATGTTATAGTGAGTGCTGATTATTCTCAACAGGCATCTACCCCAACGGGTGCTAAACTACCAAGTTTTGAATGCCCTCTCCAAATTAAGAATATTGAATTTCAGGGAAGTGGACAAAACATCGTGCCACAGATTGATGGACGCTACTTGGAGTATTACGGGCGTAGGTGTGATAAATCTCAACTACACACACTTGGCACATGCCCTCAAAGTTCTAACGATGACCCTGCTCATATGAAATGGGTTTACAAAATCCAACTTGGACTTGGTGATGATAAACGCATGAACACCGGTGGTATTTCTCTTCGTGAGATTAACGCCCCAACTATTAAGGTTAATGTTATGCGAACTGCTGGGGCGGTGACTACCGGTTCAGGTGTAGAAGACACGCAAGATCCCGATACTCTTGCTGTTGATAATAGAAACTCGAAGAACCTCGATGACGCAAAGGTGACACTACGTGTTGTGGTGCGACACCATACTTTGGTTTCTACTGACCCATCATCAGGCAGGTTGACAAATATGCTTACCAATTAAGGTAAGGTAAAATTTAATTATGCGATAGATTAATTTCTATGTGGTGAAAACCTTAAAATAATTGAATTAAAAATATGTGTATAGGATATATGGAAAACTTTTTCGGATACATGTTTTCTACATCTAATCCCAAATTAATTGAATACTCACTCAATCGTAATTTGAGTAGTATACACACACTTACAGAGTGGGATAATGTAGGAGAAAAGAATTTTAGATATTACACAGGGCAAAGATTTTTCCGAGTAAGTAGGCGACATTATCCCCAATACACGAGAGGGTGGATTTACGGATACTACGAGGATAAGGACTATGGTATTTGCGACGAGAATGGCGAGAGAACCTTTTGAGTCTAACTCGTGTTGATAGTTTCATTATATATAATTAAAATATTTATATATAATATAATGGTTCTATTACATTTACGATTGACAGAACAAGAACAGCAACTCGATATACCGCATGATATTAAAGCACAGCATGTAGTATTGCGGAAAGTAGTAGTTCAAAAAGACACCGCATCCGGCAATTTACTCGGAGGTGGTATTTGTCTTGACCTAAATGCTATGACTAATTCATTTGAGATTATGACATCCGAACATAATGGTTATTTAACTATTCCACTACTGGATGGTAGTGCGATGACTAATCATGAATTTCATATTAAATTTTCTGCTGAGCAAATCAAATCACAATTTAGAATGAAGACTTTTAAATATGATGGTGTCACAAAAGCAGTATATGGGTCAGGTAATGGTCATATAGATAGTATTGATCTGTTTTTTGAGTATGAAACCAACGACCATCATCACGGGTAATTTGTATACGTATCATATTCTTCTATGATTGATATACATTTCATAGAATACTCGATAGGGTTGTGAGTTAATAATATTAAAGGAATCAATAAATCATATTCTTTAATTTCCTTAATTACTTTATCATAATTATTTTTATAATAAGGTATAAAATCTAATATTTTTTCAACTACGTCTTTTGGCAAATGTGTCATATATTATTATAAAAGAACTTAAAGAAATTTTTGTCATATTCCCCCAAATTTTAATAGAAATTATTTTTTTAATTTGTTTGTAATTTTTCGCCAACCACACACCCACGCACACCACACCACACCACAAAAATTATTATCAAATTTTTTTTTGGTATGTTATGGTTTGAGTAGGTCAGGGGAAAAAACTTCTTCCGGCACTTCATTCCA
>Ga0181408_1000248_pt1 | contig 17385 bp, 18 predicted proteins | sample 31SPOviralmetaG_FD_130137 | JGI IMG/M metagenome (GOLD analysis project Ga0181408, IMG submission 130137) | Marine viral communities from the oligotrophic San Pedro Time Series (SPOT) site, San Pedro Channel, CA, USA - 31 SPOT_SRF_2012-02-16 | ecosystem: Environmental > Aquatic > Marine > Strait...
ACTAAAAATCCTCCTAAAATTCTCCAAAAATCAATCGCAAATTAAATTCGCATTAAAATCGCAGAATGCGAAAATAAAAACTTTATAAATATTTTTCTTACCATTTATCATAAGAATTTTTATTTTATGTTAATATTTTTATCTTACCATAAAATAATTATCTGAAAATTTAATTTAAAATTTTATTTAAAATTATTTCTTATCATTTATCATATTAAAATTTAGTTTATGTTAATATTTTTACCTCACCATAAAATATTTCTCTTAAAATTTTATTTAAAATTATTTCTTATCATTTATCATATTAAAATTTAGTTTATGTTAATATTTTTATCTTACCATAAAATATTTATCTTAAAATTTTATTTAAAATTATTTCTTACCATTTTACATAATAAAAAATATTAATTTTAGTAAAAAAATTTAACAAAATTTTATATAAATGTTTTTGTGCTTTTAAAATATTTATTATCTTTTATCATAACAAATATTTTATAATTTTTTTATTATGGTGACAATGATTTCGCGGCGTCAGCACTCAGATTTTATTTCAAACTTGAGATAAAATATTGAAAACTTATATTTATTTATAATATTTTGAGAGATTATTGAACGTAGTTAGGTTTTCTCTCACAATTATTCAAATCTTTTTATTATTTTGATTTTATTTATGTATTAATTTAAATAAAATTAAAGCATTAACTCATCTTCTCCTTTTTCTTCTCTCCCGCCACAATTTCAAAATTAAAAATATAAATTTAATTTTAAAAAATCATTAGTTTTGAGTTATGAATTAAGAGATTTATTAGTTAAATTAAAATAAAAATTGATTACATAAACCAACACCATTTTAGTATATAAAAAATATTTTTTTTATAATTAATTTAAATAGAAAAATATTAGTTATATATAATACTAACAATATAATGCCAAAGAAAAAAACGTTAGATGAATTTATCCAAGAGGCTAATATAATTCATAATAATAAATATGATTATACAAAAACAAATTATATTAATAGCAAAACCAAAATTATTGTTATTTGCTCTACTCATGGTGAATTTAAAATATGCCCTAGTCATCATATTAATTCTAGATCAGGATGTCAAAAATGTTCCGGTAATCATCGTTACACAACAGAGGAATATATTAATGAAGCAAAAATAATTCACGGAGAATATATTGATTATAGTAAAGTAAATTATATAAATGCACATACTGAAATAATATTAATTTGTCATGTACACGGTGAATTTAGAATTAAACCTTATAACCATTTACAACGCCTAAATCCTTGCAGTCAATGCACTGATTTTAGAGGTAGTAAGGGAAAAACATATGAAGAATTTATTAATAAAGCAAAACTAATCCATGGCACAAATTATAATTATTCAAAATCTAAAAATGATTTTATTAATTTTAAATCAACTGTAACTATTATTTGTCCAACTCATGGAGACTTTTTACAAAAGGTAGATATACATTTGGGTGGTTCTGGTTGTCAAACTTGTAGTAATGAAAAAAATCCATATATTGCTGGTAGTTATGAAGAATTTTTAAAAAGATCAATTGAAACTCATGGAAAAACTTATGATTATTCAAAATCTAAAAGTGATTTTATTAATTTTAAATCAAATGTAACTATTATTTGCCCTACTCATGGTGAATTTATACAAGAAGCTGGTAATCATTTTAGAGGAAATGGATGCAAAAATTGTTCAAAATATACAAGAATTATTACAAAAGATATATTTATAAATGAATGTAATCAAATTCATAATAATAAATATGATTATTCAAAAGTAAATTATACAAATACCAAAGCTAAAATAGAAATAATCTGTCCTATACATGGTTCATTTATCCAATTAGCATCTAATCATTTACATGGACAGGGATGTAGAAACTGCAATCAAAATACTAAAGTTGTAGATACTAAAATATTTATTGACGAATCAAACAAAATACATAATAACAAATATGATTATTCAAAGGTTAATTATATTACTAACAAAATTAATGTTGATATAATCTGTCCAAAACATGGATTATTTAATATGAGTCCAGCCCAACATAAAAAAGGTTCGGGATGTGTATCATGTAATTCATATAGTCCTTCATCAATAAAAGCATTATCATGGCTTATGTATATTTCTATTTCAGAGGATATTGTTTATTATGAAAATAGTATTAACAAAAGAGAATATACAATTAATAATTCCAGATATAATGTAGATGGATTTTGTGAAAAAAAAAATACAGTTTATGAATTTCATGGTGATTACTGGCATGGTAATCCTAGAAAATATAGAAGTAATGATATAAATCCTACTACTAAAACAACATATGGTGAATTATATGAAAAAACCAAGAAAAAGGAAGAGTTTATAATTAATGAAAGATATATATATAAATGTATGTGGGAGATGGATTGGGATAATGAAATTAAAATAGTTAAAAAAAGCCAAAGACTATGGAAAAAAAAACTTCCAAAAATAATTTGTATTGATTGTGAAGATTAAATTTCACGCATACATTAAAACCCTGTCCAAGTTTTTAAGTAATTTTAATATATTTTATCTGATATAATGTTTATTTCAATTCTGATTTCCAACCATTGTAAAATTTTTTTTCTTTTCTTTTTTTAATTAAAAATATTAAAGTCATAGCTTCGCTATTAGCCACATAGTGGCGACTTTAATATTTTACGCTGTCTCTATACAAATCTCATTATTTTTTGGTTTCTCTAATGTTGCCTTATATTTTGCACAACCACGCATATGAGCCGATAATGATTGAGCTTTTTTACCAATAAATCCACAATATTTACATACATTTTTATTATTTTGAATATTACATTTTGACGATAAAAACTTTTCCAAACTTGAAAAATTAAATTCTTCTTCCTGTTTTATTAGATTTGCCACAAAATCTTTCGCCATTTTAATCCTCTTATCTTTATGTGCCAAATAATTTTGATATTCTGCATTTATAAATTGTGTTAACTCTTTTGAAATACTATATTCTGTACTTTGATTTACTTCTAACACATCAATATCCTTTAAAATTTCACTTATGTTATCAATTACATCTACACCAACCCTTATTTTCTCTGGATCATAATTTACATTATGAATATATACAACTACAAGATTACCTTCCAAAATATTAATTTCGTAATTATCTCGTGAACATATTCCAACATTTTGAGAAAGAAAAAGTCCATGACATTTTTGTATCTCAATATCCCGCACAAACTTTTGTACTTCTTGATTTATAATTGGACGCGTCCAATCTTTATTCTCAACAAGAATCTTTGGCTTATCCTTTCTTAACAGTATAATATCACCGGTTTCTTTTGTCTTTCCAACATCTTCAATTTCAGCCAAAGGATAAACTTCTGCTAACACATTACTTAATAAATTTTCAGATATTTTTCCCTTCTTACTTGAATTCTCAAAACGCTTTAATAAACTATTTAAAGTATCATTTTGATTATTTATTATCTCTCTATTTGCATTTGTTGTCGCCTTTAATCCTGATATTTGAGTATTTATTATATCTCTATTTGCATTCGTCGTCTCTTTTAATCCCGTAATTTTATTTTCTAATACTTGTTCTAACCTTCCTGATACATTTGCAACTAATATTGACTGTTGTTCTTTCAGTTTTTCCCGCAAAGTTGGCTCTAACTTTTCATTTACACTATTTGATAAAATCATCTTTATATCTTCATTTAATCCTCTCTTAACTTCTACCATCGCAGCTGACAGAATTGTCTTATTATCACTTCTTAAACACTTAATAGAATCTAAAATTTCTGTTACTGTACTATTTGTCAGTGTTTTATTCATATTCTCTTGTAAATTCTCCATTATATCTATAAATTTTAAAATTGTTGCTTCAAAATCCATACCCGGACGCTGTTCAAAAAAAGAAAGTATACGCTTATCTGTAATCTGTAATACCATTATTATTAACAATAACAATCTCTTTAAATCGTATTCCAAATATTTAACAAAATTTTGGAATGCGACATTTTTTTTTAATCATAAATTCCTAATTTTTCTAATGATTATTAAACATTTTATTGTAAAATATTCAATTTTTTTATTATTTTCTATATTACAGTTTAAATATTTTAAACTAATTTATTTAATAAATGAATAATATATTATCTGTACTCAATAATTATAGTTATATCTTTGGTAGCTACCTATTTACAGCCGGATCTATATCTTTTACTCTTGATGCAATACAAGATAAACCTATAAGAAAAAAATATCTATCTGGATGTATACTATTTGATCTAGGTTGCATATTTTTTATTATTGATAGTCACGATTTCTAGACTAAACATTTCTCCAATAATCTATGTACTCACCTACTTTGTACTTTTCCTCTTTTACCGGTTTTACATATCCACCCATACTATTGTCACTTATCGCAAAATCTACCTTTTTATCTATTACTGAATCTCCACACTTTGGTAATGAACGATGACACCATCTACCTAACATATAAGTAGAGTTTTTTGGCGTAATTAACCACTTCAATAACTTAAACATAATATAAGTACAATAATTATTTATTTTTAAATTTATTTCAATTTTATTCTTTTATGCATTTATAAGTACAATTTTATAAATATATATGTCTATTTTTTTATAATATTATTTTATAATATTATTTTATAATATTATTTTATAAATGGATAAAACAATATTATATTTTATATTTTTGTGTTTTCCTGCAAGAATATTATTAGCTCTATCAGCCAAAATAATTCTACCAAAATACTTACCTACCATGGCTATATTTACTACATTTATAAGTATAAGTTTTTTCATTAATTTTATAAAGTACAAAAATAATGATAAAGGATTTTTTGGTAATTATGTCTGGTGGAATAATTATAGATTAGTACACAGCTTTAACTATGCTATATTTTCAATACAAGCATTCTTAAATTATAATAAAGCATGGCTAGTATTATTAATAGATGCAATACTTGGTTTGTTATTTTTTATAAATAAATATTATTTTTAATTTTTTGAACTCATATTGTCATATTATTTCAATTTTGTTGTTTTAATCATTAGGTATGCATAATTTTTTCAATACCATAATTACTTATAATGTTATTGATAGTTTTTATAGTAGTACTAGTTGTATCTTAAAAATAAAATTAAAGAATTAATTTATCTTCTTTTTGTTTGTTTTATTTTTTGGTTTTCTTTTTTTTGTATGTTTTCTTTTTTTTGTTACTCTTCTTTTTATATATTTTATCTTTTTTATAGATTTTTTTTTCTTATGTTTGTATTTTTTTATATTAAGAGAAAATATCTTTTTGCTTCTCACCTTTGACACTATACTTTTATTCATATTCTGTACACTCTTTTTGTCTGTACCGCCTTCTATATCATCTGACATATTTTCTCCATTCATCGGTTCAACATCCATCCCTTCTCCATTATCATCCGTCTCCATTAAACTAGTCGTTTTATCTGTCTCCAATGTATTATTCATTAACCATTCCATCATAATGTTTACCTTTTCTTTATCTATTAAGATTTCTATAGCAGCCGTTGCCTCATCTGTCAATTCAATATTCGTACGTTGCATCTTTACTGGTTTTTTTAAACTAGTCTCTTCTGTTTTTATTAAACTACTCTCTTCTGTTTTTATTAAACCACTATCAAAATCACCATATTCTTCATTTTTATATAAATCAGTTATATATAAATATAATTTAATTTTATTTAAAATTATTTCATATATTTTACCTCTATAATCATCATTATAAAATATATTCTTTATCTTTATTTTTAGATAATCTGAATCAAAATAAAAATTTAAATTTATATAATCTTCTATGTTATAAATAAAAATATCAATTCTATGTACTATAAAAATTGCTATGTAATAAATTTTATCTTCACTTTTAATTTTCTTCGATGATAAACTATTTATATATTCTGCTATATCTGTTAAAAGTTGATCAATATATAATTCAAAAATATCTTTTACTGTATTTTTTACTGTATTTTCTACTGTATTTTTTACTGTATTTTTTACTATAGTTCCTTGTGCTTCATCAAATCTTCTCTTTGTACTACCCCCATCTTTATCATCTTTAATATCTATAATATCTATAATATGTCGTAATGTAATTTGTAATTTATAATTAGTTGCGGTGACATTTTTGGCAGGTTTAAATTCAAATCCAAGATCGTCATTTTTTTCACTTTTAATTGCTTTTTCTAAACTGGAAAAATTATCGTTTTTATAGTATTTCAATTCTTCATCTCCTTTAAAAAATTCTGGGTTTCGAAGTAATTTTATTGATTGATTATAATTTAATAAATCTTCAAAAGGTATTAAGTCATCATTACTTTGTATTGTACATATATGATCCCATAATATAATTTGACTTTGACGTGACCCGAATAACTTTGATATATTATTTATCATTAAGTTATTCATTTTTTCTAAAATTTCTTCTATTCTTTTTCTATTAATACTATCCTCTTTATGATAAATTTCATAAGCTATACGTAAATTATTTAGTTCTTTTAAAATATTACCAATTTTATATAAGTCTTCTATATCTATTATATCTAATCTTTCTTTAAAAACTTTTAAGAATTCAATATTTGTTTTATTATCTTTTAAGAATTTAATATTTATTATATTAGATATTTTATTTAATAATTCAATATCTATTTTTTTATCTTCTATTTCAAAATTTTGAATAATATGTTCTTTTTCTATTAATTTTGTTATTAAACTAATTAAAAAATCTTTATATAAATTATTATTATAATCAGCGTCTATTGTATATGACCAACAAATTTTATTATCTGCATAAGATGGTTGAATATGATTTTTAAAATTATTTATAACTGTCATTTTTTTAACAAGTATTATTAAAGAACTAAGATTTGTTTCATCAATATTAAATTTCTGTAAAAAATCATTATCAGGTAAACAATTTCTAATTAACATTGGTCTTTCCGATAATTGTAAATTTATTTTTAGATTTGCTAGTTCTCCAGGTGCATTTTTAATTTCAGACAATAATATATATGTCATTACAATATGTGATGTATCGCCTAAAAATTTACACAAAGATAATATTAAAATTTTTATTTTAGGGCTTTCATTTGAATAATATGATTCAATAGCATTTATACATTTATCTTGAAGCTCGCTATTTTCTCCTTCTCGTGCTTTTACATTTGGAGCTAGTAAATTATTAGAATTACATAAATTTATTATTTTTCCTGCTAATGATTTTTGTGTAGGAATCCATTCTGATTTTTCCTGAGTATCTGAACCCGAATCTGAACCTGAACCCGAATCTGAACCTGAACCTGAACTTGAACCAGAACCAGAAACAGAACCTGAACTATATAATAAGTATAATTTAAAATCATCAGTATCAAAATTAAATGTAAATTTATTTAATATGTTAATTGCTGTAGTTAAATCATCATCGTTATAGTCATCATTTTTTAATATATTTTTATCTTTATATAAAAAAATATATACTATTTCTATGAGTTTTTTCCAAAAACACTTTACCAAAATATTATATATTTCTTTACATTTATTTCCACTAATATCAGTTAGTTTTTCTATATCATCACTTATTTCATCGGTATTGTTTTTAAAATAAGAAAATAACAATCTATCGCAATTAAATATATTAGAATATTTGGATGTTGGCGAATTTTCATCATAATTATTTAATTTAGTTTTAATATTTTCAGCATTTTGATTTGCTGTACAATCAAGTAAATTATTTATTCCCATTATTTGATAACTACCGCTAAAAACATCAACAACAAAAAGTTCTGACTTTTTTTTTTCTTCTATTTCCAGTGATTCTTCTTTATGTAAATTCGCATATACTAATTCATTAAAATTATCTTTTATATGAATAAGCTTTGTGTTATTATTCTCACTATTTTTAATCAAATTATCATCAAACGTAGAAGAATTTTTTGGTTTTACCTGTTTCAATATATTTATTTCATCATGAAAAGTATCTGCTAATAGTTGATTAGACATATTATTAGACATATTATTAGTATACTTTTTTAAAAATGAATTTCCAAATGTTGCAGAATCTATATATTTAGTTGTCATTTAAGAGTATAATATATTTTAATATTTTATTTAAATAATAATTTTGCATTCTTAATTAAATTTTGACAATAAAAATTTAATTGATTTTAATTTATGTCTTTTGAATCTTTACTAACAAAAATAACATAAATTCATTAAACTTATCATGACTTTATAAACTTATAGTACTCATATATATATATATATATATATATATATGTTTTAAACAGTAAATATTCATAATCATTAACAATAATATTAACTCATTTCAAGTCATTAGCCAATAAAAAATATTTCATGATAATTATTTATTGAAGATAGAATTTTCTGTTTTTATTACATCTAACAATTGTCTCTTTCCACCTACCCATTTTATAAACGACTTTTGTGTAGTCATTGTTAATTATATTTAATTGATATAAATCTAGACTATTATTAACATTCGCTTGTCCATATTGATTTATATAATATATTTTTCAAATTATTTAAAACAATTCTGTTATTATGATTATTTGAACAAATGTTATTATCTATAATCACTTCTATTAAAACAAGTATATTATCTAATGTATTTTCTAATGTATCATATTTAATATTATCCCAATATCTGTACTTATTATATAAAATACATGTTGAAAATATAAAACTCTCATTATTTATTACATTTAAATATATCATATACAAACTAGTATTTCTCAACGATTTAATTAGATGACGATCATGTAATGTAGAAATTCTATGTAATTCCTCTGTTCTTTTTTTTAGTATTTCATTGATTGATTGTGTTAAATTTATATAGTAATAATGTTTTTTCATATACCATAATATATTTTGCTGTAAATCGTATGGTAATTTTTTATATATATTATTTACTTTTGTTCTACAATAATATGAACGCCAATATTTCTGTATAATAATTATAAATTTAACAAAATTATAATTAAAATGTATTCTACAATAATATTTATTATTAATTACATATAAATTTTTATTTTTTATTTTGCAAACATAACCATATTTTGTACTACATTGACATCTTGTCGATTTATTAAACGTTTTTATCATATATAAATTTAATATTGAAATGTTATTATTATAATAAACAATATAATAACATAATATAGAATCAATTTTTTTTATTGACACAACAAATTACGTGTCATAACCTTAAATATTATTCATTAATAAATTTGCTATAACTAATAATGAACCAGATGATACTGTTACAGTTAAGAATAATAAACTCATACAAAAAATCATATATATTAATCTTATATTAATCAATATTTATATTTTTATTATTTATATAATAATATATTTTTGTACAAATAAATTTTATTAAATATATTTTTATATATATGTCTTATGTATATTTTATAGAATCTACTAATGGTTGTACATATATTGGTGCGACTGTTAATCTAGACAAAAGAATTAGACAACATAATAAAGAAATTAAAGGAGGTGCTGTTGCAACATCCAAAAAAGTAAATGATGGGGAGATATGGACATACTATTGTTATGTAGAAAATTTTCCATCTTATAATGAAGCCCTTAAATTTGAATGGAGATGGAAATTTATATCCAGACAAGTACAAAAAAAATATCCAAAATTAACACCAAGAGAAAAAAGAATGTTAGCATTAGACGAATTATTAAAATTAGATAGACCCACTTCCAGAGCTATGTTATATTCTGAATGGGAAAATAAACCAAATATTATATACAATCTATAATTTAATATTATTAAAATTTATATTGATTTTGGATTTAAACCATTATTTATTACCTTTTTAACCAATTTTTCTTTATCTATATCACAAGTTGTATTTAATATTACTTCCGTGAATTCTTTTTCTTGACTTTCATTTAAATTATTTTTATCATCTACTTTTTTATAAAAATTATTTAATTGATTTTCTGTATATTTTCCTGTCAATGGTTCTACTATATTATATAATATATTTTTATCTTTTACCCATTCATTTTTATCATTTTTTATAATCATCTGTTGTCTAGATTTATCTAATGAATAGTATGGTTTTTCATATTCATCCAAATTATTATATGTTACATTTACTGCATTTGTTATACTATCTGTATTTGTTATATTTAGTACATCACTAACATCCATTATTGCCTTTAATACCTCCTCACGAAATTCAACTATATTTATTGCATCACGACATTTCTCATTTAAAAATATATTTAAATTAAAACTATTTTTTGTTGTATTTGTTGTATTATTTATTACCTGATTAGATGGGTTATCTTTTATTGTTTTCTCTAATTCTTCTATCTTTTTTATTAAAATATCTGTATTATTATTATTTTCTTGTTTTTCTAGAAATTTACATATCTTCTTATGTGTAGTCAATGATTGTTTATGTTTATATTCTTTTCCACACTCGCATTTATAATTTTTCGCAACTTTTGGGTCAGTATTAGTAAGTATTTTATGTTTATCGGTTGTCAAATGTTTGTTGAAATTATATTTATTAGAGCATTCATAGTCGCAAAAATTACAGCGAAAAATTTTTGCAACTTTTTGCAACTTTTGGTAAGTCATTTTATACTTACTAAAAAGTTGCATTTAAATTCTTTTAAAAAATGTAAAAAAATTTATCATAACAAACTTTTTTCTAAAATTTGTAATTTACACCTTAATGGTCTAAAATCAAAAAGTGCGTTTTTTTCAATTTAAAGTTTGACAAAATTTGAAAAATTACACAAATATTTTTGTGTAATTTTATATATATTTACATATTTTCAAATTTTATATTTTACAATTATATATTATATATTATTTATCTTAATAAATCATTATCATAATAAAGATAAGAATTTATTATATAATAACATATATTTAAATCATAAAATATGTCAGATAATAATATATGTATTGAAATAAATAATAATATCTGTACTCAAAATAATGAAAATATTCAAAATATCTGTACTCTAACCAATGAAAATATCTGTACTCTAACCAATGAAAAAATTTGCTATATATGTTTAGAACCTAATGCTAAAAAAACCTTATGTAAATGTATTGATAGATATATACACGATGAATGTTTAATTAAATCTATTAAATATTCTCATAAAAAAAAATGTCTCGTATGTTTAGAAGAGTATCCACATATTAATATTAAACATATTATTAAATATCATTTTAATAATTCATTTTACATGTTTATATTTTATAACTTATTTAATACAATTGGTATTGCATTTGCTTGTTATTTAATATATATCTCCTTTACTATAAATGATAAAAACAATCGACATTGGTCTTTCTATACTGGAAATTTATTTATAGTAATTCATATTTTATGTATGTTTGGTTATAATTATTTCCAATATAAACTATACAAAAAAGGTATATATATGATACAGCCTATTATACATGATACTATAGTAAATATTAAAAAATAAAATAAAAAATTTATTTTATTTTTCGTACTAATATTAACATTTTTATATACTTACATAATAATGTATATTATCCCATTAATAAGATGTAATAGAGCTATAGCTGCCACATTTATATATCCCAATCATCCTATAATAGCTATCTCTACAAGTGAAATTATTAGTGTCGTAGCACCTATATTAAACCCTAATACATTTAAAAAAATTAATGGACTTATCTTAACTATTATATATGCACCTACATTTTCATATGCTATTTTTAATATGTATAAAAATGATAATATTAATAAAAATAAAACCGAATTATTATTATTAATAATATTTATATTTACTAACCTAATTATATATTAAATTCCAAACCCTTTATTATGCCATTCTAATAAAGTTTCTCTATTTGGAATTACAGATGATGGAACAACTGCATCTATTCCACATAAAGGACATATTATTGTACTAATATCACATGTTTCTGTATCCTTATCTATAATTGGATTTTTTAAACAATAAATACAAGTAGCACCTATTTTATCATTCATTACCATTTCTTTATTGTTGGTAGCATGAATCATATATTCTAATACCATATTTTCTTTATAAATAACTATAATTATTATTATTTATAAAATTTAAAATCAATTTTATAAATAACTATAATTACAAAATTGATCTAAAATTTATATTATTATAAATTATAAATTATCCAATATGACTACTCTATATGATATTACCAATATTGATCGTGATAAACTTTTATATGAATTATGGAAAAATTCTACAAATAAATATAATCATAATAAAGTAGTATTTGATATTGTAATTGCAAAAAGACAAATGTATGGTAATTATCCAGATTATATATGTGGTCGCCCTATTAAAGTTGATATTTATAATGATAATATTGTAGATTCTACACTTTATGATAGAGAAAATGGAAATGATGCATTCTTTAATACGATTATAAACTTAACAACCAATGATGATATACATGTAGATTTACAAATTATTAAAAATCTTCCACATGATATAATTATTCAAACTAATAATATTTATAAAGAATTATTTGAATAATAAAATAATGAGTATATATTTATAATTATTTTTATTATATTAAAATGTTAATGTTTCTAAAATATCACTATTTATAGCCCTTACACAATTTTCGTATTTATATATACATTCTTTATAATATATTTTTTCTTCTTTACAAATACATTCTATATATTTTTGAGAACATTGTTTCATTTTTGCTTTTTCTTCCAATATAAATAATGGTATATATGTTTCTTTTATACTATTATCATTAATAATATTAGACATATTTTATACATAAAATATCATAATAAAAAAAATTTAAATAGTTTTTATTAATATATATATATGATTATGATGAAATCTTCTAATCCACCAACCCCTTGTTGGGTATACATATTTTTTATTTTTTTTTTATGGTTTGCTATATGGCAACATCAACATTATATTAATGATAAAATATAACTAATTTATACTACTAGGACCCGCCTTTGATGTTTCTAAATATTTAAAATTATTACAATATTCTTCTAATTCTTTTATATTAGACTTATTAAAACGAACCTTTTTTATTTTATAAAAATCTATAATATTTTCTTTAATTACATAATTTATATTATAACAAATCTCTACTTGTAATACGGATAAATTATAATTATAACTTATATTCGCTAACTGCAAATTACTATAATTTATTATATAATTAAATTGTTCTATAAATTTTACACATTCATCATATAAATTATTATAATCTTTCTCTATATTATCTCTACTCTTCATAAATTTAAAATGCTTACTATATTCTATGCACTTATTATATATACTATTAAATCCTTCTATTGAAATAATACTAATTAACTCATATATATGTAATATCTTATTAGATTTTCTTTTAATATTATCAGCTTTTAATATTAGACTTGCCAATTCATCTTTCGTTATTAAATTTCTAATATATTTTATAGTATTATCATCATGTTGTGTTAACCTAGTAACTGTATGTCTAAGATTTATTAGCTCTATATTATTAAAATGAACCATGATCCTATGGATATTAGATATTAAATTACCAATAATATTGTTATTACTATAAATGGTGTTTTTATACTTATTATAAATATAATTCATATCTATTTTTAGATTATTATTGGTAATAGATCTACTAATTAAAATTAATTCATTATATCTAATTAATCCACCACATAGTATATCTCCTGGATTTCTTGTATTATCATTATTGTTTTGATTTTTCATATATTCATAATAATGCGGATTGTGTATATTATTTGTTATAATAATCTTTCCATTATTCCAACTAAATGTTACTTTACATTCTGTGCACCACATTTGATCACAACCAATAATCTTAAATATTCTAACACCACACTTTGGACAAGGTTTTGTTTCGCGTTTAATAGCTTCAGTGCTTTTAACCGAATCTGGATTACAAATATGTTCTTCGTGTTTATTATATCCAATAACTTCCAGACAATCTGGACAAGTATATAAATTACATATACCACATTTGTATTTATTTGATAAATATCCTTTGCAATTATCAGCTGGACAAGGCATTATAAATTGTTTTCTTTCATTTTCCACATCGGAATTTTTTAAATTATTAATACTTCTATTTATATCTCTAATTTGTGTATCTAAATTATTTAATTTATTGCGTAATTCTTTTCGTTCATCCATATATTTATTTAATACTTTTGTATGCTCTTCTATTTCAATTGTTTTACTAACCATTGGCATTAATTCTTGAGTTTTTGATATTTCTTTTTCTACCAATAAAGTTTTTCTGTGATTTTTATAATCATTTTCAATAAATGATTTATTTAAGTTTTTAATTAAGAATTCTTGATCATAAGCATTTTTGCAATTCATACAATGTGGTTCATTTGTTGTATTTAATATATATGTTCTAATACACTTTTTACAAGATTCAAAATTACAATCATTATAAGGACAAATTATTTTACTGTGATTTGATTTATTAAAATTTTCACAGCAAATATTACAAGACATAAAATACTCTTCTTAACTTTTCTAGTGTTATTATTTTATAAAGCTAAATCAATTTTTTTATTTCTACTGTTTCTATTTTAATAAAAAAAATTAATTTTTTATAAAATCTTAATATTTACATAAATATTAACATTTTTTATAACTATAATCATAATCATAAAAAACACAAGTTATAAAATTATCATATATATTCCATTCATTATTAGAAATTAAAGATAAAATATATTTATCATTGTGCTTATATAAATAATAATAATTACCTGGACATTTTTTAAATCTACATTCCGATTTCTCTATAATACAATTTAAATCATATTCTTCTAGTATTTCATTTGCTTGTAATTTTAAAAATTCAACCTGTTTTGCTATTATATTTAATTTACCATATATATTATATTCTGTCTTTATTACATTTTCATCAATAATATATTCTCTATTTAACATTTCAAAAAGTCTATTTAAATTATCTTTATCTAATTTTGATAAAGACATATAAATAAAATAATTATATATTACTTTCTATATCATTTTTTATTTCTTCTTGTATTGTTTTTTTTGTCTTGTTTTTTTTTGTCTTTTTTTTGTCTTGTTTTTTTGCCTTTTGCTTTACGTTTTCTACTTAATTTACTAGTAAACTCTGGTTTTGGATATATTATTGAATTTACTTTATCTGGAGACATATTTATTCCAAAATTTTTAATAAAGTCATCTTTTAAATTGTCATTCATAAATTCTATATTTTCTTCATTTTTTAATCTAAAAAATGCATCTCTATCTACTTTATTTAAAATATTTACTGATTCACCCGATCTAAATTGTTTTAATTTTTTCATTGATTTAGGCGTTAATTTATACACCTTTGCTACCAAAAGTTTAAAATTTATTTATAATATGTTTTATAGGTATAAATCCATCGGCATTTTCTAGTAATTCATTTAAAAGTTCTGTTAAATTATATATACTTTCATATTCAGAAAGTTCATCATCTCTCAACCAATCATCTCTAACTTTTATTCTATAAGTATTCCACATTTCTTTAATTTCACGATTTATTATATCAATATGTTGATTTAGACTAATTTCTTTTGTACCAAAATCTCTAGTTACCATACTGTTTATTAATCTTTCCAAAAAATTATTTTCATCCATATTATCTAAGCAACCTAATACACTTTCATTATCCATACCATAACCAGATGTATCACATTCATCGTATATTATGCTCCATATTCCCTGTAGACAGTGATGTAATTTATAAATTTTACTAGTTTTATCATTTTCAAATTTGTTAATTTTTTGTTTTATTAAAAAAGATAATTCAGAATTTTTTTTTTCTTTAAATTCATCTATTTGTGTTGTTAAATTTAAACCAATTGATTTAGAGAATTTTTTAAGATCAACATGTGAATAATCTAGATTATTTGATAAATTTAACTCTTCTACAATTTTTGAATATATATTACTTTTATGTATTAAATCTTTTACATTTTCTGGTAATTTATCGGAAAAATACTTATATTTTTTTACTTTTAATGTTTTTGGTGAATATTTTTTTAATGGTGGTGAATATTTTTTTGTTTTTGATTTTTCACCACTAGGTGGTGATTTTTTACTCTTACTTGTTTGAGATTTAGATTTTCCAGACAATTGTTTTTTAGTTCCAGATTCTTTGCTTGCTTTTAAAACAGGCTTACTTTCATTTTTTAATTGTGATATTATTTTAACAGATCTTTGGTTTGCACGAATACCACTAGTTTTAGCCAAATCTTGCAATTCTTCTCTAGTTAATTTAGTTAAATCTTGTTCCATAATATATTTGTATTTATATATAATATAAATATATTATATCCTATCTATTATTTTAAAAATTATACTTTTAGGAGTGAAAAATTTTTCTATACACTTAATTGCATCTACATGATTATACTCGTTACAACTAAAGATATCTATATATCCAGCACCTTTATTATTTCATGATTTTCCGTGTTGATGCATGTAATAGTGATATTTAATATACTAATCAGTTCATGTATAAATTGTTGTATAATTTTACAATTATCTAAATTTTATTCCCAATATTTTTCTTTATTTATTTATTTATTAATTTAAAAGAAATAATCAATTATTAATATTCAGATAGAGCTTTATGCCAACATGAATATTATGAAGAAAATGGGTATTGGAGTGAAGACAATAGAAAATGAGAATATCTGAGCAAGTAATTGGCCATTACTTGGGCCTTAGCCCGGTTATTGCTTTATTGTTTTATAAATTTGCTTGTATAGAAATTTATAAAATAATAAAGATACTCTCCTGTTTAAAGGGTCATGGTGGGTTAGATTCCTACCGGAGTAACTATAGATATTCTGTGAGCTCAATAATCTATTGGATGTACCAGATCTCTAATTAAGATAGTATAACTCTCCATGGTTATACTGATGACCCGTCAACTAAATATTTTTTTATAACTTATTTTTAATTTTTAATTACTTATTTTTAATTTTTAATTACTTATTCCCAACTTTTTATTTCTTATATTTAAATAAATATATGTTAAACTTTTATAAAAATCAAAAGATTGAAATATCTACTCAAATTAAGAAATTAATGTCTAATATATATTCAATATTACCAGATAGAGTTTGGTATCAATTAGGTGAAGATATAGATGGTGAAGTTAGTGGTGATAATTTTGGAAGATCTGTCGCTATCAATAGTTTAGGTAATCGTGTAATAATAGGTGATCATATGTATGAT
>Ga0181408_1000255_pt1 | contig 17279 bp, 27 predicted proteins | sample 31SPOviralmetaG_FD_130137 | JGI IMG/M metagenome (GOLD analysis project Ga0181408, IMG submission 130137) | Marine viral communities from the oligotrophic San Pedro Time Series (SPOT) site, San Pedro Channel, CA, USA - 31 SPOT_SRF_2012-02-16 | ecosystem: Environmental > Aquatic > Marine > Strait...
GGTCTACCGCAGTCACACCTTGAAGTGTTTTAACACTTACTGTGTCATCCGAGGGTAAGAGATACGCACGATTAGCTACCGGGGTAGCGGGGCTTGCGATGGATCGTCCAAGAAAAAGATCAGGGATCACGGTCAAAGTTCCATAATCGCTTTCATATTCTTTAACTGATAATGACACGGAACCACCTCCGGAAATCTGCTGATTGAATCGAGTAGATCCGGCAGAAGTACGGGTAAAATCCGAGATAGCGTTTATAACTGAAGGTGAAGCAAAAAGCCTAAAGTTGGCTTTCATCCCACTAGCTTCATAAACTGCTTGTAACATCGCTCTCAAGCTAACATTAGAACCAACGGTGCCAAAACCTTCGATTAAGTTAGCCCCCGCTCCAATAGCAGTTGTTAAATCTAAACGAGACCCCGCAACAGGGCGGTAAGCAGAAGCACTTGCTCCAATCCCACTAGAGTGCCAATAAGTACCCGACCCATTAGAAGGGTTTGTTAAAGCACCAAGACCGGCACTAATGTCACCTAATGTAGAAGTTGCACTTGCTCCAACTTCGTCAGATCCAAGCATCACTTCAATACTTCTTTTTAATTCTAAAGAGGCTTTGGCTTTTGCGTCTGCGTAGATATTTCCAAGACCGCCAATTGCGATCTGTTCAGACAAAGGAGAAACGGTATACCCACTCCTAAGTTGCTGAATGCGGTTACCCATCCTAGCCTTGTTTGTGAACTTGTCCGCGAAGTCACCGTTTCCGGCAAGTCCGGGAGACCCTGTAGAAGCAACAGATACAGATCCGGTAAACTGAAGGTCAGTACCGTCAAGTACGGGATTTATATTTGGAGCCCCAAGGTCATCGACATTCCATTCTGTAAAAAGTGCATTAGGAGCACTACTAGATGGTAGTAGAGAAAATAATGGGGTTTCTTGTGGTTCAACTCTTCGGAGTTGGTCGGATAGATCTTCTCTCGCTCCGCGAGATGAGTCCATGTTATAAGCGGTTGATTGTGCCATAGTGTTTTATTCCTTGTTTGTTTCTAAAAATTTACTGAATGTTTTGAAGTCAACATTCCCATTACCTAAGATGTCGGATTTCTTTTTAGTTTGAGTCGGAGGTGCCGTATTGTTAGATATATTACTTGGTGGTTTAGGTTTAGCTTTTGCAACGGTTGGTGCTTTCTTCCTAGCATTTGCTTTGCTTTGAATTGCGTTCCAACCTTCGGCTAACAAGCCAAACAAAAAGTCACCTTGTGGCAAAGTATGGATTTTATTTATCTCCGGCATACCCCTAGCTATATGGAAGAACTCATTTACTTTGTGATCTTCGTCATTTAACCAATCGAAATGGTCCGGCATACTTTGCTGAATCTGTGCTTTTTGATAGATGTGCTTTTCTCGTTCCGGGATGTGCTTAGTTAAAGCCTCGTCTGCTTCTTCGAGAAGGCTCGAAATCTTTTCAGAATCAAACTCCTCCCCATTATGCTCGACATAGTCTTTACCGATATTAGCCATCGCAAACTTTCTAGCTCGCATTGCGGTTTCTTTGTACTTCTCTAAATCATCGGGCGTGTGAATGTCCGATAAGATTTGAGTACCTTCGTTACCGCTTGCCATCTTCTGTTGCTGAAGGGCTTCAAGTTTCTCTTCTGCATCTTTCGCTCGAGCAGTAAGTTTCCCTACTTGCTTAACGAGTTTCTGAACGCTTTTAGGAACTTGCTCTTCTGCTTCAGATTCGGTTTCCTCTTCTTCTAACTGTGAAAGAACTTCCTCGTCTTCGGTTTCGGGTGTCTCCTCCGTGAGTGACTCCTCCTCCGTAGATTCGGCTTCGTTAGTCTGTCCCTCAAAAATTTGAGATAATCCTAACTGCGTTATATTCTCTGCATCCGATTCAGTTGGCTCGGTTGCCGTGGCCGTGTCTGTGTTATCAGTCATAAATCTACAATTTGGAGGGTTTGTCTTCCCTTCTGCTCAGATGAGCCGTAGACATTAATAACAAAGTGTACTATTTTTTTAGACCGAACTTTTTAAACTGAGACCAATCTCCCTTAAACTTTTCGTACTTACCGGTGCTATTTAAATTGTCCGGATACACTTTTATAGTTTTATACTTCAAAAATCTTTTAGGGATTATGTACCAAGACTCACCATTGTTATGGCGAGCGAATCCCGCAAAGATATCGTACTCAATATTTATATGCTTACACGGATGTCTACCCCTTGCCATGGTGTATTGATATCGAGGTTTACCACTATCTTCGGTTCCGCAACCCGCCGTTCCTTTTATTTGAACACGAGTTGATTTGGCTCCATTCATTATTATTACATCGTAGGGAAGGTTATCCCCCACCGTAAAGCAAACATCTAACCCACGCTTTAACGCTTCGGCTATGAAAAGTTGTTCATAGTAGATACCATTTTTTTTATTCTGATTTGACATCCTTGGGGTATACCGGTCCCCCCATCTCCAATAAGATAGTATCTGTTTGATCTATCTTGCCGGCAATGTTAGCTAGGCTTTGGGGGTTTTCCATAGCTTGCGGATCTTTAAACTCTACAATTAAATTCTCTCGGACTATTGTAAGGTGCTCGAGTATTATCCGATATTCTTCGGATGTTTTTAGTCTTTTAACGGCATCGTTTAAATTCATCTTAATGAAGTTGCTTGCACATTACCGGGGGGTGTACCTAGTTTTCCGGTCATAGCATTTTTTTGTTGTTGAATAGAATGTTGAAGTTGCCCGGCATATAATTGAAGTCTCTGTTGTAAACCTTCATTTTTCTCGAGCTTTTCTTGATTGTCGTTTCCGGGGATCTCTTCCGTTCCCTTCAACCAATTCTCTATAACTTGTAGCCTTAGTTCTGCATTAGCGTTCGGCGGTGCGTTTACAACTTGCCCCGACACGATCTTAGCAATGTCTGCGGAAGTCTCTTCTTCTTCTCTCTGCGTGGCGGTCTCCTTCGGAGTGATAAGCTGAGTAGCAAGGTTCGGGTCAATGCTTTCAACGAATACTCTTGTGAACTCACCAAAGTCAACTTGCCCGGATCTATCGAACTGCGACATGATTGTGCCAACTTTTTCAAGTTTCTGTAGTTGCTTTTCTTCGTCCGCATTTAAAGTGTTCCAACTCAAATCAATGTCATACTTGTTACCGGTATCATCCATTAAAAGCTCTACCCCTTTTTCGTTATTAGTGACACGGAACCAAACCTTGTCGTCACCGTAACTTTTTTGGAGAGTCCAAATTTGGTTAAGTACTTGTTTCCACCCTGTTAACCAATTGTCAACCATAGCTTGAGTTTGAACATTTGCAAAAACCGCATCCGCTTCATCGGTTGGCCTACCCGTCATCTTATAAGATTGAAGTATTAAACTTTGCTCTACTTCCGTAGAGGCCGGGCTATACCTAGGAATTTCCATGTAACCAATTTCTCCACGCCTACGCACAGGAATCTTTGCCCCGGGACCTATCGAGGCGGGGGCCCGGCCAACCATATATTCTAAAGGTGGCACCGTACTAAGACTTGCTTGATCCCTTCGGGCATCACGCTCGGTCTTAATTCCATACTCATTACCCCGAAGTAATTCAGGCCAACCCCGAGAATCAAATAAGCGTTGGCTTATGCTTTCCCTAGGAAATGCGATGAACGGAAACTGAGCCGGGACGGTTTGGATCGTTTCATGTATGGCGTATAGTTCCTCTTCTCCTCGCTCCGTAAACACGGTCATCGACATAATTGGTACACCATTCTCGTCCACTTCCCTCCGGTAACAACAAACTACTTGAACTAATCCCTCATAGTTCTGTTTAAGGTTATTGTCCCGGCTAGGGAATAGATTCGAGTTGGCTTGCTGAACCGTTGGCGTATCGCCGGTATAGTTCTCTATAGCATCGTCAACAAATTTTTGGTCCCAACCATCTGAGTGGACCTTGCCCTTTAACTCTTCCGGTGTGAACCAATGTAAACAATAAATACTTCTAGCGGATTGAAGATCCATCACATTAGAATCAATCAGTATATCTTTACCTAACTCATAAGTTTTAAGGTAAGGTCGGTTACAAGTTATAACATTAACGGTATACTTTACATTAGCCTTACCGTCTAAGACTTCCATGATCTTTTCCTCAAGGTCTTCGTCCACAATGCTCGGATCTTTACCACGCATTATCTCTGCTATTACTGCGACATCCGCTTCCTGCAAAGCCGTTGCTAGGTCCGGATCCCGCATTAGCGTTACCATTGTTAGGGTCTTGTAATTTTTTTGAATCTCTCGTTTCCAATATACACCAAGTATCCCTAAACCTTTTTCTAAAATATGGTTAGCTAAGACTTCTGATTCACGGTTTAGCTCATCCATCTGACTGAACACTAACCACCTCAAAAATTGAGTTACTAACGAAGCATTTGCAGTATCACTAGCTTCTACCGGCGAGGCTATCAAGTTGGCTTTTTTTAAGGCGGACTTTAACATTGCCACCGAGGAAGTAATTAAATTATCGGTGTGGAAAACTTCAAGGTCACTTGCATTATCCCATGGCCATGCTTCGGGTCCATGCTTTCTGCCATCGTCAGATTTGTTCGGCCAAAGATTGTAGCGTACATCCCGGTTTTCTTCCGAACGAGTTAACCACCAACCTAGCTCATTTCTGACACGATTGTAATCGTGCCGTAATTCATCTACATCCGGTTTGTCTGAAAAGACCCGGGCTTTGTTATCATATTCGTTCATACTAACATTTCCATCGTTTTAAAGCTAACGCTTTCCTAGTAGGTTTACCGTTAGGTTTTTTCATGGGTCCTTTGACTCCACCCATACGAGCACAAAAAGATTTCTTCCTTGAGCCCCCTCCCGGTTGCGGGGCCTTTAACTTAGAGCCGGTAGCCTTATTATACTTAGCACGGCCCTTGGCCGTTAAGCCACCTTTACGAGATTTGTGAACGCCCATGCGTAAAGAAACATTTTTCTTTTTTACAGGCATTACTTCTTTTTAAAACCTCGTTTCATATTTGCGTAGGCTTTTTTAGAAATAGTGGACTTAGACTTGGGTCTACTAATCCCTTTTTTCTTCCTCGCATTGATATTGGCGTATAGTCCCCTTTTTTTCATTCCGGTAAATATAGCTTTAATTCCGGATTATTAGACCTAACCTTCTTCATGGCCGAGGCTTCCGCTTTCTTAATGACCATAATGTCGCACCCCACGAAATCAGCAATCTCTTCAAGCGTATAACTTGGGGTAGCACCCGTTTCCAAAGTCTGTATCCCCGCCCGACACACCATAAAATCCAATAGAGTATCGATTCGGTTAGATCTCGCTTCGATTTTTTCATACCAATCTGTATAAGTCATCTGTAATTTCCATTACCCTAATCTTAGACCTAATCCTTGGTCTTACTTTAGGTTGTTTTACCACACGAACGAAGCGTTCCCCTATCCTCGCTAACACTAATCTTTCATTAGGAACCAACTTAATTACTTCGGCCTCCTCTATGCCAACCGTCTTAGGCTCGTTCTTTTTAAGATCTTTGATGTGTCCGTCTTTAGCCTCCTTCTTTACACGGTATACCGTGTTCCTACTTGTCTTCAGTTCCCGAGCTATCTTCGTAGGACTCTCCCCCGATTCCAACATCTCAACAATCTTTACCCGCTTTTCATTATCCACCATTCTAGTATCCCCCTGTTCCTGTTTGTATCATGTCCTCCTTAGCATAATACTCGTGATTCATAATCGCTCCGTAGCGTAAACAATCGATGGGATCCTTTGCCCCATGCTTTAAATTCCCATCACTAGGCCAATTCTCCATGCAGATAATCAGATTCCTACACCGGGTGGAGACCATTAAGCGGGGCCGGTTAGTCAGATCCATCGGCTTACTTTGGTCCCACGCTAATAAAGATTGTATAGATTGTACCCCGGTCTCTATATCCAAACCCTCTGCCGGATAACAAACTATACCCGCTTCATTAAGATCATCTATGATATTAGATGTACCTTCGGCCTTCTGATAAGTTGCATTCCCTAAACGAGGATCCACATACCTCATGCAATCACGGCCCTTCTCCATACGATTAATTACTTCCACATAATCAGAGATCCCAAATCCATTTGCTCTTGCACCGTCTCCCGGTTTACCCCGGTCACCTCTAGCCGGATCGTACCAAAGACCTTCCTCCTCGAAACAAGGAAACTCATCGACAACCCAATATGTACCATGAGCATCTATCCCCATGTGCAGTATGAACCATGGCTTTGCTCCCGCCGGATCCACTACCGTTAACCATATAGCCGGATTGTTTACCGGGTCCTCAAGAATTGGTATAGATTTAGGGTCCTTTATGTTGTTCTCCCCAAATTTTGCAAAAACCGTTTGGGCACTCTTCGTTGGTACACCATAAGCCCTACATAAAATAGTGTCACGGTTCTCACCGGATAGTTGCTTCTTCATGTGGGCCCACCCTCCATAGGGATTGTCCTTAGTATGGAAGTACACAACGCTAGAGGCGGACCGAGTTGGTTGCTGAATTAGTGGGACTTTCTCGTTATCGAGAAGTTCCGCTTTCCCCCACTTGGTTGTGCTTGCTCCGGCTAGTAAACTCTTAACCGTTGGGCTCCACCCTGTCACGGCAGTAAAGCTCACGAGACCGGTAGCACCTCGAGTTATGGTACGAAAGCGTAATGTCTCGAGCCATGAAAGAGGTATAAGTTCATCTGCCCAAAATCCTATATTATGTGTACCTTCGGCTAAACCGTTCTCCCATGTGGGCACTCCGATCTCTCCACCCTCTACCGTACTCAAATCTTGGGACCAATTCCTGAAAATTACTTGGCTTCCGTTAGGCAATGAGAACTTCCCGGCGGTAAATCCGTTACGAATTGAGAACACGATATATCCGGTCTTAGATCTACCAAGGTTCTTGTACTCTTTAGGTAGGTACTTAAAGATAGCTTTCTGTTGTACTTGTATAGAGTTCTGCATATTTTCCGTAAGGCACCATATAATAGTGTTAGGGTTCTTACATACGCACTCTACGACTCGCTTAGAAAATAGCTCTGTTTTCCCCGCACGATTTCCGCCCATAAGTAGAACTTCGTTATGCGTTCGGATCTCATCGTCTACCATAGACCAATTAGGAGGCTCGTAACCATGGCGATAAGGGTCATCCTTCTCTCGTAAGATGGCATCTTCCCTAGTTCTATGGAACTCGAGTAGCTTATCTTCACCCATGGTTAACATCTCTTCCTTAGAAGGTACCGGTAGAAGGGGGTGGTTAGTCCAAGACAACATCTGTACCAAGTGTACCAAAATTTTCGACCGGGGACAATTGTCCAAATTTTTTTATGAGAGTTAATCGATAGGGGTAAAATCCCATCCTCGCCCGCATGACCCCCCCTCCCCCCCACCGGAGCAGAGTGGGCAATTAATTAAAATAGTATGCACAATAATCCTAGGGAGGAGCCTTGAGGGGAGTATTAGTCCCTCGGTAACCCCACTATTTAAGCGGGTCTTGGCCTGTTGTCGCCTCGGAATGTCGCTAAAACACAGGAAGGGGCCGGATTTAGGGGTTGAAAAAAGAGCGGGGCGGGGAGCTTGGATCTTACCGCCTCGAGGTCTAGTTATCTTTACATTTTTTCTAGGGTACACCGATTATGCCAACAGATAAAAAAAGAGTGAAAAACCTACCCGATAATTTACCCGCTAATCTAGAAGCGGGGGAGATCTGCCCTTCTACTTATACCGCTGATCAGATCTTCGAGAAGGAGCCCGACAAATATGCTAGGATAGCCCAAGCTCTTGCACAGGGTAAATCTGCACTATCGATCTCTAAAGCGGAAAAGGTAGCAACTGAATCGGTAGCAATAATCTTGAAGCGGGAAAAAGAATCTATTGAAGGGGCCCAAAAGCTCACACAGGGCCTTAATACAATTGCTAGTCAAACTATATTGTTGAAGATCATCGAACAGGCTGAAGCGGGCAAGATTCCTGCGGGGGCTCTAGGTATTACTTTCGGGGTTCTAAGAGATAAGGAAAAAGCGGATCTTGGCCAAGCATCACAGGTAGTAGAGATCAAAAAAACCGCTTCCCTTGAAGATGTAAAAGGACACCTCGAGGCCCTACGAAAAGAACGAGATCGGGACATCATAGAAGTGCCGGAATCCGCATGAATACAGGGCTCTAGGCTTTTCGGGTAAAAACTGAAAAGTTCAAAAACGGCTGACGGCCTGTATTTAAGCGGGTCTCAGAGCTTCGCCTTCGCTTTAATTGTTTTTTAACAGGATTCAAAAAAGTTTTTTCTACTTTTTATTGAATCGGCGGAACCCCTCATGAATACAGGGCTCGGGGCGTAAATCTATTTACCTGTTTGTTTATCATGTTTGACAAATCAAATATAATAATTCATAACTATAACCATGAACAATATTACACTTAGTTTAACGCCGATTGAGAATCTTCAAATGCAATGCAAAAACGCAAATGATGACATCATAAATGCACACAACCAATTAATGAGAGCCCAAGAATATTCTAAGGGCCTTTATAAGATAATAAATTCAACCCGCTCAACAAATGAGAAGATCGAAAGCACTAAAGAGCTTAGGAAACAAAGAAAGAAATCTTACGAATGTTTAGGCGATTTTCTTCAATATGTTAACACCCTCAAATAGTAAATAATATGGAACACAATCTAATAGCACTTAACTTTTCAAACGAGAAACTAGGCCGTACCAATTTTGGCCTTCAATACCACTCGGTAATTGTACCCGAGCCAATGGTAGCACAGATGAAAAAAATAATGACTTTTTGCGGGTATAGTCTCGAGACCGAGGCTCCCGCTACAGGAATAACCCAAGACCAATAAAATACAGGAGATCAAAATTATGCCACAAGACAATACGACCGATTCGACCAAATCCATTAATTCCGACTTTCGCATTCTTAGCAAAACACCCTCTCGAGAGGCCCTTATTTACGGCCTAGAGCTCATTATAGATGAGTACGAAAAAGATCAAAGCATGATCATTGAAGATATTAAAAAATTATTAGGAGGGGAATTTTGGAAAATAACTAAAGAAAAGGAATCAAACCAATGATCAGAGAAATAAACTAAAAACAGGAGATTAAAATTATGACCAAGAAATATAAAGCACAATGCCCATACCAAAGGGTAACAGATAAAATTTTAAAGGCCCTCGAAGCGGGCGTAGTACCATGGGAACGGCCTTGGGATACCTCGGGAGGGGTACCTACTAGCTTGGCCTCAAAAAAGGCTTATAGGGGCCTTAATTTCATGCTTCTAATGATGGAGGGGAAGACCTCGCCGTATTGGTTGACTTACAGGAAGGCCAAGGAGCTTGGGGGAACCATTAAGAAGGGGGAAAAGTCTTCCTTCGTTACCTTCTTTAAAATGTTCAAGGCGGATAAGGATCGGGACGGCAATCCTGTACCCGAGGACAAGCAGAAATTGATTCCATACTTAAAAGCTGATGCGGTCTTCAACTTGGAGCAAACCGAGGGTATAGATCCCGACAAGCTCCCTGTAGATGCATTCGGGGAAACCTCGGAGGATCTTAACGAGTGGAATCCTAAGAAATTGGCCGAGGATCTCATAAGGGAGGCGGTAGCGGGTAAGCTAGTGCCAAAAATAAACCATGATGGAGGGAATCGGGCCTTTTATCGCCCCTCTACCGATAGCGTACATTTACCCAAGCGGGAGCAATTCAAAACAGGAGAAGGGTATTATAAGACGGCCATGCATGAGCTTGTCCATGCCACAGGCCATTCAACCCGATTAGATCGAAAATTAGACTCGGCCCCGAAACCTTTCGGATCCGCCGATTATTCTCGGGAGGAGTTGGTTGCCGAGCTCGGGGCCTGTTTCCTTTTGTCCGATTGCAAAATGGGCAAAGAGTCATTCGATAATTCCGCCTCATATATTGAGTCATGGAGTAAGAAATTAAAAGCCGACAAGAAACTATTTGCTACGGCCTCGGCTCAAGCGAGTAAGGCTCACCAATGGATCACAGGATCCTATCAAACCATATAAATAACATACAGGAGGAAATCAAAATGAATGACGCACAAAATCACACAAGGACACCCAACGGCTATATCCCACTTCACCGCTCAAAATACCATAATCATATCGCCCTCAAAGAGGGTAAGGTATTCATCTATGACGATTCCGGAAGAGATCCGGATGAGACTGATGACGGCCCTCTATATGTAGCCGAGGATATCTTGAATGAGCGTGGAGGAATTAAGGTGAACGCCGGAGGAGAATATGGGCCGACCGCTAACATTCCGGTAAGGGATAGACATTGCTTTTCAATTACAGACCAAGGACAACTCGAGTTTTACTCGGCCAATGTAGACCTAGAGGGGGCCATCAAAATTGGCCGGAGGCTCGGGCTCAAGGTGGATATGGTTACCAATATCTATGACCCCAAAACAAAAAAATAATAATAGTTGACAAATCAAATTGAATAATCAAATATAAGAATATGAATACAGGAGATCAAACCAACGCCGGAGGAGACCAATCCTACCGGGTATCAATAACGCCAACATGGGAATCAGTTGCTAGAATGTCAATTGAGGCCCTACTTAATGGGACAAACACCGGGGAAGCATTAGCCCGGGAGGAGATCATAGACTTGGGTATCAAATTAGATGATGCCAAGGAGATCCTCGAGGAAAAAAAGGACCTTAACCTCATACCATTACAGGCTCTTCGAGATGCGGTAGACGATAAGAATAAAACAATCCTCGATCAAAACGAGAGGGCCCTCGAGATGGAACGCCAACTTAATAAGCAAGCCCTAGCCCTTGCCAACTACCAAAAACAGGCGGACAAGGACCTTGAGTATATCCAAGAGCTCGAGAAAAACATTGAGGAGAAGAATCTTGATCTGCTTGTGCGAGCCCAACATAATGAGATCTATAAGGAGGGCCAAGATACCTCAATCGATGAACAGGTTGCCAACTACCAACCGCACAGAGAGGGGGATGAATAATATGACTGAGGAGGAGATCGAAAATCGTACCGGTATGGTCAAGACCATGTTCGTATCAGTAGCTAAAATGTATGAGGTAAAGTATAAGGTAGATTATACCCTCGAACAGGATGCCGATGGGTATTCTCAAGAGGAGGATGAGCTCATGGAGGAGATGGAAACATGGGCCCATGATCATCTAGTAGATGAGGCCATAGATGCAGACCAACTTATCAATCAGATGAACACGCCCCTCGGGATAACAATTGAATCGTCCGAGCATTGTGCCGGATCCGATGCCCTAAATATAGAAAGCCAATTAACATGAGCATTGACCAAGACATGACACTTAAAGATTTCAAAAGATCCGAGGGTGAGACCGAGGAGGAGCCCAAAGTTATAGAAAGGGAGGGAGGTATTGGAGGAGACTTAGACTTCCTTTACGAGGTACTAGAGCACAAGGAAATCTTCAAGCTACCTACTACCCCAAAGAAAGAGGGAGGAGGAGCAATCATCCGGGTGCCCGGACCTTACTCCTCATGGCATTCAGATTACCGGTTCCTAAAGGATGCAAGTATCCGAGCCAACTCTCGGAACGATGAGGCCCTCGCCGATCTAGTGGAGTGGGTAACCAACGAGCTCAAAGATTATAATTATATAGTGGAGGAAAAAATATAATGAACCCATACGATTACCTAATCTTCACCGGTCCGGTGATATCAATCTTAATCTTCTTCTATTGGGGGGCCAAGCTATGAGTCAGATAGAAGAATTATGGGAGAGGACCAAAGAGTCACAGAGGAATTGGTCTAACCGAAAGCACCCCGACTTTTGTATGCGGGAGGAGAACAGAGAGGAGCGGTTGCGTAAAGCCAAGGAGCAAATGGAAAGGGACCACACCAAGCCATGGGTTACTTGGGATGACAAGCGGATCCCAATGGAGGAGGCCGGAGTCTTTTTCTATCCGGACAAGTTAGCCATTGGTCCAATGAATGCAGATGGTACGCCCGACATCCATGACAACATGATAATTCATGCATATGACATAGACATAAGCGAGATGGGTGAGTTCACCCCCGAAAACTTTAACATAATAATAACCGCACTAAGGAGATCACAAAATGGATAAAGATATGAGCGATGAGGAAGCAACCAACCTCACAGAAAACTATATAAGGGTAGGCATGGACGCGGTCCATGAATCTATCACGACAATAAAGAAAGCATACACCGATGCCGGTATGAAACTACCAAGTATGCCGAGCCTGTTGTATGGCATGGCAACCACACTCTTTGAGACCATGTACATCTGTGCCCCGAACAAGGAGGAGGCCGAGAAGATTATAAACATGGCCCTTACTTCCGCACAGGAGAATGCGGGAGAGTATAAGAAAGCTATCGAGGAGAATGGCGGGCCCTTATTTGGAGGAAGACATGAAGAAGAGCTTTAATATTAAAGATGTACCTATGTCGGTACCGGATAAACCAAAGCGAAAGCTCAAGACTAAGCTCACAATATCATTTAAGAAATCAGATATTGAAAAGATTAGGCATAGACCCGGGTGGCCGGTGGAAGATACTGACTTCGAGCTAGTGGTGGATCCGGTTGGTGATGGCGGGAGAATCTTTGCTATGGATTGGAGAGATCCGGACGAACCAAAGGAGGAGTTTGTTTTCTATGGTAAGAGATCCGGCTACCTAAATAGGTACCTTGGAGGTATGTTTACTGTGAACCCAATGCTTAGAGTGATGACCCGGGACGATAAGAATGAGATGAGGAAAGCTATGACACACTACATAACTTACGGCGTTGGATACTTTCAATTCCGGTGGAGTTATAACACCCATGAATGGTCAACCGAATATAAATATAAGGAGGTAGGCCGTGGCTAAAGGACAACGGAGGACCCATAAAACTAAAAAAGATTTTGTCCTGTATGCTAGGAAAGGAATTAGAACCTCCGAATCTATTGCAACCCTCTCGGTCCACTCCCCGGAGGAGGCTGAGAAAAAGGGAAGGAATCTATTGAAGGTAGTAGGCTTAGAATTTTCACACATAAAAGAGAAAGGAATAATTGATGGACAATATGGAACCAAATGAGTACACCTCTAGTGATATGGCTAGAGGAGGTAAACGATCACGAGCGGGTAGGAAACCTATCCCGGAGGAGGATAGAAGAGTGCAAACAAGTTTGCTCCTTACGAAGGATGCAAGGGATAACTTAGAGAGGCTATGTTATAAGGAAGATAAATCCTTTGGGGAGATAATGGATAAGCTCCTTACTACCGGTAAGGTTAAGTTATATCTTACAGGAAATAGTAAGGATTATATTTAATCCCCTACCTACAGAGGGATACAAAGAAGGGCCCCCAATAAGGGGCCCCTTTTTATCTTTCGGTATATTTGTATGGTCTATTGACACTCATCACGGATGCTATATAATCTCTCGTATAGAGAGATTAATACTTGTGATGAATCAAGGTTACTCAATGAAGATAGGTTTGTTAGGGTTATCCATACCATCAAAGGTTCCCATAACATTATAGTCGTAAAACTCTACGGCCTCATCCCGATCCATTCCGTCACATTCCATGAATACCTTTAGGATCTTCTCCCTTGAGTACACTATTCGATATGATTTGATTGCGGTGATAGCCTCATCAAACTTTGACCGGGGTTCTAAATATATTGGAGCACTCATATCACTTAGGAGTATAGACGGAAGCTCTTCCCCGGGTCTCATAAAGGAACCATTTATCTAGCTCGTCCTTATTTAGTAAGGCTTGATCGAAATCTCGGCGGGTCCATCCCGCTCCAATTGCTACACCCTGTAATGTCTCCCGGCTATGTGGTACCGGTTCACATAAGGAGGATAGATTCTCGAGGGTCTTAGCTTGGGTAATGGTGGCCTCTTCTAATGTTTTAAAGGGTTGGCCCGGCTTGTGTAACTTGTCCGGATCTAAATCTGATTCCTGTACCATGCACAACTTATCACTATCGAATCTTACTACAAAAGATTTGATTGGTTTATCATTTCGGATGGATAGGTCCACGGTTAAACACCGGTCCACCTCATGGCGGGTACAGGATAGAACCGCATCCGGATCCCGGGCAAAGGATCCCGCCCCGGAACACCGGTCAATCGGATCCCGGCTAGTCATGTCACCCTTGGCAAAGTGGTGAGCGAATACTAGGGAGGCAGTATCTGCAAACTTCTCTAGCTTGAGGAGGAGGTCAGTCACTTCACCGTTAGCATTCTCATCCCCGCCGGCATTCATCTTATAGAATGGATCCACTATTATCATAGAGTAATCTTTGAAGTAAGGCCATGACCTCATCACTTGGAGGAGAACGATGGGGTTATATTCAATAGATCTTAGGTGCCACACATGAAAGTTATCGGTCACCCCTAGGCCCTTGGCTTCGGCCACTCCCCGCACACGCTTCTTAAAAAACGGAGGGATGAACTCGAGATCTATATATAATACCTTACTCTTTCTTGTTGGTTGTCCCATCCATGGTACACCGTGGGCCACGCTCAATCCAAGGTCGATGAGTTGCCAAGTCTTATAGGATTTGGACCCACCCCCAAGAATCATCTTCCCTCCCACCGGGAGGAGGCCCTCGACACAATAGTCGGGTAGTTTGATGGTTACATTAGGGTCACCCCAATCTTTATATGACTCCGGCTCGGGGATAGTATCATGTACAATTTCCTGTACCTCTTCCGGCATCACATCGACATGACTTGGAGCCGTGTGGCTCATGTTTACAGATGGAGGAGGAGAGTCGATGGGTATATCGTCCCATGTCTCTGCTTTTAATCCATCAACGAATGGTTTTAGTGGGTCATCACTCATGTTCTATTATAATCTCCTTTATTTTTTTATGGTTTTTAATTTTGTTCAATGCTTTCTTTGCTATCTGCTCCACCCTTTGCTTGGTCATCCCGGTAAGCCGGGCAATCTCTGCGTAGCTACGGGGTTCATCGTTCAAGATGGCACACGCCTTGAGGAACAGATCGTTAATTTCTTTTGTTACCTGTGAGCTAGGAGCGAACGGGTCCGCCGTCCCTGTAACCCACGCATAACAGGCATCCACCTTATACCCGGTCAACTCAGATAGTTCTATTGCTTTGGTCCACTCGGGTGTACCTTTACGCTTGGCCATCCAAGTGTATCTCCCTGTTCACTAGCTCGTTAGGTAAACCTGCCTCAGATATGTGGGAATCTTTAGAGCTCACACCCTTGCGGTGTAGTCTCCATATCTCCCCACCTTTAGCTCGTATAAACTCCGCCTCGTTTTCAAAGCGGACATCGTCCACAATAGACAAGCCTTTCTCATGGCTAATCTCTTCCATTAGATAGTTAACCCATATGTCGGGCCACATCTTACGGAAGCACTCGGTTCCTACATTTTGCAGTAGGAATCTACCTGTAAGGTGCTCGGGCCACCCCGGGATTGGTGTCTCTTTATAATCGTATAAGAATCGCTTCGGGACTATAGTAGAGAGCATTGCTTTTATAGGTGTAGCTAGTGAAAACACTTTACCTTTCAGTACGGTTTTAGCATAGGTAGTTTTGCCAACCCCCTTTGGTCCGGCCAATCCTATTAGCATAGGTTTGCCAATCTTGTTATACTTTTTTACTAGCTCGGCCCAATCGTTTCGCGTCATGTAAGTTTCATCCTTCATCTAAAATATATTACCTCCTGTTTTTTATTAGTTCTTTGGTGAGTCCCCCATGGTAGGCGGACCAAATGGTTTAGTCTCATGGTGGCCGGGTCACCACATAGTAGGTGACAAGTATCCTCAAACTCCTCGAACGCTCGAGGTGTAGCAAAGGACACATCGAACCATGCATGGAGAGAACTATTGCCGGAGGATACAACCATCCTTAGTGGCATTTGTTTCTTCAAGTGCATGATCACGCCGGCTTGCATATCGTGTGTCATCCATGGTTCATCCGACTCATAGATTGTATACAATCTTTCACGGACAAACTCTCCCTTACGGGCCGGGGGATCCGGCTTGAATGGGTTGGGCATAACCATGGAGTGCCTTGACAAATCAAGATCCGTCCATTCCTCCACCATTTTTGGAAGGACACTATATGTCTCTTTACCTATGAACAACCAATCAGACTTTGCATACAGTCTGTTCAACGCTTCGGTCGGATCCTTCGGGACCATACCGGTATGATGTTTGAGTGTGGCTAGGTTTGCCTTGGTTGCTATGGTCCGGGTAAACACCTCGTTCTTCGGAGGCTTACGCCTTTGCTTCTCGAGGGTTACCGGGTTGGCTAACTTCTCCCGGTGCATGATGATTAAGTTCTCAACTTCCCGGGGCTGAAGAGCCCGCTTAGTATTAGCCTCGGCCAATGGCTTGAGCTTACCTAATATATAATCATCATCCCCGGTCAGTAAACATAACCGGTACACCGCACGAGAGATCGTGCGATGCAGACCATCATGGTCCTCGGTTTGAAAGTTAGAGAACGGAGTAATTAGATTAATCATCCTCCTCCTCGTCCTCCTCTAGATCGATCTCGGATTCAAAGAATATACCGGATCTCTCGTTAAGGATCTCGGTTATGATATCCTCAAGCTCAACCTCCTTATCCTCGATGGGTTGGTCATCTAAGAACTCATCAAGTACATAGTTAAATTGTTTCTCGAGGTACTCCTTTGCCTTACTCGCTGAGTCCATTGGAACATCTCCTTATATCTATTTCTAATGGTAGCTCGGGCATCCAATCGGGTGCCTTGCAAGCGATACCTTTAATAATATCCATGGTCTTATCCGCCTCGTCCTTCCGGCACTCTATGATAACAGAGTCATGCACATGGAGGAGGACCTTGAGATCTGCCTCATCTAGTTTGACTAGGCAATCAGCTAACAGATCACGAGCCACGGCTTGTGTTACATTCTCAACGAGCTTGGCTCCCCATGATTTCTCGGTGCCTTTACCTTTCACATATTCTACGGTCAACGGCTTGTGTTTAAGAACCTCAAATCGTAGATGCCTACCCGAGGGAAGATGGATCTTGTGAGCCCCGGTCTTGCGAGTAGCAATAGCTTCAAGCTCATCCCAATACTTTACGATCTCAGGATTTTGTTTCCGGTAGTCTGTTACAATCTTCTTAGCTTCCTGTTCCGAAAGGTTTACCTTACCACCTGTTAACGCTGATGCTACATCCTTAAAGGTCTTGGCTCCACACCCATAGCCAAGCCCAAGCACACGAGCTTTACAGATTTGTCTTAGTTCCGGATCACCTTTAGCTAA
>Ga0181408_1000263_pt1 | contig 17086 bp, 26 predicted proteins | sample 31SPOviralmetaG_FD_130137 | JGI IMG/M metagenome (GOLD analysis project Ga0181408, IMG submission 130137) | Marine viral communities from the oligotrophic San Pedro Time Series (SPOT) site, San Pedro Channel, CA, USA - 31 SPOT_SRF_2012-02-16 | ecosystem: Environmental > Aquatic > Marine > Strait...
GGTTCTTCTTTGATAGCCATAGGTACAATGACAAATGCCGTTGGTAAGTTATCAGAGGAGGATTTCGAAACGTTCGCGTTAATTAATACGGGGCGTGTTGCTATGGTTTGTTTTACAGGTTTGGTCGGTGCTGCTATTGTCGGTGTTTGAGTCTAATAAAGGTATATCGGTATTTTGTAAAACGTAACTTAGAAAATCAATCATTTTTACTTTTTCCTCTAACGTAAATGTTCCTGCTCCACGCATCACGTGGACCAAGAGCATAAACAATAAGTATATAGAATCGCGGAGTTCCATATACGATTATTCCCTAGCTTTTCTTATCATTAAAAAAATGATAATCAAACACATTGTCCCAAAGAGTATTGGTGGACCATATGTAACATAGTCTCGTGTATTTTTATCGTTTAATGGTTTACACGATTCGTTATTTACAATCGTGTACGTAAAGTAAGATGTTATTATTCCCATAACAGTTAAAATACTTGAGAACATTAAACCATCTTCGGTCAAAAATTTCTGGAGTAGTAAAGTTGAAGCAAGGGTAATAGCTGCTGTGAGTGAATGGTTTATATATCTAACATGATTTACCTTTTCCTCGTCTACATTTATTTCCTCGCATTTTTTAAATGTATCTGTCCCTAGATACGCAGTTGTTCCGTATATTATAGTTAATAGTATAACAATTATGACAGAAACGAACGATATTTCTTCGGCCATTTTGTACTTATTTGTTATAGACTGAGAAAATTAATAAGGTCATCTCTCGTTTTCTTTTGTGACCACCCGAGTGATTTTAGTTTTTCTGAAGATATGTAATACCGACAATCGTTAAATGGGCGATCATTTACATACGTTATCCAATTATGGTATTCTTCTGTATTTTTTGTTATTTTAATTAAGAGTTTTGTAACTTCCATTACCGATATTTCATCATCTGATGCGATGTTATATATTTCACCACATTTACCGTTTTTCCAAACGGTCTCTACAGCGTCTATGACATCTTCGACATGCATGAAAGCACGTTTTATTTTGGAACTTTTTGTGCCATGGATAGTACACATAGCACCGTTACGTAACGCCTTTTTGAATTTAGGTATAAGTTTTTCTGGGTACTGGTTTGGACCGTATACGTTATTACACCGTATCGTTTTGATATTCATTTTATACGAATCTATATACGATTGAACAATCATTTCTGCGGCGGCTTTGGACGCTGAATACGGATTTGTTGGTTTTAAAACACCTGTATCTTCACTGAAAGGTATATCAGTGGTAGATTCTCCATAAACTTCGTCCGTACTAAAATGGATAAATTCAACGTTTGGTTTGAGTTCCCTGAACTTATCTAAAAGAACGTGTGTACCATACGCGTTATTTAATGTAAACTTTTTTGGATCGTTAAAAGAATTATCTACGTGGCTCATAGCGGCAAAATGGAAAACAACGTCAAAATCGTATTGTTTTATAAGGTATCCTACTAAGTCTTCGTCGCATATATTACCTTTAACGAATGTTGATATACCGGGTTTTACATTAAATATATTCGAACAATAATCGAGTTTATCTAAATTTACAAATTTTATTTCGGGGTACCGTTCTTTCATAATGTTTAGGAAATTGGATGCGATGAACCCACAACCACCAGTGACAAGAACATTTGTCATTTATTTATCTTTAGCAAAATTTTTAAGTAAATTACACACGCGATCAACGTCATTAAGTGTCATGCCATGGTGAGCACCTAGTAAAAAACCATCGTGCATGATTTTATCGGCATTTTCAAAATCCTGTTTGAATTCCCTGAATGCTGGGTGTCGAGTGATATTACCCGCAAACGTTACACGTGTTTGAACATCATTTTCTTCGAGGTATTTTACAATACCAAGACGATCAGTACACTGTAAAGGTATAGCGAGCCAATTTGGTTTTTTAGAATCGTCTGGGAGTGTATAATATGAACAGTCTTTCAGGTTTTCCTTGTACCTTTCTATTAATTGTCTCCTGATTTTCAAGAAGCCTTCGAGTTTATCGAGTTGTACGAGACCGAATGCGGCGTTCATTTCACACGCCTTTAAATGATACCCGGCGACCCCGTATAGAAATTTCCAATCGTATGGGATACCGTCGACCGAATGGTTAAACCTTTCCGACGGTTCTTCTACGTTATCGCCTATACGTCCCCAATCTCGGAACATGAGCGCGCGTTTATACTGTTCTATGTTATTGAACATGACCATACCACCAATACCACCTGCTGTAATAACATGACTCGCGTAGAAACTCGTTGTACTTATATGCGTACACTTGTTTTGTGTTATTGTATCTGCAGAATCTTCTACGAGTGTAATACCCGGACACGCTTTACGTATACTTTCCCAATCAGGTACGTTACCTATGAGATTTGGTATGAGTATACACTTGGTTCTGTGCGTTACGGCGGATACTATATGCCAAGGTGCTGGAACATACGTTTTTAGTTCGACGTCGCAAAATTTTGGTACGAGACCGAGTTGTAAAATAGGTGCGACCGTAGTTGCAAATCCACACGCGGGTGTAACAACTTCAGATCCTTTTGGTAGATCGAGTGCGGCGAGTGCGAGTAAAATAGCACTACTCCCCGAGTTTACAAAAAGACCCATTTTTTTACCGAAGAGTAGCGATGTTCGCTTTTCAAATTCTTCGGTTCGTTTACCAAACCCGGCTAACCAGCCGTCTCTGAGACATTCCTCAACTGCTTTTATTTCTTCTTCGCCATACGACTCGAATTTATTAGGGGCATACCATATCTTTTTAGACATTTATTTAAAGAATATTTTAATCTTTAAATAAATGAAAATCGGTGTTATAGGATGTAATGGTTTTATAGGTAGAAATATTTTGGAGCAGTATAAATGGATTCCTATAACTCGAGAAGATGTTAATTTATTAGATAAGAAATCCGTTGAAAAGTATTTTGATAGATACTTTTTTAGTGTTATAATACACTGTGCGGTTACAGGAGGAAGTCGGTTACATGAAGATACGAGTGATGTTTTACGAGATAATATATTAATGTTCGAAAACGTAGCAAATGTTTTTCACGGTAAACTCATTTACTTTTCGAGTGGTGCGGCACTTCGTGGTAATCCACCTTCCGATCCATATGGTCTTTCTAAATGGATAATAGATAAACGTATTTTACAATTAGAAAACGTGTATAGTTTACGTATATGGGGGTGTTATGGACCAGGTGAACTTTCAACTCGTTTCAGTGCTATATGTAAAGATAAGGGACATGTCGTTATTGATAAGGATAGGTATTTTGATTTTGTAGATGTAAACGATGTTATTAAAGTTGTTTATGAATATACGATCGGTCATAGAACGTCTAAAGTGTGTAATTTAGTGTACAGGGAACGATTAAAATTATCCGATTGGGCTAAAAAATTTGGTGCAACGTATGATATTGTAGATAAAACTGAACTCGGAGAATCGTATGCATGTAAAGATGATTTTCGTCGTGATTTATCGTTTAAAGAATACAATTAAAATATATTTAAATGTCTTTAATTATAAAATCTATTTTTCATACGTATACGGTAGACTTTACAAATTTATTACCAATTGTAACTAATAAAGATGTTTTAGTTATTGATAGAAATGTATTAAATCTTTATAAGAATAAATATAAATTGTATAAATATGTATTTGAAATAGAAGCTAAAGAAGATCACAAAAATATGATAACGGTCTTAAAATTAGTTGATTATTTAATGGATATTGGATTTACAAAGAAAGATACGCTTCACGTAGTAGGTGGTGGTATAACACAGGATATTTCATCAATGTGTGCGGCTCTTTTCAAGAGAGGTATTGATTGGGTATTTTCACCAACGACTCTCTTATCTATGTGTGATAGCTGTATAGGTTCTAAGATGGGTATTAATCATAAAGATAGTAAGAATCAACTTGGAACTTTTTATCCACCAAAACGAGTTATTATAGATACGAATTTTCTTGAAACTTTGGAAGAAGAAGATATTCACTCTGGTATCGGTGAAATATTAAAGTTGTATGCACTTGACGATATACCATGGAAAATTGATAATTTTGAAGATGCCCTAAAAAGATGTCTTGAAATAAAGAAGAAAGTTATAGAAGAGGATGAACTTGAAAAGACTATAAGACCTTGTCTTAATTATGGACACACGTTTGGTCACGTATTCGAAAGTATGTCAAATTTCAAAATTCCGCACGGTGTAGCGGTTTTAATTGGTATGTATGTCATCGATAGGTATTTTGAGAAGGATATGATAAAATATGGGCCATACATGCATATCATAAGAGAGTATTCGAAGCACTTGAATATAGACCATGAATTAATACTGAGGTATCTAAAGGCGGATAAGAAGGTATTAGCCGATGAAATTACTCTTATTAATTGTAGAGAATTTGTAAAGGTCAAACTTGATGAGATTTTGGTTAAAGATATAGTTACAATTGTTAATAATGAACTTATACCTAGATCTGGGTGCAACACATATTAAAATTTTATATAATGGTACAATTCGTATATATGAGTATCTAACCAAAGAAAAGGTAAACGTTAAAAATTTTTCAGAGTTTGTCAAAAATATTCTTAGTTTTTACACATTTACGAGACTATATGTATGTTCTCAAATGCACGGATTTTATATCGAAGGTGAACCTGATTATGTTTCATGGATGTGTGAAGATGTTGAACCCGATAATCATGATTTAACACATACAGGTCTTCTTCCGCATTACGGTCTACCATGTTTTAATTCTAAAAAATATACATTCGGTGGGCGCATGGGTGGATTAGTAAACGCATTACTTGACGAGGATTATCATATATCACATGAAACGTTGGAGTGTGGTACAGGGTTTTACGATATGATACATAAAATACAGTTACCTAGTCGTTTTCAGTTGCCACGGGTCGTTAAACATGGACCCATACATTGTGGTAAAATCGGCGATGTTAAGGTTTTTGCACCGCTCGGCGACCTTCAGTGTGCGGTAATGGGAATAGAACAAAATTTATTAATAGGTGATATCGTCATAAATATGGGTACAGGTTCACAGATAATACAGATTGGTTCTACGTATAGGGAGGATACCGAGAATAGACCGCTGTTTGATTATACACTAAATTGTATCACACACATACCATCTGGTAGAAGTCTTAAATTTTATAAAGACTTACTCGATTTACCGGATTATACAGAACTCGAATTTGAAGACATCATAAAATCTAAGGAGTGTATTAATCTTGGATATTTTAGAGGTTCATATGGATACAACGGTTATGGGAGTATCACACGAATTATGGATAAAACTTCAAAATACACGTTAGCTTGTAGTCTCATAAGATGTTATATTAAACAGTATACAAAAATACTCGGAGATAAATTTAGAGAAAGGAGGAGAATATTTTTAACCGGTGGTATACCGAATAATATTCCGGTCATAGAAGCTCTTTTTGATTATTATTTACAAGATAATGTTGTTGTAGAAAATAACGACACACTTAAAGGTCTATATAAATATAGTAAGTATGACGACACTTGTTTTTGGTTCAACCGGTAGTATAGGTAGTTATATATGCAAACATATTACTGATATGGTTCCATTGACCCGTGTACACTATGATCTTTCCAAACCTGACAACTTCACAGGTTTGGAAACATTCAATAATATAAAGTGTATTATTTGGTGCACTGGTATGAATACAAACGACTCCATAGGTTCTATGAGTTCTCAAACATACGATGATATGATGAATATAAATGTAAACAGTATTGTTAAATCCTTAGATTATTTTGAACGTACGGGAAAGCTTTCTGACGGAGCGAGACTATGTATAATTAGCTCAATTTTACAAGAGAGAGGTAGGGTAAATAAATTATCGTATTGCGTTTCAAAGAGTGCTATAGGTGGGCTCGTTCGTTCCGCTTCTATCACACTCAAGAAAAGAAACATACTCATTAACGCTATATTACCGGGACCTATTGATAACGAAATGACGAGGAGAACGTTATCAACAAGAGAATATGAATCACTAAAGGATACTTTCACGAGTTGTGAAGATATTTTAAATATATGTACTTTACTTTGTTTTATTAATAAGGGTATTACTGGTCAATCTATATGTATAGATAATGGACTTTCAGTAAAGATCACATATTGATTTCATATAATTTCCATCGAAAAAGTTGTGCTTCTTTTCGTTATACACGTGCATAAGAATATTGAAGCATTTCGAAAATGTAAAGTCATATGTCTCTATGAGAGTTATGGCGTAGTTAACATGCATAGAATACATCCCTGTGATGAAATACAAAATGTGGTTATTTTTGTAACTACCTATCCACTTTTCACAGTACTCTAGAACTGGAAGAAGTTTATACTCATCTTTGTTTTTCATTATAGTATGTGCTATGAGGAGCTCTGTTTTTGCGTTACCAGAACCTCTACCAATTCCACCCATAGTACCATCGATGATAGATACACCATTGTAGTAAGAATCTATACTCTTAACCGTAGCATTTAGGAGATTATCGTGAGCGTGAAAACCAATATTTCCGTTGTACGATTTCTTAATCACGTCTAGTATATAGTTCATTTTCACTATACCTAGATTACCATATGTGTCGGCTATGTAGAAGTAATCGGGTGAACAAGGAGTTATGAGTTTACATGTTTCTTCAATTTGAGTATCGGACATTTTATCAATACGTCCAATATTAATAGTAACTTCGTAGCCAAGCGCTTTCAATTTTGAAATCATCTCACTTGTTTCTTTTATGAGTTCTACATTCAAGACGGAATCATCTTTATTGTTACAATGATACGCTATGAGTACGCGAACCATAGAAATAAGAGATTCCTTTTTGGGAACAAAGTCATCGATTGTGAATGTTCCCATTTGTGCCATAACAGCGACTTTTGTATGTTCACTTATGACGTCTTTTAGTGTTTCGTTTATGAGACTCTCGGGTGTATGATACCAAACACCAAAACCTTCTTCAGGGGATGTACGTCTGAAACCAACCTCTGTATATTCAATACCTGCATCTTTACACGCGATATAACTTTCAACTACCTGTTTTTTTGAAAAGTTCCACTTATTTGTATAACCACCATCACGTAAGGTACAGTCTAAGATTCTCATTTATTAGTAATGGTAAATCATCTTTAAATTCGTTTGATAAATAAATTATCTTCGAGTGTTTTATCATCTAAAAATGGCGCCATTTCTTCGTACGGCATATTTTTAAACGAACCATCGGGATGTGGTTTATTTGATACTTTTGGATATCTTTCTTCTACATTACATTGTATTTCAACAATAATAGGGCCATTATTATGATTGATATATGATAAGTCGGAATCATTATTGACTTTATAATATGGTATATTATATGCATCTGCGATGCGTTTTATGTCACAAAAAGATAAGTCACTGGATGAACTCGTACCATATTCTCTTTTAAAAACTGTATTTTGTGTAATTTTTATAGCACCGTAACTGAAATTATTAAAGATCATAACAGTTACTGGTAAATTTTTTCTTTTAATTGTTTCGAGTTCTTGTATATTATATTGAAATGAACCATCTCCTAATATAGAGTATACTCTTTTATTATGAAAAGATGCACCTATAGCAACTGGAAATTCATATCCCATATCTCCATGACTACTTGATATAAAACGATCATTATCTTTGTATATGAACATATGCCATATAATATTATATATTGAACCAGATGATGCCGTGACTATAGAGTTTTCACACTTTTCCTCAAAGAATTTATTTAAGTGTCTGTAAGGACAGACTAATGGACCTGATTTATATGGTAATTCGTTAGACCATTTATCTTTCCATTCCTTATTCTTTTCTATCCATTGTGGTTCTGCCTCACACATGGGCAAATCGAACCCGAAAAATGTATCGAGATCCATGTGAATCTTTACATCAACCTTCTTTTCGTTCATAAATTCCGACTTGTCTATATCAATATATACAATTGTAGCTTCTCTAGCAAACAATTCTCTTTTGTAACCAGTTATACCTTTAGATAATCTACAACCTAAACATAAAATAAGATCTGCATTTTGTATAGCAAAGTTACCCGATCTATTACCGACTATACCAACTTTACCCGTATAATCGTTACCTAAATCTATACCAAAAAAACTTACGACGTATGGAATGTTATGATATTTTATAAAATTTCGGAATTTTTCCTTTGTTTTAGAAAGGTGAATACCGTTACCGGCTAAAACAATTGGTCTTTTTGATTTTGACCACGTTTCTATAAACTCTTTTGAAAACGTATAATTTAAATTATTTAATGGTGGTAACCATTTTACGGGATTTTCTGGTACTTGCATAGATTGTATATCGACAGGTATAGAAAGCCATACTGGTCCTAATCTATCTGTTGTTAGATTATGATAACATTGTTGAAGTACTCTTAGAGTTTGAGATGGTTCGGTGAGTTCAACAGCATATTTAGTAATACCTTTGACACATTCGATTATATCACAATCGGACCCGAAATAGCCTCGTATTTTACCACCATAAGATCTAATATTATCATTTTTATGTACCTGTCCACTTATAAAAAAAACTGGGACACTATCTTGATACGCGATTAAACAAGGTGTTATTGCATTTGTAGCACCACATCCAGATGTTACACAACAAATACTCGGGTTATGTTCGTACGATGACCAACCAAGAGCTGCATACCCCGCGGGATTTTCACCATGTGTATATGTAACGTCTAATTTTTGTCCAAAAGAATCGTTCATGTGCATCGCAAATCCACCGGTAACAGAAAAACATTTTTGTATATTCTTTTCAATTAAAAACTGTGTTATAAAATCCGATACCTTCATTTATATATTAAAGATTTAAAACTTTATATTTATAAAAATGAATACATTCTACGGACAGGCAAAACAAGATAAGTATGTGATGGAGATACTTAAGTATAAAAAGTGTGGTACATTTTTAGAACTTGGTGCTAATCACCCTATTAATATAAATAATACTTACTTTATGGAACAAAATTATAACTGGAAGGGTATAATGATAGAATTCGATAAAAATTATTTAGAAGAGTATAAAACCCATAGACCGAAGAGTGTCCATGTTATGGAAGATGCTACAGAAATTGATTATAAAAAGTTACTCGTTGAAAATGATATGCCAAAAAATATTGATTATTTACAAATTGATTTAGATGCTGGTAATGGATCAACTATAGATGCACTTCAAAAAATGGACGATACAATTTTAGAAGAATATAAGTTTGCAACTATAACGTTTGAACACGATGTATATTGTGCGGGTGAATATAAATCTACACGTGAAAAATCTAGAGGTATTTTTAAAAAAAGAGGATACGTATGTGTATTTAAAGATGTACACGATAAAAATCCAGATGTTGTTTATGAAGATTGGTATGTTCACCCAGATTTAGTTGACATGGAACATGTTAATAAAATAATAAATATGAATGAAAAAAAGTATATAAAAAATAATTTAACTGGGTATTCTATTGATTGGAGAAGTATTAGATATGAGAGTGATCCTACGATTACATATAGTATACAAGTATGTAACGAGTCTAGAGAGTTATACTCACTTTTGAACTTTTTAATAAAGGTTATTGACAAAGAGGATAATATACACGTCGTTGTAGATAGTTTACACAAAACAGATAAGGTTGATAAGGTTATAGATCATTTTAAGGATAAAATTTCAGTTTTTGAAAGACCTTTTGATACGTTTTATAAAAATACATCTTATCATCAATCTATAGCAACGGGTGATTATATATTTGGTATAGATGCGGATGAAATGCCTCAAGAGGATTTAATAAAAATTATTAAAACAGTTATAACTGAAACTGGATCGGAAATTGTATGGGTACCTAGAATTAATATTCACCCGGGTATTACACAGGAATTCTTACATTCGTGTGGTCAATTTAAAATGAACGAGGCTGGATGGATAAATTGGCCGGATTATCAAGGTCGAGTTTATAAAAATTGCGATCATATAAAATGGACAGATGAGATACATACAAAAATAAAGGGGTCTGATAAAGTTCAGGGTATAGCGGCTAATCCTTTACTTTCTTTGTGGCATATTAAATCAATGGAAAAACAAGAAAGTAGGTGGGTAAAAGATATTAATAGTAACGCTGGGTATTGTGAAGGTGGATTTAACATTAATCCTCCGTCTAACGATAATTTATACGATATGTTAATGTAAAAATAATATCACGATAATGTAATGCTCGGGACTGAAATAGAACACATTGATGGTCTTAGTACGTCTAATACTGATAATATGGCTGAACTCGAAGATATTCTAAAATATTGTCAGGTGGGTCGAGACGAATGTTCAAAGTCCGTTATGGATGAATACACAGCATGTGATAAAATAAGTAAAGAGGTAATAGTATGGTATTCTCATAACAAAAAGGTACTCAAACAGATGAATGATTGGGCAATACTTTATAAAGATGAATTTATTGAATACGAAAAAAAGGTAAAAGAAGTACAGAAACGAGTTAAAAATTTAAAAAAGAGTGTAACTAGTAAATCTTAATATAATTTCAAAATCTCAGCAACCGCAGGGTGTCGCAAGATGTCATCATTCTCCATGGTGACATGTTCGATATAATTTAAGTTTAAACCGTCTATTCTATTTACAAGGTCTGTGAGACCACTCTGTTCACCTAGATCACTTTGTTTTAAATCACCCGTTATGACTAATTTTGTATTTTTACCAAGTCTTGTTAATAACATTTTCATTTGATTAGGTGTACTATTTTGCATTTCATCCGCGATGATATATGCGTTATCGAATGTTCTTCCACGCATAAAACCAAGGGGTTCTATATGTACGTGATGTTCGAGCTGTCCCCGCGTTAAATAGTTTTCAAATACATCTATCATTGGTCTCGTCCACGGTTCCATTTTTCTTTCCATTTCACCTGGAAGGTATCCCATATCCTCGTCTGCACCTACGATTGGACGTGTCAATACTAACCGATTAATATCTCTATTCATTAAATTTTCGGTCGCTAATTGACACGCAAGCATAGTTTTACCCGTCCCAGCCGGTCCTGTTGCTACTATAATAGGTTTAGAGGACTGTAACATTCGCATGTATTTACATTGACCAGGTGTTTTAGGGAAGTTCATGGGTTTAAAATAACTTAAGGTTTTTTTTTCTAAAATAATTATATAATGAGCTTTGTCAGTTTAAACACTTTTAAAACGGGTTTATCCATTAAAAAGGTGGGTAATAGAAAAACAACAATTTCTAGATGTAAGGCAGAACCTAACTATGGATATTCTGATCAAACTTTTGAAGATGTTAATACTATGTTGGTGAAATATTTTACGTTTAGATCTGTACAGTATACGATGGGGCAAGTTTATGCATTGGATACATCTCTCATGAAATTGGAATTCAATTGGTTATGTGATTTTGCGAATGAGAATAAACCAAGTTCAGGTGATGCTTTTATAGAAGCTTTATATGACGAAGGTAAACATGAACTTGCAAATAGAATAATGACAAACCGAGATGGTTTAATGAGACAATGGCTATATGAAACAAATGCGACAGGTGGTCTAGATATAGGTATAGAAATGACTAAACATAACATGGAAGTGTCGAGAAAACAGTTGGATAAATCATTTAATGCAACACCAGAACCAAGTAGGTCTTTGGACGAAGTATAAAGTTATATTGGTATACTGTAGTATGAAGTTTCATTTTATAGGTATTTTAAAAGGTGGGTACACGACAATAATCGACCCGGATGGTACACCTCGTATAATTTGTTTTAGTAAAAAAAATACCGCTAAAGAATGTATAAATTATATGACTAAATATCGTTCAAGTTATGGTGTATGGCCGGATATGAATTTGGAAAATCCAGTTTCGCGTATAAATCCAGATAAAAATTCTAAAAAAAGAACACCTGAAAATATAAGGAAATATATTTTCACGGAACAAAAGGTAAAGAGTCAACTCGATGAAATGTCAACTAGAACGGGTGTTTCTTATTTTTATTGTCACTATTTTGAGTATAACGATGATTTATTACGAATATCTATATCTGGTCAGAAAATAGACGGTGAAATAGACGATAAATATTATAAATCGAGGTTAGATACAAGGTTAAAGATTGTATAATTATATAATATAAATGTCGTTTGTAAAAGAGTTTGATCCTAAAAATGAAAGTCACGTCAATTGGTTACAAAAAATTGATACAGTTATGTTACACGTTACAGATTCTACAAAAGCAAGTTTAGATATGATGAAAACTGTGAATGAAAACCCTATGGGTATTAAAATGAATAATCCAATGGAGTGGGCTCAATCTCATTTCCAAATATGTATGAAATATTCACAAGCCGTCCTCAGAGGAGTAGCTCATATTCCTACTCAAGGGTCTACTAATTAGACTAGCGGATGAACGTGTTCTTGGTTGGGTTATTTGTGTCATTTTATGATATTCTTTTAATGTAAAATTTTGTGGGTCTGCGTTATCATCCATACGTAAAAGAAGTATTCGACCATAAACTATCATGTTCGTAAACGGTCTGGGTAATCTGTTTGTATTTAATTTTAAATCTGTTAATGCTTCTTCAGGTTCTGTTTTTACAATAACAACTTGTTCATCAGGCCATTGTCCTAAAAAACTCGCTTTACCTTTTAATATTTTAAATATTTCATTTTTATACGGTGAAATATCCAGATGTATTTCATGTATATCGTTACGTTTTTCGTTTATTAAAACAGCACACGTCATCTAGTTTAACTGAATAAAAAAAAGTTGCTTTTAATAAATGAACAAAGTTATTAAACTTATTATAGTTGCAATCGTATTATACCTTATACTCGAACAATTTGGAATGCTAAAGAACATTCCTATACCTATGCTAAAAAGTGAGGAAAAGGAAGAAAAAAAGCTGACGAGTGTGTCAGATCCTTTTAGCCAGTGTGACCCAGAATCATTTTCAGAGTGTGAAAAACCTGAAATGGAACACCTAAGTAGAAAATAAAAAAGTATAAATTAAAAAGATGTTAGAGACTAGAGAATACGCGAGACAAAAATATTCCGAAATTTTAGGTCTACCTATAGAACATGCGATAGTTCAAAATTTAGAAAAACATACATCGAATTGGGCTTATCTTAGATCAGTCGATGATAAATATTATAAATGTATTCAGAGATATAAACATAAATTCCTTAGTATTTGTTTTAACCTTAAAAATTCATCTAATTTAAAAGAGCGTATTGTAAACGGTATTATAAAAACATCTGCAGTAGTAAACTTATCACCACAGGGTTTATGGCCTGATGGACCTCACGCGAAAATGTCAGAAATTATAGCAGATACAGAAATGAAAAAACAGCACGCTGCTAATTATATGCACGATAAAGATTATAAAGGCCTGTTTAAATGTGGTAAATGTAGAGGTTATAAAACAACTTTTTACCAAATGCAAACACGTAGCGCTGATGAACCTATGACTGTGTTTGTAACATGCCATACGTGTAATATTAGATGGAAATCTTAATTGCGTATTTTGTATGCGTAAGATCTGTTGGTTGATCGCCAACCGATAATATATAATTTAATCCGGTTTGTACTTTAACGTTACCTTTGTTTTGTGCGGGTGTTATTATAAGAGAATGGTAAGGTATACCGTATTTTTTTAATTGCCATTTTGTGAACATTCCTGTCAACACCGTGTTAGGTCTAGCTGTTATAATAATAATTTTATACCCTAAATTCATTGCATTTTTTAATAAATTTATAATTGGTACATTAGCCTGACCGTTTGTAAAAATAAGAGTATCGTCTATATCGAACATAACTGCATCCTTTTCGCTTATAACTCTATCTTTAAGAATATCGACCATTTAATATACTTTAAGAATTAAAACTTTGATATATAAAATGGAAAAACAAATAATTGACATTGAATTTGGGGACGGTATAGTATGTATAGGACAGATTAGAAAAGATTTTGGACACGACCTCCAAGTTTCTGTACTTGAACACATTGGTGATGGTTTATGGGATTTTGATGAAGAATTAGAGTGTGTACCGAGAGAAAGTGTTTCTGGATTCTACGATACGACAGATTTAGAAAAAACGGGTTTATACGAAAGAACCAAAACGGGTTTGTATGAAATGGTAGACGAATCTGATAACGAGTACGTATTACCAAGTGATACGGATGATGATTCGGGATCCGAGGTGAGTCTCGAAGATGAATTTTAATATTACCTTATAATAAATGAAAGTTAACCGAAACGTTATAGTAGTATCTGCTATACTTATAGCACTGTATTATGTATATACTAAAGAAGAACCAAAAGAGGAAAAATATTGCGCAATGTGCGCGGGTAAGTAAAAATGTCAGGGTATATTAGAAATGCCAAAACCTACTGAATTTGTTGCCACGGTTACTCAACCTAAACGAAATACACCAATTAAGCGACAAAAGGCTAAGAAACTTATAAAACCTGTTAAATTAGAAGAATCACCATTAAAATCATTTAAAAATTTTATTAAATCTTTCGGATCGCCATCGCCTAAGACTAAGAAAAAAACTCCTAATAATTTTACTAATAATAATAAAGAAATTAACAAAAGACTTAATGAAGCGAAAAAACAAGCAAATCAAAACACGTCACCCCCGACAAAAAAATCCAAATCCAGACGTGAAAATAAGCCATTAAAGAGATTGTTTTAATTAAATCGTTAAAAATAAATCAATAATATAATTACGAAATTACCGTATTTATATTATTTATAGATAGTATATGTCTAATTCAGTGAAAAGAAAATTAAATTTTAAAAAGGCAACAGGAAATAACATGACAAATGACCAAATGTACGCTCAAATTAAAAATAAAGTATCGGGTTATGAGAAAAAACTTCAAATAGGTATCGAAAAACGTAAAAAATATGAGAAAAAAATTCAAATGAATAAATTTACTCTTAATCGTATAAATACAGAAATTGAATATTTAGAGTCACAGATACAGGAAGGTAAAAGTACATTGAAAAATTTTAATAATATTAATGCTGACAAATCACGAAAGAAGTTCAGGAAGAATTGAAATTAAAATCTATTTAATAATTAAGATGAATTCGCCATCAGCGTCGTCATCACCAAGAACACCCCCACCAAGACGGAATTCTAAGAATGTAATGAAAAACGTTTTAAAAAAAGCTTTAAGGAATAATAAAGAAAGTAATGTGCGAGAATATGCGGAAGTTAGAGAACGTATATTAAGTAAATTGAAAGCAAGTATGCTCGGACTTAAATTAGATTTAAATGGTATAAATAAGAAAAATGGAAATGCTATAAGAACATATAATTCTAGAAAAATAGCTGCTACTTTTTCACCTATCAAACTAAATAAAAACGCTAGACTTGAACAGATAATATCAGAAAAACAGGATTTAGAAAAACGTCTTAAAATCCACGAACTTATCATAAAAACATTTAATAGTCAACTCAATACACCCAATAAAATAAGTTTACGGCGATTAAAAGAATTGAATAGATATACAAACATGGACAATTTTATACGTGATTTTAAAAAGGAATATAAAAAATATTCACCAAAAAATTACACGATATTAAATAACGGTAATAATAAATAAAATATTATTTTTCTTCACTTTCTGGATGTATACGTAACATGGATGGTATATTTTCTCGACACCTAAAATCGTCTGATGTACATTCAGATTTATTACTGATCAAAAACCCTAACCCTAATACTATAAATAATGTTTTTATGATCATATTTATAGTATTAGAAAAAATATCAGACTATTATAAATACCATGGTCGAGAGTAATAGTAATAATCAGTTTTATACACAATACCATACTCCTCGACCAACAAGAATTGAAACTCCTAGAAATAATGTTATCGCGCATTCGAATGTAAATAAACAGAGACGTGATAATAAAGCAAAGAAACAGAAAGAATGGAATAATGTCGTGAGAAGGGCGAGAGCGAGGTTGAACCCTACTCCAGTTCGTACTCAGCGTATAAAGAGTACGCCTCGACGTGTTACAAAACCCACCGTAAATTACAACAAAATAGTAAAAGAAGCTATTAACGAAGCTAATGCTGTTAAAGCACTGTTAAATTTAAATCGAAAGCCGGATGCTAATAAGGAGAAAAAGGTGAACTCGATGACTGAATCCAATCGGGAGAAAATAAGAAAACAAAAGAGGGAATGGGCGAGAAAAGGGGCGGCTTCGATGACTGAAGCCGATAAGGAGGCAAAAAGACAACACAAGAGGGAATGGTATCGCAAAAGGGTGGAGTCAATGACTGAAGCCAATAAGCAGAAAAAAAGGGTGAACTCGATGACTGAAGCCAATCAGGAGAAAATAAGAAAACGAAAGAGAGAATGGGCGAGAAAAAGGGCGGCTTTGATGACTGAAGCCGATAAGGAGGCAAAAAGACAATATCAGAGGGAATTGTATCGCAAAAGTGTGGAGTCAATGACTGAAGCCAATAAGCAGAAAAAAAGGGTGAACTCTATGACTGAAGCCGATAAGGAGAAAATAAGAAAACGAAGGAGGGAATGGGCGAAAAAAAGGGTGAACTCGATGACTGAAGCCGATAAGGAGGCAAAAAGACAACGCGATAGGGAATTGTATCGTAAAAGGAGGGAGAAGAATTTATGGAGTTATGGTATAATTTAAAAATATGACCAAATAGTACACCTAAGTCTTCTAATAAAAAATAAAAAAGTATTATATGAAAGATCCCTTTAAGACTCGTGTCACTAAGAACGACAAGAAAGCTAAAAAAGGACTCTACACACAAAAACATATTAGGCTTAAACAAGAGACGCTTAATAAGAGTAAGACAAACCAAAAGGACCATGGCTCCGTACAACCCACCAAGTGCTCACTACAGTCAGTTTGATGTATCTGGTTATAATGAGGATGATATTTTCAAGTTTATCGGCAAGAACGGTAAAAA